>Ga0272449_1003931_pt1 | contig 12436 bp, 15 predicted proteins | sample YNPCB0241_FD_198679 | JGI IMG/M metagenome (GOLD analysis project Ga0272449, IMG submission 198679) | Hot spring sediment microbial communities from Yellowstone National Park, WY, United States - YNP-CB-024-1 | ecosystem: Environmental > Aquatic > Thermal springs > Hot (42-90C) > Sediment...
CTTTGGGTCTTTTTGGCTTCCCCTTCCATCCGTATGATTTCCAAGCCTTTTTTGTAACCCGCATTCAGGATGGCGTTGATTTCGCTCACTTGGTCGTTTTTCAGGTTCTTAAGGGTCTCAGCCTCGTCGTACCCGAAGGTGCATCCCAGCTCCAAGGTGCGGAACAGGGCGGCTGAAGTCAGGCTGGTGGAAAGGAGCATGTTGTAGGCCAGTTGTTTCAGGATGGTCAGCGTGCGGGTCTTTCCGCTTTCCTTTTCCCCGGTGAGCAGAAGATAGGGGTAGGAATCGAAAAGGGGGTAAAGGTATGTGCCCATGCACCAGATGGAAACGACGTCGTAGAAGAGTTGGGAAGGAAATTCGACCAAGGATAAAAAGAGCCCCTTCACCCCCTCATAGGTCCGAAGGGCGAAGGTACCGTCAACCTTCTCTTCCCCCCGCAGGAACTTGGCCAGCATTTCTCTGGGCCAAGCCTGCACTTGCCCGTCCAGGGGGAAGACCGATTCTACGTCGTCCCGGCTCACCACCACCTTCAGCTCACGGTAGACCTTGGTGGGGTCCAGGAATTCCACCATCTTCTTGTCCGTAGTCACCAAGAAGGGGATGTCCTTCACTTCCACTAGGGGTTCCCCCCCATCTTCCGGCTCTTGTTCCACCCGACAGCGCTGGAAGATCACTACCCCACCCCACCCGGGTGAGTAATGGATAGAAGGCCGAAAGACCCGCTCTTCGCCGTCTTCATCCACTTCCCCCGACAAGACCAAGTCCACCAAGGAGCCATCCCCCCCATCCTTTTTCCCGTTGCTTCCTTCTTTTGAAGGGGATTTGCCGTCCTTTTTCTTCAGGACTTTGGTCACCGTGCGGGTGAAGGCGGATTTGTTGATTTTCGAGCCCGGGCGGGAAGCCAGGTCTTCCTTCAGGGCTTCCAAAAAAGCTTCGTCCTGAGTGAACGCATCGGCCTGGGATAGAAACCCCATCAGGGATGAGATTTGGGAATAAAGGTCTTTTTCCCTTACCACCCGTTCCGCCACGTATTCCACTGCGCCCTTCCCCTTCTTTTCCACCAATGAGCGGACAAAACCCCGGAATTCGGTCAGGGCTACTTCCAACTCCTTTTCGTCCTTGAGTAGCTCCGGGGGGGTCTTCCCCAAGGCGTAGCACCGGGTGGTCAGGATGGCGTAGTAGCGGTCGTTCAGATCTTTACCCCCCCCACCTTCCCCCGCTTCGCCGGGAACGATGACGGCGTTGGGCCCTATGGAAAGAAGGGTCCTTTCACTTCCCGCTTCCCCAGCCGGGTCGGGGTCGAAAAGCAAATATACCTTCCTTATCCGTTTGAAGAAGCTGGAAAACCCTTCTTTCCAACCCCCCGCCCCCAGCACGCCCACCGCGGGGAAACCAGCTTGGGACAAGGTCAGACAATCTACTGGCCCTTCCACCACGAAGATTTCCCGCAACCCCCGCTGGAGTAGGACTTCCTGGTTGTAAAGCCAGTTAGCCTTGCCTTCAAGGTTTAGGTATTTTGGCCTTCCCTTTCCCGATTTCCCTTCCCCCGGTAGGACCCGGCCCACCAAGAAGACCACTTCCCCCCGCCACAACACGGGGAAGAGCACGTGGTCCCAGAAGCGGAGCTTGATCTTCCCGTCTTCCCCATGCTTGGCGAATCCCGCTTCCACCAGCTCTTCCGGCGTCACCTTGCTCTCTTGCAGAAGGTGGGGAAGGGAATTCGAATTCAGATACCCCAGCATGTGTGTCCGGATTGTCTCTTCAGACAATCCCCGCGCGCACATCAGATATTCCAGGGCTTTTCGGCCCGCAGGGGCGAACAGGTTGCGGTGGGCAAAGTCGGTCACTACTTTCCTGATCTGAGCTCTTCTCTTTTCTCTTTCTTCTTCGGGATCAGGGCTCTTCTCTTCCCCCCCACCCGGTGGCTCATAAGGTATCCCGTACTGTTCTGCCAGAAGCCGTTTCGCTTCTTCCGCCGATATTCCCCGCTTAGCCATTTCGTAATCTATTATGCTTCCCCAAGAGATTTTGTTGGGGTCGCTGGCGCAGGCCCCGAAGCACCGCCAATAGTTGCGTTCGGGGTAAACCCGGAAGGAAGGGGTGGAATCATCGTGGAAGGGACAGTGCCCCCAGCCGGTGGGGGACAATTCCACGTCCTGAGAGATGTGCTGGAATAGGTCGATGCTCTCTTTGAGCTTCTTCCACATATCCCGTTCCCCTTAAAAGCAAAGCCATACCGAAACAAGGCCGTACCGAAAGAATTATTATCCGAGAAAGGGTGAAGATCGCTAAAATGCCCTTAAGCCGTTCATCTGGTATGTACGTGGACGAAAAATTGACTATATGTTGATTTGGCGTGGTGATGCCCAATGTTTATAAACTTTTTGCAAATCGCTCTACAGGGCATTTTGGTGGGTCCGTGGGCTTGTTTTAGGGCGCTTGAATCCACAATACTGATTCAAAGAATTTCTGCTTTTCAGTAAGAGGCAAGAGAGGAAAAGAAGGCGAAAGGAAAGGTAAGGAAAGAGGTGGGATATGGCAAAGGACAAGATAATCCGAGTGAGACCCCGTGGGGAAATAACCCTTCCCGCAGTTTTCCGAGAAGTGGCGGGCATCGAACCGGGGGATTATTTGCGTTGTGAGGTGATGGGGGATGGCGCCATTCTCCTGACCAAAGTCTTCTTCGCCGCCAATTCCCAGGAACCCCCCCCTGAAAGTCCATCTTCCGACGTACCGTCCGTCCATGCCCTGGAAGTGGAGTAGTCGAAGGATGAAAGGGAAGAAACGAAGGGGGGTGAACCCATGCCTTCCTCCAAGCCCATGGAAAACAAGGGGGGCAAGGCCTACCTAATAAGCACCGCTAAAGTGAGGGCGTTCTTGCCCGAAGTTATCGACGAAGTCCTTAGGGAAGACGCCATTTTCTTTATCTGCTTGAGGAATCGCGTCGTCGGGATAATCCTATCCCCGGGGCGGGTATGGGATGAGATAGCGGACTACGTCCCCCAAATCATCGACGCCGGTTACACCGTCCACACCCCAACTACGCCCCCCTATGGGGGGAAGATATCCCACGGTTTCTGTATCGACCTAGATGACTTAGTCAACCCCAAAATCAGGCCAACCCGGGAAGGGGAAAGGATGCGAAGGCATAAGGGAAAGTCCGTAGACATAACCGACTTCCTGAAGCAGGTGGAAAGGGAAGTCCTTCAGGAAGAAGACGAAGAATAAAGAAGGGATAGGGGGTGAGAAACCGAAGACGATGAAGGCTAAGGGAAACAAAAGAAGGAAGCGGAAGAAACCAATGAGTTGGGGTTTCAGGTTTTTGTTCGTTGCGTGTTCGCTCACGCTCTTTACCTTTTTCACCCTTTGCCCAGCGGCAGCCTTTCCTTCTTCAACTACCAAAGAACAAAAACCACCCTTTTCCTTCCCCTTCGAATTTTCCTTCTCGCCTTGGGAAACCCCCCGGTTCGGGGGGGGATGTTCGGTTTCGGGTTACCGCAAAACAGTAGACCTGAGAAATCTTAAGGACGAAATCAGACAGGAGATAGTCCTGCTAGCTAAAGCTCAGTTGGGGAAGCCTTATCTGCTGGAAAACCCCTGTCCCCCCGATTCCTTCAACTGCTCAGTGCTGGTGGAATGGGTCATGGCTCACTTCGGCATCTCTATCCCCGCTCCTTCCTTCACCCAGTGGCGGATCATGCAGACGGTCAAGTGGCCCCGCCCCAACATCACCGAAGCGGAAATCACCGCTCTGGAGAAGGAAAGAAAGTTGCTTCCCGGCGATGTCCTTTTCTTCGTAGGCAGCATGGGCTCCCAGGACAACCCCGGCCATGTAGGGATTTATTCCGGCGGGGGGCTTTTCGTGGAAGCGAAGGGGAAAGAATACGGGACGGTTCTGTCCCGACTTTCCCAACGCAACGATTTCGTGGGGTGGGGAAGCGTGGAGCAAGAAGTAGGGCAGTTAGCCTTGAAGCGGTTGAAGCAAGGAATGGAGCAAGGCGGTTTGCCCTGATTCCCCCCGTTTCGGGGTCCGGGAACCGAAGGAAACTATAATACCCCTGCGAAGGATGAAAAGGGGAAAGGAAGGGCGGGATGAAAAGTTTTTTGGGGACTTTACAGGCGTTTGTGAACGCCGTCATATCCCAGATAACCACTTCCAAGCTGGCCTTGGGCGGAGCAATCATCCTACTCACTACGGGCTCCGTGCTGGGACTTACCTTCGGTTACCCCGGGATACAGGGCCGCCTATTGTCGGGCACTTTCCGGGGGTTGCCCCTGTTGGGGGGCGGCTACGCCGAATTCCTTTCCCCCGAAGAGTTGGATCAATTTCTATCCCGTCAAGTACGCAACGGGGTGAAATCCCCCTTGTACGGCCTGGGAAGGGTTATCGTCCAGGAATGCCTGAAACCGGAATACAAGGGCAAGATAGACCCGGCCCTGATAGTGGCCATAGCTGGTACGGAGAGCTCTTATGGTTTGGCCTACCTGAATACCCCTTATTGGGACTGTCACAACCCCTTCGGTTGGTTGTCGGAAGGACATGGTTCCGCCCCCAAGAAATTCCCCAGCTGGGAAGAAGGGATCAGAGAGCTGGTTAGGTATCTTTGGGAAGGTTACATATCCCCCAATGCTTGGTTCAGGGAAGGGGGAAAATATGCAGGGGGTGGGTCTGAGCCGGGTTATGTCATACCCAAGGACGCCGACCCAGTAACTATAGAGATGATAGGTCGGGTTTACTGTGTAAACGCCACCGCCCCCGGGGGGTGGATAGAAACCACTACCCGCATCTATCGCGATCAGCTGGGCGCCACTTATCACTTAGGGGGGAAGGGGGGGCGGATACGGGTCAGAAAAGGGGGGGGTGGCACCCGTGAGACGATATGCAATCTGGCAAAAGCTCAAATAGGCAAGCCCTATTCCCTTTATTCCTGCCATCCCCCCGATTCCTTCAACTGCTCAGTGTTGGTGGAATGGGTCTATGCCCAAGTAGGCATAAGGGTTAAGGCCCCTTCATATAATCAATGGGACGACATAGGATACGACGGGAAAGAAGACAACGACCCCAGCGTTCCCATCTCTTTAGATCGACTGCAACCCGGCGACGTGGTGTTCTTCGTGGGCAGTATGGGAAGCTGGAGCAACCCCGGACACGTTGGGATTTACGTGGGGAATGACTATTTCGTCCATGCCGCCAACAGCATCAGGGGCGTGGTCATGGATAGGCTTTCCCTGCGCCGGGACGTGGTGGGGGCTAGGTCCTTCTTGGGACCCGAAGCGGACATGACATCTTTCTCAAGTGGGATTGAAGACTTCGAGCTGGACGAAGAGCTACCCGATTGGATGATTGCCCTATTGAAGGCGGGGATTTCCGCCAACGAATATCTGGCGGATATGGTTCCCCCCACCGAAGGGACGCCGCTCTACCCCCTGGACGAAAGAGCTAGGACATGCGGTCACTGGACAACTGATTCGCAAGACCTTCCTTTCTTCGGGGCCCCTAGGGCTGGGGGGGCGGAAAGGAATTGCGGGGTGGACGTATATCCCCCTAGGGGGGAAGGGACGCCGGTCAGGGCCATCAAAGGTGGCCGGGTGCTCAAGGTCGCTCCTTTCTGCACCTTGCCCAACGGCGAAACGGTCTATGGTGTGTTGGTGGACCATGGAGAATTTGTGGTCCACTACGCCGAAATCAGGGGGCATGAGAACAATTGGGGGGGTAACGGCCTGCCCGCCCCCGGGGACACGGTAGCCAAAGGACAGGTGTTGGGGTACATAGGCAGTTCTCAGCGACTTCACTTCGAGCTCTACACCCAAGGGACCACGGACCCAGCTCGTTGGAGTGGGAATGGAAGGCCCAAGAGCCTTCTTGACCCCACCAAGTTGCTCCAAAGGCTCTATCGGGGGGGATGAGAGCGATGTTATCGGAAAAGGGAAGGAATACCTTGGCCAAGGCCATTTGCTCTGGGGGCTTGATTACCATCTTGGGCGATGGGAAGGGGAAGGGAGCTAAGTTCATCATCCGCTACCCCCCCGCTCCCTGGCGGGCCCCTGAACATCGGATAGTGTGGAGAGAAGACACCATTAACCCCCGCAAGACAGTGACCTATCGCCCCCGCAATTCCCCCGCCTACGATTTCATGAAGATAGTCATCCCCGTTCTGCGGACCATGCGGACGGAACTTATGGAAATGATTTACGGTAGCGGGGGGGGGAACTACGGGTCGACGAAGGATTACAGGAAGGGCATCCCCCTTTCCTTAACTGCTGTATTCTTGGTCCCATGCCCAAAGAACAAGATGAAGAAAGGGGGGGGCGACGGGGAACCTATTTCCCGCCCCGACTTGACCAACTACACCAAGCTGTTGGAAGACACCTTGGTACAAGCAGGGGTGATACCCGATGACAGCGTGATAGTGGAGCATCACACCAGAAAAGCCTACGAGCGCAAGGGGGGGGCGGGAAGCATCTTAGTGCGCCTGTGCCGCTTGGAAAAGGAATGGGGAATGGGGATGATTGACCTATAATTCCAGCAGGACGGATGTTTCGTAAGAGGGGGGAAGAGCTTTGCGATATGAGAGTAGGGGCAATTACCAAAGGGTTGCGATTCTGAGCGACATAGCCTTTTGGTTAGTGGTCGCCATCGTGCTCTATTGGGTTTTCACCCACTTCTCTTCCCCGGCCGATGCCTTGGATCGCCTTATGGATGTCGCTCTCCAGGTGGGACAGGCGGCACGCCGCTTCTGGCAGATAATTGGGATACCGATAGTGGACAGCGTCAAACACATACCTTGGCCCAAATAGGGGGTTTGCGGTGAAAAGGTGGCTTTCTGCATGGGTCCGTAATGACAGGGGGGCGACGGTACTGGAATTCGCCTTGGTTCTGCCCTTCTTACTGGTGGTCGTGGGGATCTTTGCCCAGATGGGGATCTACTACAGCACCCGGCAGACCTTACAGGAAACGATTAGGGAAAACGTGAGAATGTTGGCACAGGCCAGCGCCGCAGACATGAAGAACGTGGGAAAAATCACGAATTTCGTGAAGGATAACATAACCAAAGACCTTGCGGAGCGGGGTGTTTCTTGCCGTTCCGTCAGCGTGACCAATCAGGGGAACGGGGTCTTCCACTTTTCCGTGGAAGCGTCCTTACCTAATCTTCTGCTCTTGGACGCATTGAACCCGGGTTTAGACAAAGTCAAGGTGGAACAAAGGGTGTTGTGTGACTTCACCCCTGGAAGCTAAGGGGGGGATGATGAAATCCATTCGTAGGACAAGGCGTAAGGGAAGATGGACCGAACAGAAAGGGTCGGTGTTAGTGGAAGCCGCCCTAGTCCTTCCCATCTTCCTATCGATTCTCTTTTTCTTGGTGGACATAGGGATGTATTACATCTACCAATACGCCATCAACGCCGAAGTGGGGGACATAGTTAGGCGGGTAACCCTGAACACCACCCCCAATACCCCCGAAAGGGAAGTAGCACGGATTGTGCAGGGGGAATTGGATGAGAACAGGAAGAAAGGGGGGTGGCTTTCCAAGGCAAGCGATATTCAGACCGCCGTGCAGAAGGAAGGCGATTGGGCTTCCCCTTATAACGAGCCGGTCTTCCGCATCACGGTGACCTATACGCTTAAGAGCGCCTTCGCGGTTCTGCCTTCCCTTTTGGGAAGCGACCCAAGACGTACCTACAGCTATGTGGTGAAGCCCGAACCTAAGCAGCCCCTGTGATGAAGATGAAGGTAAAAGGGAAGAAGCAGGGTATGAAAAGGAAGGGGAACACTCTGTGGGCTCGGCCCGCAGAACAAAACGGTCAGGTCATGGTCCTGACGGCTCTGTTCGTAGCGTTGTTGTTCATCCCCCTGTCTATGGTCATATTCGACCTTGGTGTCTTGGTTTCAGCGAAGCGGGAAGCTCAACTTCTCTCCGACCTTGCTTCCGCCTACGGAGCCCGACAACTGGACAAGAGCAAAGCGGCGGAAGCCGACCCCAAGGTGGCTTTCCAGTCCACCTTGGAAGCGAAGATAAGGGAATTCCTGACAGAGCAGATGAAGATCAAGTACGGGGAAGATGGACCCTATTCGATAACCCGGTTACAAGTGTCTTCCAACCCAAGGGCAGGGAATTTTATCCCCTTGGACGACGTAGTCAGTCGCCCCCACAACTACTACGTGGAAGTGAAGTTGGAATTGGAGATAAAGAGAGAAGCCACGCTGTTGCTGGATACCGTGCTGGGGAACAGGAAAGTTTCCGCTTCTTCCAGGGCTATCTTAGCCCTAGGTGAGTCTTAGGGGAAAGGGGGATGGAGACGGAATGGACGTGAGGCCTGATGTGAATGCGTGTTCGACCCCCGAAGCATCATCTCTCCCTACCCCTTCGGAGAAGGAAAGGCTGAGCTTTGATGGGGTAGTTTCCCTGCTTGACGGCTTCCTTTGCTCTGAGAACGTCACTGAGATAGTGATCAATTCCCCGGAAGCCATATTCGTCAAAAGGGATAATCTTTATCACCCAGCTAAGTTCGCTTTTTCCAGCCCGGGGGACTATCAGCAGTATCTGGATCTTCTGGTCGAGCGGTGTAAGCGTAGCGGGGGATTCCCTTATGTCCACAGCGAATGGCGGATCTACGGCGCAGTGGATGGGGTTTTCACCCTTTCCTACCCGGGGGAAAAAGGGGAAAACCAAGCTCGGGTAAGGGTTCACATTGCCCTTCCCCCTCTGTGTGATTGCCCCAAGGTGACGCTGTGCCGCAAGCGGAGCCGCCAGCACGCTTTAACCCTTCAGGACATGGTGAAGCAAGGGGCCATGAACGAATACATGGCCAATTTGCTCGAATTCTGCGTCCTGACCCATCGAAACATCGTGGTGTCAGGGGGGACTGGTGTCGGGAAGACCACCCTGATACAGGCCCTTCTGGGATGCATACCCCCCGGAGAAAGGGTGGTGATAGTGGAAGAAGAGCCCGAATTGGACATCCCCCCCAACCTTCCCAACGCCGTCTCTTTGCTTACCGTTACCGGAACCCCTTCCTTAGGGGGGGAACAAGCCCACACTTCCTTCTTCTCTTTGGGGGACCTTGTGAGACAGGCCCTGTACATGCGCCCCACCCGCATCATCGTAGGTGAGATAAGAACGGAAGGGGCGTTGCCGTTGGTGGATGCCCTGAGCACAGGTCATGACGGCAGTATAACTTCGGTGCACGCCCCTTCCCCCGTCAGAGCGGTGGAGCGCATCATCAACTTGTGCCTAAGGGAAATTGGGGCGGGGGTGGATAAATCGGTGATAGGGGATGAAGTGTGTCGGGTGGTGGATTTCGGCGTTCACCTTTCCATTCAGGACGGGTGCCATGTAGTGGAGCAAATTTGTGAGATAGAATATCTGTCCGCCGCCTTCAACCGGGTGACGGCTCAACCCCTTTGGCGTTGGGACCCGACTACAAGAGCACACGTTCATGAAGCCCTTCGCTTCTCGGATTACCTGGAACTGCGGTTCCGAGAACTAGGGGTTGAAATCCCCTATCACAAAATCTTCCCCGTTCCCCCTAAAATCTAATGGCTTCTGCGGGACCCGGTTCCGTGTCCCGTTCCCCAATCCCAGGGGGGTAGGCATAATTGCCCTACCCCCCTTTCCCATTCCCCAAGATAATCTTCCCCCGTTTAGTTATCGTTCCCCCGCCCCCCTACCGGTTCCCGGGGGTGATTTGTCAAAGTTTTGATAATGTTTTGTTAAGGTTTTGATAATATTGTAAAAGTGTAATATCATTGCAATATGACCTTATTGCAATCTGTTTATGATATTGTCAAATTTGTTCAATATAGTAAAATGTTTGCAAAAGGTTGGGCGGGGCAAGCGGTTCGCCCCGCAGAAGGCAAAGGATAAGGAAAGGGGGGGACATGAACGCCACAACAAACCTTGCCTTCTTGGTTCGCCACCCGGAAGAGCCCCTGGAAACTTTCGGGGAAAGGGGGGTGAAAGGGGAACTATCCCCGAAGGGAAAACCATCCCCGAAGGAAAGAAAAAGCAGATTGGCAGACATCATCATCAACACCACCACCATTCCCAGAAGCAACACCATTCAGGCTTCGATGAAGGGGTACGTGGAAAAGGTGAAAGAGATTTATTCCACTATCCCCTGGATGAAAAGGATAGGCAAGCCCATACTAGTCCCCCCTTGGGCTGGGGCCGTGGTCGACAGAAAAATCGACGACCTGATACGCGATTCCACCCTGCTCTATCGGGGAAAAGCGGAAAGGAATTGGGTCAAGACGAATCTGCACGCTGAGTTGTTCAAGTGGCTTTCGCAGGACACGGATCCCAACATGTCCCTGATAACAGCGCTGGGGTACGTGGAAAGCGAAGCCCGGAAGCAAATCAACGGGGTAACTGAGAAAATTGTGGAAAGGGCCCTAAAGAAAGCCGTCCCCTATGGATACCACTCCAGAGTTGTTCAGGATTTGGCGGAATGGGCGAAGGGCATTCTGCGGCTGGATTTCGCGGGGGCCTGTCTGGAGATGTTCTTAAGGGGGGTGCTGGGGGGAAGGAAATGCCCCCCTTACTTTCTCCTTTTGCTCCAGATATACCTTGAAGGCCATCTACCCATTTATTGGGACGGCGCCGTGTTGGAAGTCGCCTAACCCTACCCCCCGCCCCCCGAACGCCCTAAAATCATCCCATGGGAAGCGAAAGGGAAAGCAAGGAAATAGGGAAAGGCCCTATCCCCTTGGGGCAGAGCGCATTAGAGCGGTGGCTCACCAACCCCTTGCCCGCATCCCCACCCCCCAAGGCCGATTCGGGGGGGATCGGGGTGAAGGGCGGGGATCGCCGCCTACCCCCCGTCGCCCCGGCGTCCGGGGAAAGGGGTTCAGGGGAATCGAAACAAGGTGAGCGGCGTGCCCCGGGGGAAGAACCCCTGGAAAGGGTGAAGGGAATGACGGAAGAAGCCCGACTAGCCCTGTTGGAAAGCGCCGCCGACGCCCTAGCCAGTGGCTACGCCGCCCTGCGCAAGGGGGACAGGGGGTGGGCGGCTGAGAAGATAGAGAATCTGTGGGATATGCTCTTCGACGCTCTAGGGATGTTCTGTGAGATGGAAGACCTTGAAGCGCTGGCTTTGATCCTAGCTCATCCCCTTCTCGACGAGAAGGGGTGGGTGGAAGCGCTAAGGGGGGTGGAAAGGACGCTGGACAGAGTACTGGGCCCCATAGCCAATTCCCTATCCATGGAAGCTAAAGAGGAATTGGCTGAGAGATTAACCGCCCTGTTGGAGCGCTATCAGCTGGGATGGACGGGACCTATGGAAGAAGAAGGGGGATGGGAATGAAGCCAACAGAGGAAGGAATGAAGGTTAAGGTAAAGGTCTTTGTGGGTGAGCACTGCCCCCGCTGCAAAGCTCTTCTGCCCCCCGAAGAAGAGCTGGAGAAAGGAGCGGAATTCCTATCCTTCCTGCTTTTACCCCCTTGCGCGGAAGGGGGTGGGGTGTCCGCCGTGGAAATCGAAGAAATAGACGTGGAATCCCCGGAAGGAAGGGCCGAAGCCCTTCTGTCGGAAGTCACCGCTGTCCCCACCTTGGTCATCGAGACGGAAGGGGTGGGGGACGAAGACCTATCGGCGAAGCTACCCCCTGAGCGGCTGGAAGAGATCGCAGGCAAGGAAGGGCTCTTCTGGGAGAAAGTGGGAAGGGCTGTAAAGACGATGGGGGGAAGATAACCCCCCCTATCCCCATCCAGCGGAAAGCCCCATCAAGGTACCACCCGAAGGGGAAAGATTTCCCCTACCATTTCCTGTTTTGTCAGTGGTCGATGTTACACTGAAATTGTGGTTGGCTGAAGGACTAAGAGTAAGGAGGTGCAAGATGTATTACTCAGTGTATACGGACGGAGCGGGGATCTACATTGTGGACCCCGAAGACAGGGAAGTTATCCCTGAATGCATGTTTTCTGAGATTATCGCCACGGGGGGGAGCCTTGCCCACCCCGTGGGTTTGATCGAGAAGTACGTTGCCGATGAGGTCGTCGAGGTCGAGGTTGACCCCGACGACGACCCCAAGGTCTATGAGCGTATCGCCAAGATCCTTGGGGTGGACGAGTACTGTATAGCCGTGTATAGGCTCGAGTATGAGGATTAGAAAGAAAGCTCTTGCGGACTCCCCTATAGGGGTAGAGAGGGAAAGAACATCCGCTTCAGGGGGTTGCTGGAGCGCAAGACTGAGAAAGCTGTCCTGATAGAGGGTGTATGGTTCCCCCGGTCGCAGATCATCGAGCTCCAGGACTTAGATGCCCTGTGGCCAGAGGATTAGAGATGAGTAATTCCCCTCCCACTCCACCTCCTAATTGTCGTTGGCCTTCTTGTCGTTGGCCTTCTTGTCGTTGGCCTTCTTGTCGTTGGCCTTCTTGTCGTTGGCCTTCTTGTCGTTGGCCTTCTTGTCGTTGGCCTTCTTGTCGTTGGCGTTCTTG
>Ga0272449_1003932_pt1 | contig 12431 bp, 19 predicted proteins | sample YNPCB0241_FD_198679 | JGI IMG/M metagenome (GOLD analysis project Ga0272449, IMG submission 198679) | Hot spring sediment microbial communities from Yellowstone National Park, WY, United States - YNP-CB-024-1 | ecosystem: Environmental > Aquatic > Thermal springs > Hot (42-90C) > Sediment...
GAATTACCGCAAGAAATAGGAGATTTTAGCATTTTGTTAAAAGGTGGATTAAAGTTTAAGCAAGCCTTGACTTTCAACTTTTTGACAGCTTTAACAGCCTTTTTAGGCGGAATTATTGCTATAATCTTAGGCGAATATCTCGAAGCAGCAAACCCTATACTTCTCTGTATAGCTGCAGGCGGGTTTATTTATCTTTCTTTAACAGATATAATACCTGAGACATATAAGGAAGTAGAGCCGAATAAGATTTTTAAGCAGACTATGTTGATAATCTTAGGAATGATGGTAATTTATTTGTTGATGATGTTAATACAAGAATAAAATATTAAAAATCGAAAAATCATAAAAAATTTTAATGGACGGGATAGTATTTCCAAACTTGAAGGAGAAAATCGAGTCTTTGGGTTTTAAACACAAAGGTGTCGATGGAGGGAATGTTATATGGGGTTTTGATGGTGTTACAAAATATTTTCCAGAGGATGTTTATTTAAGAGATAGCATCGATGGTAAGCCCCAACTATCGCTTAAGATAAAGAAGACGACTAATGGAATTACTGTTGTAATAAATTCAGTTCCTTTCCAGGAAAAATACCATTTTGATAAATCACTTTTAAAGGAGGAAGAGGTTTTCGAAGCGGTCGAGAGGTATTTGAAACTTTTGTAAAATATTTATTGATGTTATACGTATAACAATTTATGAGCTATCTGCTTATATTTGATATAAAAAGAGAAAAACCATCTTTAAGGGTTAAAATCAATAGAATGCTTAATAGCATAAAAGCAAGACTTTTGCAAGATTCTGTGTGGGAGTATGAAGATTTTAAAGAGTTGGAAAAAATAGCTAAAGAAATAAGGTTAGAAGGCGGGAAGGCTTTGATATTTAAAAAGGTTAAGGTTTCTGAGTGAAAAAATATTATATTTTGATTTCACAAAATTCATGCATGGATGTTTTTGTTGTAATGATATTTTTGTTCCTATCTTTTATTTTTCTATTCATAGGCTTTTTTGTAGGTAAATGGATAGAAAGATACAAAGTCAACAAAGAATGGGAAGAAAGAATACCGCAGCTGACTAGAGAATCGAGAGAAAAATCAAGAGAGGTTTTGGGCGGAAAGTTTGCTGAAAATCTTGCTCCTTATTTTCCTGATTTCAAACACGATCCGACAGAGCTCAGGTTTATTGGAGAGCCTATAGATTACATAGTTTTTAAGGGAGCTAGCACAAAAAATCCTTCAGAAATAATATTTTTAGAGGTCAAGTCAGGCGATGCTAATTTAACGCCTGTGCAGAAAAAGTGGAGGGAGGTTGTTGAAAACAAGAGAATTTCTTGGGAAGTTTATAGAGTGCCGAAGGAAGTAACAAAAAAGGAACCCTAACATGCTTAAGGTAATTTAAATTCATGGGAAAGGATTTTTACATTTTTGTGTTTTTAAATAATTTTTGTTTATAGTTTTTTATAGTGACTACATGTGAAGATTGAAGAATTTTCTGCGAAAGATTTTTGTAAAAATGCTGTAGAAACGTTAAAAGATAGAAAAGTTATTGAATGGATTGCTTTGGGGATGCTAGTTTATGGATTATCTGCAATTTATAGATACGCAACTAGAAATCCAATGATAGGCCTACCTTTAATAGAGCCGCCGAATCAATTAATTCCACCTAATTTGATAGAAAAGATTATTGTTAATTTTATAGCTCCAGGTGGCGTTGGGGCAGCTATAGGAGAAACTTTTGCTCAAAAATATAATGAAAATCTTTCTTGGGGACAAAGACATTTAAGCAGAATTGCCGGCTCTTTTGTTGCAGCTGGAATTTGGACAGGTGTTCAGTATTTTGGATATAACTTGAGCAATATCTTCAATTATCAATGGCCGTCTGGTGGAAATCCTTTTGAGCCGCCAAATATTTACATTTTTAATATGATAGTTGCATTAACTCTAGCTCCTTTTGCACCATATTTAATTGAAAGGTTTTTCAATTTTTCAATATATCCAATTATAAATAAGTTTTTAAGATATTAATAAATAAAAAACAAAATGATATTTTATGAATAGATTCAGACTATCTTCTGGGGATGAGATTCCTGCTGTTGGCTTAGGAACGTGGCAGTTGGAAGGTGAAAAATGTAGGAGAGTAGTGAAGCAAGCAATAAAGATAGGATATAGACATATAGATACGGCAGAGATATACGGAAACCAGAGATTCATAGGACAGGCGATTAAAGGAGTGAGAGAAGAGATATTCATCACATCCAAGGTTTGGTTCGAAAACTTGCATTATGATGACGTGCTTAGTGCTTGCGAGAACAGCTTGAAGGAGCTAAAGACGGATTATATCGATTTATATCTCATACATTGGCCTAACAGAAGTGTAGATATTAAAGAGACGATGTCGGCTATGAAAAAGCTTTTAGACGATGGTTTGATAAGGAATATTGGCGTGAGCAACTTTACGATAAATCATTTGAAAGATGCTTTGAAGACTGGTGTAAGGATAGTAGCTAACCAAGTTGAGTTTCATCCGTATTTGTATCAAAAAGAGTTGTTGGATTTCTGCCGGAAGAATGACATACTAGTGATAGCCTATTCTCCTTTGGGTAGAGGTCATGTTTTGAAGGATGAAAAGATTATAGAAATAGCGAGAAAACACAACAAGACACCAGCTCAGGTATGCTTGCGTTGGCTTTATGAGAAGGGCATAGCTTCGATACCAAAGGCTAGTTCTGTAAAAAGGTTAAAGGAGAATATTGATATATTCGATTTTAGTCTTGGTAAAGACGCTGAAAAGATCGATGCCTTGAATAGGAATTTCAGGTTTGTTAACCCAAGTTTTTCAGATTTTGATTATTGAATTATTGTTTTTAATATATATTTTTTAGCATGTTACACGTATAACATAATCACCAGACTGATTTGTTTTTAAAAACAAATTTACCTAATGTTTGGTCTCTGATTAAGCTAATGGAGTTTCATGTTTTACTGGCCTTCTATTATCAGTATAATTCAATGTATATTTTCCATTATGTTATACGTATAACATTTAACTCTTTAATATTCTGAAAACATTGTTCAAATAAACATTCACTTATTCTTTAGCTACTATTAACCACAATTCTATTTCGTTATTTGGAAATCTTAATGTCAAGTGAAAATGATAGTGGAGAGACACTTTAATATCACCTTTTGTATTAACTAGATTAACCAAAAATCTCGATTTTTATTTCAAAATGTTTTTGTACCATTTTACAAAATACACTCATTGATATTGGCTTAAACAAATTTGGACATTAAAAAATATAATTTAATATATATAATTTTGTATGTTACACGTATAACATAATACCTGAAGTAGCTAAAAATTCTTTGACGAGATTATTGTTTTTCAATAAACCAAGATGTCATAATCTCACTTTAGGCAAAGTGTGTTTCATGCTTTATATCATGATGCTCAGTCATTAATCAGTTTAATATATTTTCCATTATGTTACACGTATAACATTTAACTCTTCAATAACCTAAAAACTTCATCCAAATCAATATTCACTTTATTTTTTAACTGATGCCTATGAAACCAAAGATCTATTCCATCATTGGGATATCTTGGTATCAAATGAAAATGAAGATGAAACACACTTTGTTGAGCATCTTTACCATTTGCATTCACTAAATTGACTCCTGTACAGTTTAGTTTTTTCATATAAATTTCAGCAAGCATCTTTGCAGCAGAAATAACTTTTTGTAAAATCTCACTTTTTATTTCAAATATGTTTTCATAATGATCCTTTGGTATTATTAAAGTATGCCCAAAACTTACAGGAGCTATATCAAGAAATGCTAGTACATCATCATCTTCATATATTTTGTACGCCCTCTCCTCACCTTTAACGATTTTACAAAAGATACATTCTTTCATTTTAATTATCTAAATGATTTAGAAAATTTAATATTTGTGAGTAGAAAAAGATATAATTTAATATATATTTTCTAGAGTGTTACACGTATAACATTATTCCTTCCATAAAACTATTAAGATAATTCACTTTGAACTTTAATGTTTTAACTATGATAATTTAATCTTTGATATCCTAATCTCACTTTAAATTTATGTTTTGTTCAATCTTCTCCCTATGCAGGTCACAGAAAAATAACTATACATTAATATATATTTTTCACTTTGTTACACGTATAACATTTTTTGCACAAAATTAAATATGCTAATAATCTCACTTTAGCAGCAATACATCTCCAACGTCTATTAATTTTATCTTGCTTTTGTGCAACTCCACAAAATACTCGAATTTTTTCTCACATTTGACGACCCTGAACGGCTCTAGAATTTCAACACTCACAACTCTCATTTCTTTATCCAAAAAGGCTATTATGATAGGAAAGGACATGAAAAATGAATGAACTACCCCATCTCCTTTAGCAAAAAATAACATTGCCTGATCCTCCTCAAATACTTTAAACTTCACTATATCTAGCAAGCTCTTACTTTCTCTAGATTTATATGGGATTAACCCTGTAACAAGCTCCCAAACTCTCCTTCTGACTATCACATCCTTAGCAACTCTTACTTTTTTTGTTTTATTCCACAACTCCATCTTATCCTGCCTCTTCTAGGCCTTTCCTGGCAAAGTTTATTGCTCAATTTTAACTCTCACTCTCACTTTTTTGCAAAATATTATATACTATAAGATATATTTTGTTTTATACAGTTAAAATTAATATAATATTTTATATATTCCAAATTAAATATTTTACGACTAATATTTTTTAATAGTTCTATAGAAATATATCTAATATATAATATATTTTTTCTTAAAAAACCCCTTCTGCTCACCTCAGTTTTTGCCAAAAAACCTACATCTTTTGCCATAAAACTACAGTTCCTCATCAACCTGTTTTACATCCTTAATCTTGCTTTCTATTATGCCTCTGACAGCCCTTTCAAGCCTTCTTAGAGAATTTGCAAAATCCATGCTTAGATAATAAAACGAGAAATCTTTCTTTATCAATCCTATATTCCTAAGCCTTTTAAGCACTTTAAAGAACGTCGGTCTGCTCACCTTGCTTTCTAGGAAGATCTTGTGCATATCCTCTTCGTAGATGCCAAACTGTTGCCTGCCAGATTCCTCGCTGTATTTGCCCCTTTCTAGTATACCGTTCAGTATAAGAGCAGCTACCTTCGTCTGCGCTTTTGTCTTGAAGATCACGTTCATCAAATCTTCTATCTTGGATCTTTGCGTGATTTCCCAGTGCTTGAAATCAATCATAAACAATTATATTTATTCTATAAATAAAAATGTTAACTATTGCCGGCATCCACTAGATTAGCTTCATTATTTTGCCAATTATACAGTTTACCTCTCATGAAACACTTTCGTTAACTCCTCCAAGAAATTGACAGAAAATTGCCAAATGACCCCGCTCTCATGCCAAGACATTAAAAAATACTTCAAGGACCAATGTTCCAAAGTTATTTTTTGACCTTTTTCTCGACGTTTTCAGATATTCTGTTAAGCTTTAGGATTACTCCTTCGATAGCATGAGCAAGGTCTTGTCCATCTTCTGTCAACTCTATAACCTTTATCCTACCCTGCTTTTTGAATTCTACTAGGCCTACCTTCTCAAACTGCTCTAGGAGCTTGACAACATGAGAATAAGTACAATCTATATCCTTAGAAACTTGTGTCGCATATTTTGGCCCTTTCTTCAGGTTTATGATTATCTTTACAGGTTTTGGTCTTAGAAACAACCTCTTCAGGTCTATCTCCGCCATAAGTATCTAGTAAATATTTAGCAGAGGATATATTTATATCTTTCGTAATCCCTTTTACAAAGTATACTTTATGTGATAACTGAAGTAATACATATATCTAAAGATATATATTGTGATTAATAGTTAAAAATTATATAAACTAAGACATATAATAAAATATATATTTTAAAATTCAACTATGACATAACTCGGTGAGTGAGAGTATAGGCAAATAGGAATCAAATTCACTTAATAGTAGTTACATACATATGCATAAAATTCCATCTTTACGGCAAAAAATAAACACCTGCTTTATAACATCATCAAACACTTTTCTAATAAGTGGTCGGATGAACCTGACCGATATAATAATAGTAGGCTCGATTATAACAGGACTGCTGAGCATACCGTTTTTGGTTACAAACTCTTACAGCGACTACATACCTACTGGCAAAGCCATACTCGGCATAAATGAGTCTGATGTCAAAAAGATACCTGCGAGAGCCAGCAAGACCTTATCTTTTGACCGATTCGAGCGGACATATGAGACCGCATTCGGAAAATTCTATTTTTTAATGGCACCAGACAACATCATCCAAGAACTTAGCAGGCCAGGAACTACAACAAGGGTTATCGCTACATCAGATAAAAGCATATGGCAGATAACGACGCATAAATACATGCTAAGAATCACTCAAGATCCTGACAAGACGGTAGAGGAGTTTAGCAACGCAGACGGCAGCATAATAAGGATAAAGCAGAACGGCGGCATCAACGAGACATTCCAAGGGTTCAACCCTCAATCGCTCGAAGCCGATATGGAGGCTGCGAGAGTGATGCTGGAGAATGAAGTAAACAAGATGGAGCAGATAAAGCTTCAGACAGTTTTGCCAGAGTTGCAAGTGTTAGGCTCTAACTCCTCTTTAATTCAGCCACCTAGCAACCAAAGCCAAACATACAACGTGAGGATAACATCTATAAGCTATTCTGCCGAATGGGTAGAGATAGCCAACTTAGGCGAGGAGCCAGTAGTCATGACAGGCTGGACTCTGCAAGATGCTTCCAGCAACGTATACACCTTCCCATCAGGCTTTACACTGAACCCAGGAGCGAGCGTAAGGATCTACAGCGGTTCAGCTTATAGCACATGCACTAATAGCCAGACATCCCTCTGCTGGAAGGCAAGCTCTGTATGGAATGATAGTGGCGATACAGCAACTCTAAAGGACTCTTCAGGTAATGTCGTCAGCACCTACTCTTATCCATAACCTCCTTTTCTACCTTTTCTATTTTTTCTTCTATCTTGCTCAAACTTTGCTCTAGCAAAAGATATAGCTGTTGTTTGTTATAGCTCGCTTTGTCAAATGTTTTTGCGCTTTCTTTCATCTTACCATTCAATTTTTTCATCTCACCAACAATCCTTTCAATTTTCTTTAATTGCTTCTTCGGCTTTACATAGATTTCAAAGTATACCCACATCCCAGATACGAGGCTAGATAACACTATCATGTAAATCATTATAATGACTACAATCCTAGAGGGAGGAAGAACTCTTGTTAAGATGATTGTTAAAGATGAGAGAAAAATACCTATGAATAGCGTGATTTTAAGGATTTTAAGCAGCATTAATAATTAGAATCACGATAAATTATTTAAATAAGCCAAGAGAAATTTAATGAATTTTTAAGTTTTTCTTTTGCCACTAAACCTAATTTTCTATTTGCTCTAAAAGAAATCCCTAATCTTATGCATTCTTTCCTCATGATAAATCCACACTAGAAATATCAACGCATCAACCGCAGCAGGCACTTCAGGCATTCCTAGTTTGGCTAGAAGATGAATTTTGTATGAATTATTCGAAAAAGGCCAAAACAGCATTATACCCTCCCATGCACCACCGCCCAAAAGATAATCCAGCAGCAAGTGAAGAAAAACACCAAAAGATATAGCAAAAAAGCACACGGATTTTTTATGTTTTCCTTTTTTCAAAAGATACAAGCCAGGAAGCAAGAAGAGAATACCAAAAAACGGTGTGTGAGTGATGCCACCATGTTTGAAAATTTCTAAAGGAATTTTAAGTGATGTCAAAAGCCAGTTTATCGGAATGTCTATGTCAGGCAAAATTCCGCCTATGCCTCCGAGAAAAATCGTGTTTGTAGTGAAGTATTTCTTATACTTTTCCACATGATCTCTGTATAAATCCAAAATTATGATGGCCAAAAGCACGTGAGTCGCAGCAAGAGGCATTAAATATTAAAGTGTTTTATGCATTAAAAATCATTTTCTTCCTCTCATCCTTTTACTCAAATAATTTTAGTCATCTGCAGGAGCTGCAACCTTCTGAAAACAAGTTTAATTAATCTTTTTGCCAAATAAATTTTCAATGATAGTCATTACCTTTTTGGGCACTGTTTCCGGCATACCTACTCTGGATAGAAATCATCCAGCTATTGCTTTAGAGCATTACACAAGGAAGAGAGAGATATTCCTTTTCGATTGTGGAGAAGGGACGCAAAAGCAATTGATGAAGGCTGGCATAAGCTTCATGCAGATAAGCAAGATCTTCATCACCCACTGGCATGCCGATCATTTTGCTGGCTTGATACCGATGATACAAACGATGAACCTTGAAAAGAGGAAAAAGCCTTTAATCATCTACGGCCCAGAAGCCGAAAAGTTTGTTTCTAACATCCTCGACCTAGGCTATTTTGGCGTGCGTTTTCCGATAGAAGCTAGGAATGTCGATTTTGAAGGAAGCGAGATAAAGAAGATTGACGAGGGGGAGGAATACGAAGTTTATTCAATCCCAGCCTATCATACTGTGCCAGCAGTCGCTTACTGCTTCAAGGAAAAGGATAAATGGAATATAGATGAAAAGAAGCTTGAACAGCTCGGCTTGAAAAGAGGACCTTGGCTGAGAAAGCTTAAAAAAGACGGCCAGTATCAGCTAAAAGACAGGCTAGTAAGGATAGAGGATGTTGGCTATGTCAAGAAAGGCCTAAAAATAGTATACTCAGGCGATACAAAGCCGCATAAGAATATCTTGGACATCTCTAAGGATGCTGATTTGCTAATACACGACGGCACTTTTTTGGAGGAAGACGTTGCGGGCAAATACCATTCTGACGTCAAGAAGGCAGCTGAGCTAGCTAAACAAGCGGGCGTTAAGCAGCTAGTGCTAACACACATAAGCAGGAGATACACAGACACGAAAGAGCTTGAGGAGCAGGCTAAAAAAGTTTTCGATAATGTGGTTATTGCGAAGGATTTAATGAAGATAGTCCTAAAGAACTAAGGTTTGTAAGCATCAATTGGCGGAAATTTGCCTTCTATCTTTCTCCTTTTTTCATCAAACCACTCATCAAACCTTAGAAAATCCTCTTCTGTCGCTCCTCTTATAACCGGTATTCTTCCTCCCTCAAAACCATGTAAAAAGTAATAACCTTCTGGACTTTTTTCCGGGCAAAGATCCCAGTGTAAAATGCCAGTATCCCAGCTATAGACATCTGTTAACGAAGGCATAATTATCACTCTTCCAGCTATTTGGCAAACTTTTACGCTACAGTATTCGGCATGCCGAACAATGCTTCTCAAAACTTCTTCTGGTAATTTTCTCCTTACAGAATTTGCTACAAACAACCATATCAACATATTGTGCGAACCTTCGTTTAAAGCTTCAAAATAGTTCTGTAAATCCTTTCCAGAGTTATACATCCTGGAGGCATGAGGAAACGCCCTTTCAAAATACTCTTTTGGTATTTCTCTTTCCCCTTTCGCTAGTTTCACCTTCCACTCTTCAGCCAGCTCAGCATAAGGTCTACCTTCATAAGGATGACAAGTAGCTATGTACTTTGCTACGATATCTGTTAGGTAAACCATTAAATCTTTTGATATTGTTTGGTTTGTAAAAATTTCTAGCTTATTTACTACTATATAATAGAAAAATATTTAATTCGAAATTTCAATACTATTTATAAGTGGTAATTATGGGAAGAAATGGAAGGCAAAACCCAGGAGGCGAAGGGGATATAGCATCTCATATACAGTGGTTTGGTGGTTGGCTCATCGACCCAGAATCAGTTGTTCAAGCTTATCAAAAAGCTTTAGCTAAAAGAGACCCATATATACTGGCTCTTGCATTGGAAAGTGGAGCATACCTTAATGGTAAAGACCCTTATGGGGTTGCGGCAGCAATACTCAAGCATCATGAAAATCATAACCCTTATAGCTATAGATAATTTGCTCCCGCCGAGATTTGAACTCGGATTAGAGCCTCCGCAGGGCTCTGTCCTTTCCAGCGTCTATCCAGGTTAGACTACGGGAGCCACCGATATATTAATAAACTTTTAAACCTAAAAGAAAAAAGATTAATCCAAGGTGGTTTATTGAATACAGAAGTAGGCGAGAAATGGATGGTATGTTCTAGCTGTAACACTAATCTTTTTGGAGATACCACCTTTGTCCATTTTAAATGCCCCAAGTGTGGTGAGACAGACATATTTAGATGTTCGAGATGCAGGAGATTGTCAAACCTATACAGATGCCCCAAGTGCGGCTTCGAGGGACCATAATGGGAGAGGCTACTGTTATCGTCACTTATAGAATAGTTCCAGAAGGTATAGAGGTAGACTTGGAAAAGATAAAGAAACAACTTCAAAAAGAATTCAAACCTCAAAAGCTTGATATAGAGCCCATAGCTTTTGGCTTGAATGCTATAAAAATGGTAAAAGTCCTGCCGGAGATAGAGGGAGAAGCAGATAGGCTAGCAGAAAAGATACAAGCCATAAAAGGCGTGCAAACAGTTGATATCGTCAGCATGACAAGAAGCCTATAAATTTTAATTATAAGCTTTACCAAATTTTTACTAAATGCCAAGAAGGAAGATAGACCAGTTTTTAGCCAGGAAGGTTATACTGCTCATCTTACTAGGCTCTATCACAGCACTGCTCGCAGCCTCTATAGCAAATAGAGTCGAAGTTTCCGAGCAAGTAACATTAGAAGATGCAATTGTGCTAGCATTGATATCAGTAGTCCTCTTCTTCATCACAGGCGTTTGCTGGCTTTACACGGCTATATTGATTAAAAATCTAGAAGAGTGTTAAACCCTGCAATTTTGAAATAAACATTAAATTTATAGCATTGCCTATTTTTAGAATATGCTTCGAGCAGTCATCTTCGATTTTGACGGTACACTTGTCGATTCAGAATACCTACATTGTGTGGCTTTGAGTAAAGCTATAAAGGATAATACAGGTATAACCGTCACACCAGAACAAGTTGGTCTATTGGCAGGAATGACATATACAGAAAAGGCAAAGATTCTACTTAAAGATAAAGGAAATTTTGACATAGAAAGGATAGCCGCAGAAGCTTACGATTATTTCTTGTCAATGGCTTTAGACAAGATAAAATTGAGGAGAGGCACTAAGAGAGTTATAAAGATGATTCATTCTTTAGGGTTAAAAATAGGCTTGTACTCGCCGAATAGAAAAAAATTCTTGATGAGTGTGCTTTCAAAGTTTGGCATTCTCAAATATTTTGATGTTGTCATAGGTAGAGAGGATGTTTCTAGGCCTAAACCAGACCCGGAAGGCTATTTGTTGGCAGCAGAAAGGCTTAAGGTAAAACCAGAAGAATGTCTAGTCTTTGAAGATACACCTACAGGCTTTACCTCGGCTAAGCAAGCTGGGATGAAGGTGATAATTCTCTACAACCCTTACTTGAAAGATCCGCAATATCCAGGAGCATTAATGCAAATAAAAGAGTACAAAGAAATCACAAAGAAATTGCTCAAATCTCTCTAGCTGTTAAGGCCTCTATCCTACTCTCTAAATCCTTTATCTTTTCTTCTTGCACTCTTATCAAGGCTAGAGCATCATCGATCTTTTTGGATAAATGGCTCAAGTACTTTGAAAGTACATTCATTTGTCTCGATATTTCATCGACCTTTTCTTCTAATCCAGTTCTCTTCAAATCAGCCAAAGCCCTTAGTTCTGGTTTTACAAGAATTATGTCAAATCTTTCTTCTTCGTTTCTCCTAAACATAATAATTCTTAAAAATAATTAAAGTTTTAAAATTATAACATTTCATCGAGGGTCTGTGGTCTATCGGTTAGGACGCGGCCCTTACAAGGCCGAGAGCCCAGTTCGACTCTGGGCAGACCCATGGGCTGCCTCGTTAGTCGAGGCTTCCTGTTTCACAGACGAAGCTAGACTATCTCGACAAAACTTCATCTCCGCAGGCGAGTCAGGGCTGCCCCATCCCTTCATCTTTATTCTGCAAGCAGATATACAATCCCTCAAAGGATTTTCATAGCTTAATCCTCTTGATGTACCTCTTGGGTTTACCTTTACCAGTCGAACACCAGCTCTCTCAGCTTTGTATTCGAGCAGTCGAATGAATTTACCCCAAGAGGCATCGAGTATTTTTCTAGCTAATCTATGATTTTTCAGCATCCTTTTTATGTTTAAATCTTCAATGCATATGACATCATAGTTATTCACATAGAATCTTGAAAGCTTGTGAAGAAAATCGTTCCTTTGACCTACAAGTCTTTCATAAAGCTTGGCAAGTTTCATCTTTTGTTTTTCATAATTCTTTGAACCCTTCTTTTTTCTTGAAAGCCAATGTTGGATTATTTTTATCCTTTCAAGCGTTCTTTCATAAAACC
>Ga0272449_1003934_pt1 | contig 12428 bp, 15 predicted proteins | sample YNPCB0241_FD_198679 | JGI IMG/M metagenome (GOLD analysis project Ga0272449, IMG submission 198679) | Hot spring sediment microbial communities from Yellowstone National Park, WY, United States - YNP-CB-024-1 | ecosystem: Environmental > Aquatic > Thermal springs > Hot (42-90C) > Sediment...
TCCGCGCCGTTTTTCAAGAAGTGGGCTCCCTCAGGGTCACGATCCAGCCCCCTGAGGCCGTGGCCGCTGGGGCGCAGTGGAAGGCCACCCGCAACGGCTACGACAGCGGCTGGAAGAACAGCGGCGAGACCCTCACGAACCTCCCCGTGGGCCAGTACACCGTGACCTTCAAGGACATCCCGGGCTGGACCAAGCCCGCGGACCAGACGGTGACGATCACGAAGGACACCACCACCGAGGTCACCGGGACCTATGTGCAGCACACGGGCTCCCTTAAGGTCACGATCCAGCCCCCTGAGGCCGTGGCCGCTGGGGCGCAGTGGAAGGCCACCCGCAACGGCTACGACAGCGGCTGGAGGAACAGCGGCGAGACCCTCACGAACCTCCCCGTGGGCCAGTACACCGTGACCTTCAAGGACATCCCGGGCTGGACCAAGCCCGCGGACCAGACGGTGACGATCACGAAGGACACCACCACCGAGGTCACCGGGACCTATACCATAATCGCAGTTTTCTACGAAGACTTCGAAGACATCAGTGGCTGGATACGCACTGGGCTTTGGCATACATGCAGTGATGCGTGCAGTTGGGGCTGCCAAGCCAAACTAATCGGGAAGTATGCTCATTACGCGAAACCTGGAACCTGTTCCTACGATACCGGCACTACTACCTCGGGCACCCTCACTTCGCCCATTATTTCTATCCCCAAGAACACCACACTCGCTCTGCAATTCGACTACGCACGCTATGTGGAGAACTACACCCGAGCTAGCCGCGACCTTACCTATGTTCAGATACGCCTAGGGACCGATCGCACTTGGGGCTCGTGGAGGACCATTTGGTCCCGTAGCTCCCGCAATCCTTCCCCTGAATGCGGAACCTTTACCTATACTTTCCAAACCAGGAGTTACACAAGGCTTCAAGTGAGATTCATCTTTAACTCCGTCAACCGCTACAACAACAACTTCCCAGGCTGGGCGATTGATAACCTCATCGTGCGTGTGCCCGAAACGGCACCCGCAGCTTTGGAGGTCACGGATATCGGCGACGATGTGGAAAACATCGTGCCGGAGACCATCACTGTGTATAACTATCCGAACCCTGTCAAGGACGTACACACCACCACCTTCGTGGTGGAGGGCGTAGGTGCGGAGCTTATCCGGGTGGAAGTCTACGACCTCACTGGGAAGCTTGTGTGGAAAGGCGAGGGCAGCGGGAACGAGCTCACCTGGCACACCGATGACCTCTCCGGCCAGTTCCTGGCCAACGGCGTGTACCTCTACAAGGTCTTCGTCAAGGTGGGCGAGACATGGATCGCCTCTGATGTGCGAAAACTTGTGATCCTGAGATAAAAGGAGGAGAAGGGCCCTGGAGATCCTCCAGGGCCCTTTTTTAGCTTTGGGAAAGGAGCAAAGGGCATGCGGAGATTTTTCGTCCTCTTTGGCTTTATGGTGGCTTTTGCGGCGTGGGCTCAGGTTCCGCCGGGCTACGATGCCGCAAGTTTTACAAGGATCGGGGTGGGCGTGCGGGCCTTGGGCATGGCCGGAGCGTTCACCGCGGTGGCCGAAGGCCCGATGGCTACCTATTGGAACCCCGCAGGACTGGCAACCCTCCAAACCTTCTCCGCCGAGGGGATGTACACGAACTGGATGAGCGCGGACATCCACTATCAATACCTCATCCTCGCGGGCTATCCACCTTTGGGCGAGGAAAGGCCTGCTCTCCTTTGGCAAGGGGAGCCCGTGATCTTTGGGATAAGCTGGGTTTCCGTAGTGGTGCCGGATATCCCCTGGATCGAGGAGTCCGGGGAAACCGGCGTCTTTACCGCTTGGTCCAACCTCTTTTCCCTCTCCCTCGGGCTTTCCCTCCCCAAGTACCCGAACCTCTCCTTGGGCGCAAACCTGAAAATCTATCATGATCGGATTCTTGAAGGGATAAGCCTTGGGGTGGGCGTGGATCTCGGGCTCCTTTGGCGGGGGGAGGTGGCCGGGATCCCGGTCTCTTTGGGGCTCGCCACCACCGATGTAGGCGAGACCAATATCCGCTGGTATGGAACCCAGGGTGAGCCGGAGAATTTTGTGCCCTGGCTTGTCCGGGCGGGTTTAGCCGCCCACCTTTGGGAGGGAAAAATCCTCCTTGCCGCAAGTTACGAGTGGGGGCTTCGTCGGCCGCGGTTTGAGCGGCTCCGGGTGGGGGCGGAGCTATCTTGGGAGTGGGTGTCTTTGCGGTTTGGCTACGACTGGCTTCTGGAGGAACCCATCGGACATTGGCGGGCTGGGCTCGGCGTTCGGCCCCTCAGTTGGCTGGAAATCGACTATGCCTTCATCCCCGGGGCTTTGGGCGATAGCCACCTCCTCGCTTTGAGGGTGGACTTCTAGGGCGTCCGCCAGTAATATCGTTTTGGGGAGCTAGTAGAAAATTTTAGGTCCTTCTGGTTTTTGTCCTCTCTTCGTTGTCCTGTTCGCAATTCCAGAAAGGAGGTATTTTATGGCTAACAATCATCAAAAAGACGAATTGCAAGAAAAACCTGTAACAGAGCTTGTACGGGAGAGAGGGGAGCGCTTCCACCGGCGGGGGAGGAAGCCCAAGAGTCCGGAAAGCCAGCGCCTTTCCAAAAACGCCCTGCGGCTCCTTCGCCATATCCTCAAGGTCACACCCAAGGAAGATCCGATCTGGAGCGAATCCGTGGAGGAAGTGGCTAAAGGATTGGGCATAGATCCCTCCACGGTGAAGCGCCTGCGCCGCCGGTTGTGCGAGGTTGGGGTGTTGGTGCCGCAGGAAAAGAAAGGCGGCCGGGGGAAGCCCGCGCAATACCAGGTGGATCTGGAGAGGGCCCAAACCTTGGTCCGGGAAGGGGTCTGGGGAGCGGCGAAAAAGGGTGGCGAAAAAGAGGTGCAAAAACCGGGGCAGGAACCAAAACCAGCGCAGGAAATTCCCACACCCAACCCCCCTTCTTCTCCCGTTGTGGCCGCACCCGAGCCGCCCAAACCGCCCACCCCGGCGGTGGTCGCCCAGCCCGACCCTGCCACCCTTTTGCCTGAGGAAAGCATCGACCGCCTCCTAAAATGGGGCCTCTTCCTTGGCTGCTGTGCTCTGGGAGTACTCGGAACGTATTGGACCTATAAGAAGCATGGACTGCCCGCAGCCATTGTTGTGGGAACGGGTGTGGGGGTCTCCCTGTACTACCTCTACAAGGCCTGGATAGCCCCCCAACCTGCGCCCAAGCCTCAACCCCTCCCACCTGCCTTCCCACCCGCCACCCCACCCCAGCCCTCACATTGGAGTGAACGCATCCGAGTAATATGAGATTTGCCTCGGCAGTGCTTGAAACTTCGTTTATTTGGAAGGATGGGCACCGTCAAAGTCTTCCTTTGACTAATAATTGTTTACTTGAAACCTCGCATCTTATCGAGAATGGCCGATGGACTTGGACTTAAACTGGCTTCCGCAAGTGGCCAAGAATTTCTCCCGCAGGATCAAAGACCGCGAGCGCCCTGCATCTTTGTCAGTTGGAGCAATTTTCCCTCTCACCGGTGGCTCTCCCCCTTCCCATGAACCGGTTCACGTTGAGAACTACACGGGTAAAACCCCTCCCCAATTTTTTAGCCTCATAGATAGCTATATAATATGCCTACCATGATGGTCAAAAACGAGAGGAAAGTTTCGGTGGCGGAAGGGAGGCGGGGGTTCACCCGGCTCCTGCGGGAGGCCCGGGAAAAAGGTTCTCCCATCCTCATCTTCAACGAGAGGGAGGAGGAACTGGTGGCCGCGATCCTCCCACCCAAAGAATACGCCCGCTACGCCAGGATGCGCGCATACTTCGAAGCCCTCGCTTTGTCCCAAAAGCTTTCTGGGCTCGGGCTCGAGGCCGAGGAGCTCGTGCGGGAAGGAAGGAAAGAATTGGAGGGAAAGGGTGAACCCGCAGAGGGCTCTGGTAGTTGATGCGAGCGTAGTTTTGGCGTTCTACCTTCCCGCTGAACCATATAAGGCCCAGGCCCTCTCCCTCCTTTCGGACGTAGCCAAAGGCGCAATCGAGCTCATCGTTCCCACCCTCACCCGCTACGAGGTCCTTAACGCCCTCTCCCGGGCTGTCCGCGGCCTCAAAGGGAAAACTCTCCCGCTAGCGGAAGCCAAAGAAATCCTGAAAGCTTTAGAAGGCCTGGATCTTCGGGAAAAAGATGTCTCTGGACTGGAGGAGGAAATCCTTGGGTTCACCCTCGAGTACGGCTGCACGGCCTACGACGGCGCTTACCTCGCTTTGGCCGCCAAAGAATCGGCCCCCTTCATCACCGGCGACTCCCGGCTCTACCAAGCGGTGCGGGACAAACTTCCTTGGGTTCTCTGGCTTGGCGATTACGGGAAAGAGGGGAAATGGCCCAAGAGCGAATAAGTGAAGCCCTTTCCCATCTTCGGGATGACTGGCCCCTGCGGGTCCTCCTTTCCGCGCTCGCGGAAAGGGTAGCCGAACTTGCCGCCCTCCTTGGGAAAGCCGAGGCCCAAAAACTGCCGCCGGAATTCCCCACGAGAATCCGGGCCATCGAGGAGGAGATGCACGCGCTTTCCCGCCTATGCCAAACCCCACCTCTACCCAAAATGGGAAATAGAAGAAAAGTCGATACTCTGCCGCTCTTTTAAGGTCTATACGGTAAAAATTTCGTCCAGAATGAGGATTTCCAGCCCGCAGCCCTGGGCCTTGCGGAACTCCTGGTCGTTCGTGAGGAAGGCAGTGGCCCCGTGGACCAATGCCGTGGCCAGGTGAAGGGCATCGGGTGTGCGAAGGCCGTAGCGGGCCCGAAGGCGCGCGCCCTCCTTCGCCACCCTCTCATCCACCGGGTGAACCTCTAAGCCGGGAAGCCCTTTGAGGAAAACCTCGCAGGCCCGGATTTTCCTTTCATCCTCAAGCATAAACGGCCGGACTAAAAGCTCCGTAAAAACAAGGCTCGAAGCGAGACCGGAGAACCTCCCTTGGGAAAGGGCGGTGAAAAGTTTTGTGGTGAACCGGGAATAAGGTTCTGTTCCCTCCAGGTGGTAGATGAAAAGGACGGTATCTAACCCGACCCTTCTGTGGCGGGAAAGGAAAGCTAGCTCCCCTTGTCCCAAGCTTCTCGCTCCTCTTTGAGGTAGGAAGCGATCGCTTCTCCCCAGGTGCCCCGGAGCGAGCCCAGGCTTTCCCGCACGAGCGAGGAAACGGGTCGAAGGATGACCCGGTTTCCTTCCACCTCCACCCAAAGCTGGTCGCCCTCATTTACGCCCAGGGCCTCCCGCACCGCTTTGGGAAGAACCATCTGCCCCCGCCGACCTACCCGCACCACGTTCCCCTTCCTCGGCATTGCTCACCAACTCTGACTTTAAAGGAAAGTCAGACTTTCATCCACTGCCTGACTCAGAGCGCTCCTCGATCGTTTTCACCGCGTGCTTGTAGATGAGGATGGGGGTTCCGTCCGTCTCGACGGCGAAGGTATAGGTGTGGAACTCCAGGATCGTCCCGGTGAGGGTGGAGCCATCCATGAACCGGATCAGGACCTTCTTCCCCACAAAGCTCTTCTCCGTGTGCTTGGGCTTCGGCGGCTTTTCCCGCTCCGCGGGTTTGCCCTGCTCCGGCACCCATTCCCGAACCTCGGGTTTCGCCATCGGGCCTCCTTGGCCTCCCATAAAGCCCAGGAAAGCTTAAGCTCTTTCCGGCCTCGCCGGCTCGGAGCCTCGCTTGGGAGCGGGGTTCGACGCCGGCCGGAATACCGCCTGCACCGCCTCGTTCCACATCGCCCGAAGCTCCCCGGGCTCGACCGCTGGGTATTTCTGGCGGCAGACCCGCACCCAGTTCAAAAGCGCAGAACGGAGCTTCTCCCTCTCCTCGGGGCTCAGGCTCATCGCCCCGATTATCCCGCCTAAGGACCGCCGGGGAAGTTCCACCGCTTTCCAAAAGCTCCTCCCAAGCCCGCCGTGCTTCCTCGGCTTCCCGCATTAGTTCCCGGACGAATTTCTCCGTGGCCTGCCAACGCTCCCGCTGTTCCTCCACGGCCCGGAGGCCCTCGCGCACGGCCCACTCCGCCCACCGCCTTGTGGCCGGAAGGTCCACGCCCAGTCCCCGCCGTTCCTCGAGCCTGGCCAGAAGGAAGCCTACGAGCCGGGCAAGCTCGCCCCGGGTTTGGACCCTGCCCTTGCGGAGGGCGCGGTGCACCGCCGGGCCCAGGGCCGCGAGGATCGCCGCCCGCCGGGCCGGGCTGATGGAGGGCCGCGCCATGAGGTTGTTCCGGAGCTGCGCCATGGCCCAAAAGAGCGCCCGGGAACCGAGGGGAAGGTCGCAGGCATTGCCCGGAGGGCTTTTCATTCTTTGGCTCTGAGGGGGCTTGGGGGAGGAAACATTTCGGTTTGCGTGTTGGGATGTAGCTTCCTCGCCCTGTTGTTCTTCGGGGCTGTGGATAACTCTATGGCGCCAAAGGAGGGTGATCCGGGACCTTTTACCCCGGCCGGGCTCCCGCTCCCAACGGATGAGGTGGGCACCCTCCAACCTCCTCAGTGCCCGGTGCACCTGGCAGGGTGAAAGCCGGGCATCCTTAGCCAGCTCCCGCAGAGAAGTGACAATCGTCACCCCCCCCTCCAGCTGGAGAAGGTCCCAAACCTTGTTGCAGGAGCGTGGCAAACGCAGAAGAACGTCCGGACGGCCAGAGACAGCCGACTTGACAGCCGCCTTTGAGCGGTCTATTATTTGTGTTGCTGGCAAAAACTCTCCCTTCCGGGGGGAGAGGTCGCTCTAGGCCCGAGACTCGACCTCGGGCTTTTTCGCTTTTTATAGACCTCTCGGCCCCTAAACCAACCGAAATTTTCTTGCGCTCTCCGTTGAGCCTAGCCGATAGCCCTCCTCTAAACTGGGCAGTCGCACTTTAACGCCTTTCAACCGGGCAAGTCAAGTCCTGATGCCCAAAGATCACCATCTTAAAGGACATTTGTCTCAGCGTTTAGACGTAATCAACGTCAGACTCGCTTGTATGCTTACTATCGAAGATGTCGCTGCGACGCTTGGCATTACGGAGCGCGGAGTTCGACTCCGTGTTGACCTACTTTCCGACATCCTTGACGCACACTTGCGCCGAGGTCCTAAAAACCAGTTGCTGTTTGACGACAGCGCCCTCGCCGTTCTAAAAAGGTTTGAGGAAGTGCGTCGCACAAGAGGGTTGCCTTTACGGCAAGCTGCACGGGTTCTACGAGACGAATTGGGTTCTAGATTGACAAAAGACGAAGAAAACACTACGGCGCAAAGTGCGTCAGAGAGGGACTTAGAGGATACGTCAAACAAGGTTTCGGTCGCCGTTGCCGAAGTGGAAGCATCGCAGGAATTGCCTTGGGCTGTAAAGAAGCTCGTCGAAGAACTGGAAAAAGAGAGGGATTATTGGCGTAATCTTGCCTTAAAGCTTCAAGAGCAAGTTCGGGATCTTGAGCGGCTGGCATTGCCAGCTCCCCGTGAACAACGTCCGTGGTGGGCGCGGGGGATCTTTCGTTGGCTTTGGAGCAGCTGAGCTAGGCAAGTTTAGCTCGCTCCTTCAACCGGTCCTTTTCGAGGGTGCGAAATGTCCCGACGGAAATGAAGCTGAAGCTCGCGGGCTACACTAGCCTGCGGGACCTTTTATGTCACCCGCGCTGGGCTTGGCAGGCCGAACGAATCCTTCAGGCGCTGGAGAGGCGGGACATATCCGCCCTCATTCATCACGTCACCCGATGGTTCCCAGTTTCGCACCCTGTTTCCCTTTTTCCCTTCTGGGCCTCCTTCACCAAGAGGAGTTTGTGTTTTTGGATATCGAGACCCTCGGGCTCCACACGGAACCGCTCATCCTTGTGGGACTTGCCCGCCTTAGGGGCGGAGAAATCACGGTCACACATCTAATTGTGCGGGCTATTCACGAAGAGATCCCCGTTCTCTCCCTCCTTGGGGAGGAATTAGCGGGAGTGAAAGCCCTTGTCACCTATAACGGCCGGGCATTCGATGTGAACTTCATCGAGGCGCGGTTGCGCTACTACGGGCTTCCGGGAAATGTGGATCAGCCGAACTTCGATCTTCTGCCTTTCGCCCGAAGGCAATTCCGGGAATTCTTGCCCGATTGCCGCTTAGAGACGGTAGAGAAAGTCCTTTCGGTGCAACGGGCCATTGACATTCCCAGCGCCCTCGTTCCCGAGTTTTATTTGGATTACCTGCGCGAGCGGAATGTGGGCCCCTTGGTGGCCATCATCGAACACAACCGCCAAGATCTCCTTTCTTTGGCACTTCTCCTTCGGCAATTCTGGACGGAGCTAGTGGTCCGGGGCCTTTCAGGGGCTCCTTCATCACACCGGGCTGGATAAGTGGTGCAAGAACGTAGGCTGGCTTTGAATGTTACCCTGATTCGCGACATATGTCGCCTTTTAAAAGTAGTTCAGAACGGTGTTTTCCCCTCGATTTAAAGGCTCGTAAAAGCCAAGGAAGCTAGGAGGAGGTCTTTCTCTCCCTCCCCTTGGACGGGCCGCCTTTATGGGCCTTAGGATTGGTTACAATTGAGTAACAATTGTAATAATCAATGTTCCAAACCCTGTAGGCAGGCCCAAAACCTTCTCCCTTGCGACATATGTCGCACTTAAAGGGGCGCCTTCACTCTTAAAGTTTTAGAAGCTTTGTGGGCTGAAACGGCTTCTTCCCGTTCGCCCCGTGCGGACCGCATTTATCGGTCTTAGGGCTTCTTACAATTGGATGTAAATTGTAACAGCCGATGTTGCAATCCTCTTGGGCAGGCTCAGAATTTTCGCTCCCCTTGTTGCGACATATGTCGCAAAGGTGTTCTAATCCCTGTTAAGCTAGTTCTACTCTTGAGGTTTCTTAGACCGCGCACCTTTGTTTTTGTATAATTTGGTTACATATGACAAAAGAACGGTACTTAAACACATCTTTGGCTAAAGCCTTACGGGTGTTAGAGTTTTTCAATGGGGTTGAACAGGGGCTAAGTCTTTCCGAAATAGCCCAGCGCTTGGGAACTAAACCCGGGAGCGTCTACCCAATTGTTTATACCTTGCACAAATTTGGGTATCTCGAGCGAGATCCCGAGACCAAGCGGTACAAACTTGGGCTGCGAATCTTGGCGTTAGCCAATCAGATTTTGTCTTCTTTGGACATCCGGGAGAAGGCGAAACCCGTATTGAAAAAACTGGCGCGGGAGCTTGAAGTAAACGCTCATCTGGCCGTTCTTTATGAGGACGAGGTCTTGTATCTGGATCGAGAGGAGGCGGCGCCAAGCGTAGTGATCCCCTCCGTGATCGGGCGCCGGGTCCCGCCTCACTGTACAGCACTAGGCAAAATACTTCTGGCCTATGATTTTGAGGCACTTGAGCGCATTTTGGCCAAAGGGTCTTTGCCTGCCCTTACGCCTAATACCATAACGAACCCCGAAGTTTTGAAGAGGGAGTTAGAGCGAGTACGGTCTCAAGGCTATGCTATGGATTGGGAAGAGTTTCACGAGGGAACCATCTGTGTGGCTGCGCCAGTACGAAATTATCGGGGCCGCGTGGTGGCCGCAATATCCGTATCCTTACCCAAAACCAGATTAACACATGATCCTTTAGACCGATTCGTGCAGGCTGTTACTGTTGCAGCCCATGAAGTTTCCCGGTTTTTGGGTCATGCGGGGTAAAGAAGGTTCGCTCTTTTTATTCCTCTCTCGTCCGTCTTTACTACCCCCTTGACATAAGTAGTGCGGGTTGATACAATAATAACGAAAATCTTTAGACTTAAACAAAAGGAGGTGATCTTAGGTTCCTTTTACTCGGTACTAGTGTAAAGCTTCTTTAAAGGAGGTGCAGGAATTTATGATGCGGAAAATTGTTATCGCGAGCTTGGTGGTGTTGATTGGCTTGGTTGGAGTGGCGGCTGCTCGGAAGTATGAGGGTGTTGTTATCACTGTTTTTACGCAGACCCCACCATATATTGCTAAACCGGTCATGATGTTCGCTCCCGACTGGGAGAAGGCAACAGGAGCAAAGATTGTTCTTGTCACTGCTCCTTGGGGAGAACTGTATCCCAAGATGTACGCCTCGTTCGGGCTGGCGGAGGCCGCATTTGACGTAGTGATCTTCCCTTCAGCATGGCTCCCAGATTTTGCGGCTGCAGGATTCCTCGTGCCTTTGGACGAGTTTATTGCCAAGGACCCTTACATTCAGTGGGATGACATTCTTCCCATTTATCGTGAGCGTATCGTCAGCTGGGGGGGTAAAATTTATGCAGTTCCAGTAGATGGAGATTGCCATATTTTCTACTATCGCAAAGACGCTCTTGAGAACCCTGAATATCAAGCCAAATTCAAGGAAAAATATGGTTATGATCTTCCAGTGCCACCGAAAACGTGGAAACAGGTACGCGATATAGCGGAGTTCTTCAATGGGTGGGATTGGGATGGTGATGGTCAAATCGAGTACGGCGTGGTCGAACCTCGTCGCTACGCTGGTCAGGCTGACTGGTGTTTCTTCTCTCGCACAGTGGGGTACGTCGCATTGCCTGGCCAGCCTGGTGGCCTTTTCTTTGATCCAGAAACTATGGCGCCCCGTATCAATTCACCTGGACATGTTCGCGCTTTGGAAGACTATGTCGAGATCATGAAATATGGTGTTCCGGGTATGATCAACATGGACTCCGGAGAAGTTCGTAGTGTATTTGCTGCTGGACTTGCTGCCATGGCCATTGACTGGGGCGATATCGGCGTGATCTCCGAAGCCGGTGAAGAGTCTACTGTACGAGGCAAGGTTGGGTATGCAGTGCTTCCCGGATCTGATGAAGTCTGGGACTTTTCTAAGGGAACCTGGGTGAAACTGCCTGAACCGAATCAAGCTGGCTATCTCGCTTTTGGCGGCTGGGTTGCCGCCATTGCTCACAACAGCAAGCATATTGAAGCTGCTTATGACTTCATTTCATACCTTGCTCGACCTGACAACAGCTATGTAAGTGTGACTACGCCTGAAACTGGTTTTAACCCCTATCGTTACTCACACTTTGAGAAATTGTCGGGTTGGATTGGCATGGGATTCAGCAGAGAGGCAGCTGAAGCCTACCTGAAAGCCATACTGGACACTATTAACCACCCGAACGCGCAACCTGATCTGCGGATCCCTGGCCAAGCTCGTTACTTCGAAGCTTTGGACAGAGCGTTGTCTCGGGTAGTGGCAGGTGAACTTACTCCGAAAGCCGCTCTAGACGAGGTAGCAAAAATTTGGGATCAAATAACCAATGAATTGGGTCGCGACAAGCAGCTTCTTTACTATAGGCTCTCACTAGGGTTGCCTCCTAAGTAGTATGAGGAACGGGGCCCCAAGCGTAAACACGCTTGGGGCCCTTTTTATGTTATAGTTGAACTGATCATGGGGAACCTGGGTCGACGCGAGAAAAGGCTATTGCTTAGTCCAACCGTGATTTTGTTATTGTTGTTCACTATTTTCCCATTTGTATTTACGTTAGCCTTGGTTTTTGGGAGGGTATCTTTTACTGGCGGCAGGATAGCGATTCAGTTCGCTGGTATTAGTAATTGGGTTCGTCTTTTTCATGACCAACGGTTTTGGAATGCAGTTTTTGTAACCCTTAAGATTGTTTTTATAGCAGTTTTTGTAGAATATTGCATTGGCTTAATATTGGCTCTTTTATTATATAAGAGGCCCTTTGGCTGCGGATTTTTTAGGGTGCTGTACATTATTCCTATGCTTCTTACCCCCATTGCTGTTGGCTATACTTGGCGAATGATCCTGGACGTTGCTCGAGGTCCAATTACTGGGATATTGCAGCGTATAGGCCTACAACCTATAGGTTGGCTGGTAGACCCTAAGATTGCTCTGTACTCTATTATAATCACTGATATATGGCAATGGACTCCTTTCATGTTTCTCTTGCTTTATGCTGGTTTAGAAGCTATTCCTAAAGAATACTTGGAGGCGGCCGACGTCGACGGAGCAACTGCTTGGAGGAAATTTCTCTACGTTATTATGCCTCTTTTAGCACCCCCATCCATTGCGGCGTTGCTCTTGCGTAGTATTGAGTGTTTCAAAATTGTTGATGTAATATACATCATGACTGGAGGCGGTCCAGGACAGGCCACTGAGAGCCTTACACTTTTTGGATACAACGTTGGCTTTCGAGCCTTCGATCTTGCATATGGTGCGACGATTGCTTTCAGCTTATTTTTCATGGTTTTAATTGCAGCAATGTTTTTTACGATGTTAACAAAAAGCTTAAGGGCTGTTAGGTTGGAGTAATATGAAACGATGGTTAACAATAGTTAGTACTTATGCAGTTCTGATTTTTTGGGCGCTAGTCGTCATTGCGCCTCTTTTTTGGTTGATTACGACTTCTTTTAAAGAAAAACTCGATGTTTATCTAGGCCCGAAATTTATTCCTTGGGTTGATTTTACCCCTACATCGCGTTGGTGGA
>Ga0272449_1003937_pt1 | contig 12425 bp, 13 predicted proteins | sample YNPCB0241_FD_198679 | JGI IMG/M metagenome (GOLD analysis project Ga0272449, IMG submission 198679) | Hot spring sediment microbial communities from Yellowstone National Park, WY, United States - YNP-CB-024-1 | ecosystem: Environmental > Aquatic > Thermal springs > Hot (42-90C) > Sediment...
ATCGAGGATTTCTCGAGGGAGCTTAGGGGCCTGGGCTCAGGGGGCATACTGAGGATCGCCTTGAAGGGCCTCATCGACGGGGACAGGTACGACCTTGAGGCGGGGCTTGAGGGTATGGCCCTAGAGGTCAGGCGGGAGAACCCCCTCCTAGTCCACGTCGAGATAGAGAACCACCTCTTGGAGAGGGGCGTAACCCTCGGGGTTGGGGGCCCCCTCACCAAGGAGGAACTCCTGATGGAGATCCTGAAACCCCTATCAGAAGAGGCTAGGGCCGGGGCCCTGGAGCTGATAAACGAGGTCGAGATGGCCCTGGAGGAGGAGGCCAGCACCAAGACGGGGCTGCTGACGGGGTCGAGGCGCAGGGAGTTCGTGAAGAGGTGGGAGAGACTGGTCGGGGAGGCCAGCTAGATGCTAAGGCGCCTGGAGATGAGGGGTTTCGAGGGTTATAGGGAGGCGGAGATAGAGTTCTCCCCCGGCCTGAACCTCATAACGGGGAGGAACTCATCCGGGAAGACGACCATACTGGAGGCGATCCTCTCAGCCCTATACGGCGAGGTCCCAGGGGTCCAGAAGAGGATGCTCGTATCGAGGCTTCAGGACGCCTCGAGGAGGCTATCGGTGAAGCTCTCGTTGAGGATGCCCGAGAAAGGGCTCGTGGAGATCGAGAGGGAGGGGAGAATCCAGAGGAGGGGGGAGGAGGAGGGCTTCAGAACCGAGAGGATAAGGCTGACAATAGAGGGGGAGGAGGCCCACCTGGAGGGGGAGGAGGACCTGAGGAGGAGGGTGACCGAGCTCACAGGCCTCAGCATGAAGAAGTTCATAAACCTAGTCTACGTGAGGCAGGGAGAGCTCACCGGGATCCTGGAGCCGAGGAGGGAGGACATGGACTCCATCCTCGGGATAAACCTGATGAGGGAGATAGCGGAACAGCTCGAGGAACTGGAGAAGGAGCTGGAGGAGTATGAGGAGAGGGACGCTAAGACCCTCCTAGAATCATATAGGGAAGGGGAGCTCCCCAGGATAGAGACCTACCTGGAGAGCCTAAAGAGCCAGATCGAGCCCCTGGAGAGGGAGAGCGAACAACTGGAGAATCTCCTATCCAGAGCCGAGTCGGAGGAGCTCAGAGGCCTCCTCGAATCCATCAGAGCCAGGGAGAACCATATGGAGAGGCTGAGGGAGACGGAGATCCATCTAAACAGGATCTTGGAGGACTGGGGGGCGAGGAACCCAGAGGATCTCGAGAGGATGCTCGACGAGGCTTCGGGGAGGCTTACGAGGCTTGAGCTGGAGGCCAGGAGGCTCGGGGCCGAGAGGGAGAGGCTCAGGAGAACGGCCGATAACCTGAGGAGGAGGCTTGACCGGGCCCAGTACATCCTCAGCACCGCCGGGGCCTCAAACCCGGAGGAGCTCGAAGAGCTCATAGCGATGGAGAGGGCGTGGCTGGAGGAGCTGAAGAGAAGGAGGGGGGAACTGGAGGGGAGGGTCGAGGCATCGGAGAGGAGGAGGAACGAGCTATCTGGGAGGATCTCGGCCCTTGAGGATGAGATCAAGAGCCACGAGGAGCTGCTGGTGAGGGGGGCTGCCGAGTGCCCGACATGTGGGCAGAGGATAACCCCCGAACTCCTAGCCCAGCTGATAGAGATCAAGAGCGATCAACATGGAGAGATAGTTAATGAGCTCATGAAAGTCGAAGAAGAATATCATGATTTGAAGAAAAAGTTCGAAGATCTTGATGAAGAATTAAAGAATACGAGCTCAAAGGTCAATAAGCTCCAGGAATTAAAATCAGAGCTAAACATCACGCTTGAAGGGGCATCACAAAAGGATCTTCAAGAGGCGTTATCGAAAATAGATGATGACATTGAAAAAGTTGAATCGATTTATGATGGGAAGTCTAAAGAACTGGCAGTTCTATTAGATAGACAAAGAAACTTGAAAGAAACAGTTTCAAAGGTTCTTCAACTAAATTATGATAAAATGGAACTTCAATCAAAGATACAAAAGTGTGCTGATGATATTTCAGAATATTTAAAGAGGTTGAACCTTCCCCTAGACCCGAAAGATCCAAATTTAAAGGAGAAAATAGCTGAGAGACTTCCCCTCAGCATAGAGGAGATAGAGAAAAGGAGGATTGAATTAGATGGTAAGAGAAAACTATTAAATATGTTGAAAAGGAATTTTGATAAATATCAAAGGGATAGGCAGGATATATTGAACAAGATCGAGATCATCGAGAGGAGGCTTAAAAGGGCGAGATTAACGTCGGAGATGGTCGAGAAGCTTAAGAGAGGTATAGAGGAGGGCAGGAGGAGAACCCTAACGGAGGTCGCGCGGGAGGCCCTGAGGATATACAACTCCCTCACGGACCAGAGGGTCTACATGTCCTTCAGGATAGACCCCGAAACCTATGAGGCCTGGGTCCAGCCCATGGGCCTGGAGGAGTATATACCCGCGAGGAGGGTGGGAGGAGGACATCAGACCCTCATAGCCCTATCCCTCAGGATAGCCCTCCTAAATGTCCTCGGGCACAGGAACCTCCTAATCCTCGACGAGCCGACCTACGGGGTGGACTCGGAGAACCTCCCCCAGCTCATCAGCCAGATATCTGAGGCCTCAAAGAGGATATCTCAGGTCATCCTGGTCACCCACCACGGGTTTGGGGAGGAGGAGGCCGCAAACATAATTAGGGTGAGCAGAAACCCGGATGGGTCGTCGAAGGTCGAGAGGATGAGCCTACCCTGAGGGGCCTAACGATGGAACCGCCACCCCGCATCCTCATCCCCCAATCACCTGGAAAAATAACCGAACAGACAGCATGAAAGATACTGGCGCGCTCTCCCACCGCCCAGAGCCACGGTTCGAAAGCTTGCCCTTCACCTCGATAACCCTTTTTATATTCCTATTATCCTCTTATGAGGCTAAGTGATCCGTTTGAGGAGCGTCGAGATAGCCCTTTCAGGGGTCTTCACCGCCCTCGCCCTCGCCATCCCTCTCCTCTTCAGGGGGACCCTACAGTTCGTCATCCCGGAGATAGGCTACTCGGCCACCCTGGCCTCCCACGTCCCCGTGATGCTTTCTATAGTGGTAGGGCCATCCGTGGCTGCGATGGTGGGTTTCGCCTCGACGCTGGGATTCCTGCTCACCCTCGGGCCTGTCGTGGCGGCCAGGGCCGCAACCCACATCCTCTTCGGGGTAACCGCGGCCATGGCTGTGAGGAGGGGGCTCTCCTATCCGAAGGCCCTATTCCTGGTCGCCCTCCCCCTCCACTCCATACCCGAGGGGTTGGTGGTCATCCCCTTCGGAATACCCCTATGGGGAGCCCTCATAAACATCGTGGGGGGAACCATCCACCACATCGTGGACTCCATAATCTCGATAATAATCCTGAGATCCGCCCTACCCCTGATAAGGAACCTGAGGCTCCCGGGAGCCCCTAAGGCATAGATATCACGGGCTCATATCCGCTATGATAACCCTTAGCCCCACGAAATGGGGCAGACTCCGATATATTTGAAAAAACATAAAAACAGGATAGAAGATATCTCGGGTGCCCTCATATTATATATAAAAAGGCCGATCGTCAGGCTAGAAGGCTGTTCAACTCCTCAGCCGATAGCTTCCTGCACTCGTCCATGGTCTCAACGGCCCTTCTGAGATGGGGGATGGTGATGGACCCGCCGACCACCAGAGCCACGTTGAGGGCCTCAAGGATCTCCTCATCGGATAATCCCAGCTGTATGCAGCGGATTATGTGATAGGTGACGCAATCGTCGCACCTCAAAACCAGGGAGGTTGCCAGCCCCAGAAGCTCCTTAACCCTCTCATCGAGGGCCCCAGCCCTGTATACGCTGCTGTCAAGGGCCCAGAACCTCTTCGTATCCAGGTTACCGAAGCCCATGATCCTCTCATTCATCCTCCTCCTAAACTCGGCAAACTGCTCCAGCCTGCCCATTTGGTGAACCCATCTTGAGTTAGATCCCCTAGAGAAAAGGATTTTCATGCCGAGGCGACGAGGTGTTTCTATGTCAGCCTCCACGGCTAAACCTCATCAGCTCTCATGCATTTTTGGGCTCTCGGATTTGCAAGAATAGTTTACTTATTCTATGAAAATGCAGTTCGACGCCCGCAAAGCGAATAAAAATGTGTAGATATTATTTATGAATTATCTATTCTTGAAGGGCTATGGAAAGGTTTATGGATGCCCTGAGGAGGCTGTTGGAGGACTCCTCACTATACTTAGACCTGATAAGGGGAGAGATGCCCGAGTTTAGGGCGTGTATCAGGCTCGGGGATTTAGATGAGGCCGCAACCATTGTGATCGGAGAAGAGGCCGATATCGTTGAGGGTTGCATAAGCCCCGACCTAGAGATGAAGATGGACAGCGAGACCCTGGAGAGGATTCTCCGGGGAAGGGCCGATGCCTTCGCACTCGCCGCAAGGGCGAGGTGGAATGAGGAGCGCCCCGTGGAGTTCATGATCAACCGGGAGGAGGCCCTAGAATCGGGCAGAGCATTGCTGACATACCTCTTCGCACCGGAAAGGGTTGGAAAGATAAGGGTGAGGAGGATGTGTGAGGAGCTGGCTGGAGAGGCCCACGGCGGCCACCCGATCCCACTGATCTACTGGAATGGACTGAGGTCAAGCTGGTATCTTGTGAAGTCCGGGGAGATATTAAACAGGGAGGGGGAGAGGGACCCATGGCCCCAGCTGATTCTAGTCCTCAGAGGTAGAGGAAGGGCAAAGATCCATGAGGAGGAGTTCGAGGTAAAACCTAAAATGGCGATCTATATACCGAAAAACTGCGTTCATCAAATCGTTGCCGAGGAGGATATGGAGCTCATCTGGATATCCTGGCAATCATATTAGGTCTGGAATTGGGTCATAGTCTTTTTTTTTGATTGGCCTAAATCTGTAAAATATTTTATGTTGAATGGCTCTAGGTTCCAGTAGATGGAGATTATCAAGGCTGGAGATGAGGTCCTCCTATACCTCGACCATCGGAGGACCTACCTGGTTAGGGTTGAAGAGGGGAGGGTTTTCCACACCCACAAGGGATTTCTGAACCTCGGAGAGCTCATAGGCAAGCCCATCGGCTCCTACATAGAGAGCAGCCTGGGGGTCAAGTTCTACGCCCTTAAGCCCCTCATAAGGGACCGCATACTTAAGGCGGCCAGGAGGACCCAGGTGCTCTACCCCAAGGATATAGGATACCTGCTCGTGAGGCTGGGCATAGGCCCTGGGTGTAGGGTCGCGGAGGCTGGGACGGGGAGCGGGGCCCTGACATGCGCCCTCGCAAACGCCGTTAGGCCCGACGGCAGGGTCTACAGCTACGACGTGAGGCCAGAGCTCCAGAGGGTCGCAGCCATCAACATAGAGAGGGCTGGCCTGAAACCATATGTCGAGCTGAGGGTTGGAGATGTGACCGTGGGAATCGACGAGGAAGAGCTGGACGCGGTCGTGCTGGATATGGCCACGCCATGGCTCGCGGTTCCGGTGGCCCACAGGGCCCTAGCGGGGGGAGGGGTCTTCGCCTCCTTCAGCCCAACAATTGAGCAGGTCATGAAGACGGTCCACGCCCTGAGGGAGAGGCCCTTCGTGGAGGTGGAGACGGTTGAGATCATAATGAGGAGGATAAACGTCGAGGAGAACCGGACAAGACCCGAGACCCTGATGATAGGCCACTCGGGATATATAACCACGGCTAGGAAGGTTCTGGACTGATCGGCCCATGAGATAAGTCTAAATGCCACAGGTCCACATCCCTATTGGATGGTCATGTTGGATGAGAAGTCTCTAGACCTGATGAAGAGGTTGATGGAGGCCTTCGGACCCTCGGGGTTTGAGAGGGAGGTCACGGCCCTGGTGAAGAGGTATATGGAGCCCTACTCCGATGAGGTGGTCTCAGACAAGCTGGGCTCGGTCACCTTCGTCTTGAAGGGGAGCTCGGAGAGGCCGAGGGTGCTCCTGGCGGGGCACGTCGACGAGGTCGGGTTCATAGTATCCTCGATAACCGAGGAGGGGTTCCTCACCTTCAACCCTCTAGGGGGCTGGTGGAGCCAGGTTCTCCTTGGGCAGAGGGTGGTCATCAGGACGAATAAGGGGGATATCCACGGAACAATAGCCGCAAAGCCCCCCCACATCCTCCCGGAGGAGGAGAGGAAGAAGGTGGTCGAGACCAAGGACATGTTCATAGACATAGGGGCCACTTCGAAGGAGGAGGCTGAGGCGACTGGAGTGAAGATAGGAGACCCCGTGGTCCCATGGAGCCCCTTCCAGCTCCTCCACGATGGGAAGGTGGCCATGGGGAAGGCCTTCGACGACAGGATAGGGGCCTTCATAATAATGGAGGCTATGAGGAGGATAAGGGAGCAGGGGATAGCCCATCCGAACACGGTCTATGGTGCGGCGACGGTTCAGGAGGAGGTGGGCCTAAGGGGAGCCCAGACGATAAGCCACGTGGTCGACCCAGACGTGGCACTGGTCCTGGAGGTAGATATAGCAGGGGATGTCCCAGGGATAAAGGCCCACGAGGCCCCAACAAAGATGGGGAAGGGGCCCGGCCTCGTCACCTTCGACAGGAGCATGATCCCAAACCAGGCCTTCAAGGAGTTCATAATAGAGACGGCGAGGCAGGCTCAGATACCCCTCCAGCTGAGCCAGATGTACGGGGGTGGAACTGACGCGGGGAGGATCCACATCCACAAGGCCGGATGCCCAACGGCCGTGATAACCGTCCCAACCCGCCACATCCACAGCCATGTGGGCCTTCTAAGTCTCAGGGACACGGAGAACGCGATCAGGCTCACGATAGAGCTGGTAAAACGATTGGACTCGGAGAGGGTGGAGAGCTTCACAACCCTATAATACCAAAAAATTAATCTTCCACTATAGCAGTGAGCTTTAAACCCCCTGAGGGGCTCGGAACATCCGATTTAAGGCAAAACGGCTTCTCGGAGCCCCAACGTTTAAGCTTAGCCCATCCATTCCAGAACGAAGGTTCTGGGTTTTCTGGGCACCCACCATATAAAAATGCCAAGGTGGTAACTCTGCCTCTTTGGCTTCTTTTCCTATTAGATTAATTCGAACTCTATTGGCACCTTCCTTGGCCTCGGGCCTTCGGGTGTGAAAATTATATCCCACTTATCTATCTCAGGTCTTCCAATTACAAGATGTAAGTCTCCCCTCAAGTTCTCGGCAACTTCAAACAGAACTCTACCTGGCACCTCGATACCTTGAAATACAACCTCAAGTAGAGATTCTCCAACGATCTTTAGTTTGCCCTTTTCATCGGCAGTTCTTATGATGTATGGCTTTTTAGGCTCCTCAAAGGGAATGAAAGCACCTATCTTTTCTGCTAGATCCTTTGAGATGATGCTTAAACTAGCACCAGTATCTAAGAGGCATTTAAGTTTAAGGGTTTTTCCTTTATATCCAATCTCCACATCGGCAAGTACCTGTTCAGTTTTCATCCATCATCCCTCGATCTCTGATTACCATCTTAAATTTAAATCTTTCAACTTCTTTGTCAACTTTCAAAAAATAAATTAAGCTATGGAAATAAACATTGAGATATTTGTAAAGGATTTGAATTAAATTGTTGGAATTTGCGATGAGAAAATAAAGAATTGTAAAATCATGTTAAGGAGTATAATACAGGCTCTGCTTTATCATAGCTGAACTTGATTAACAACACTATATTTTTCTAATGGTTTTTAATCATTTTATCGATCCAATATCTTCATCGTTCTTGTTAGCCCTGTCTATTAGGCGGCCCCAGTCTATCTTCAGGAGGACCACCACTATGAATATGAAGAGGATCACCGTCGCGAGGCTTGTGAGGATCCCGCTGGTCTCCCGAAGGAAGTGGATTATCCTGAAGCCGAAGTGACCCGAATAGGCCAGGATGAGGCCCATCACGAGTTTTCCCATCAGGGTTGCGATGAGGAAGTTTACGAAGCTGTATCTGAGCATCCCCATCGGGATCATTATCAGGTCATCGGGGAGGGGGAGGAGGGCGAATAGGAAGACCATGACCGCCCCATACCTCCTTATCAGGGACTTGGCCGACTCCAGCCTACTCCCATACCTCTCATCTATCAGCTTCCTCCCAGCCCAACCCACGAGATAGGCTAAGAGCTTACCGAGCGTGGAGCCCAAGCCACATGCAACCCCCACGAGGAACGGGTTCAGGGTTGCCCCGAGGGCTATTATGAAGAAGGCGAAGGGGACTGGGATGAATATGGTGAGATTTCCGAGGAATGAGATGAGGAAGGCGCCGATATACCCATAGCTCACTAGAACCCTCTCGATACCGAGCATGAGGTCCATGAACTCCTTAAGCCAGTCCACTTAGAGCCCCCCTAAGCCCGACCTGAGAACCAAATCTCCCAATACCCCAACCCTCGCCACTCTTCCCAGCCGATCCCCCTATCCAAGCCTATATATTCGGTGCCCCGGAACCCTGGCCGATAAATATGATACAACATCTATTTATAGGATGTGGATCTGCTCGATGATTAGATGATCTCTGGAGGGTTGAGGGATGAATATCGAGGTAAGGGATGTTGAAGATGAAGAAGTAGACGATGTCTTCGAGATCCGCTCCCATGGAAGGCTTGAAGATCCCATTCAGCGTTTAGGGATCGAGCTAAAGAGGAGGTGGATGCTCGAGATGCTCGACGCCTACGGCCCAACAGCGAAGATGGCATATCTCGACCATGGGCCAGCCGCCCAGATCCTATTCTATCCCCAGGAGGCCTCCCATACGTAGAGGACCCCAGGAGGGGTGTGGTTTTGAACTGCATTTATAACCCCTTCCCATAGGCCGGGGGAAAGGGTTGTGGGACGCTTCTGGTTAGGACCTTCATAGAGGAATCTCGAGGGGTCTTGAATCTCTCAGGTGAAGACCCTGCAGCTTTAGTCGCACATCCATTCAACATGGGGGGCATCCCAGGAGGAGTTTTACAGCTCAAGGGGGGTTTAGAAGGGCTGAGGCAGAGATGTACATGGAGGTCAATGCCCCATACCAGCCCAGAGAGGCCGGGGACTACAACCCGCTGCCAGAGGACAGGGATAGGGCCTGGTCTTCTACAGCCCCATATGCGGGTGGTCTTACCCTTCGCCCTAAGGGTTGAAGAACGCCTGAGGGAGATCGAGCCGAACCTTAGAATAGAGCTGATAGACTCGTGGAGGAGACCGGAGGAGTCGCTCAGGAGGGGAAACCCATGGCTCGTCGTGAACTCCACCCCCATAAAGAGCTTCATCCTCGATGGGGATGCCTTCCATAGAGAGATCTCGGAGGCTCTGAAGAGGACGGAACAGCATTAAAATGGAATTTTTAAATCTTTAAAGTCCATCTATATGTTGAGATGAAGAGGATCCTATTCGTCTGCGTCGAGAATGCCGGGAGGAGCCAGATGGCCGAGGCCTTCGCGAACCACTATGGATCCGGGAGGATCGTGGCGAAAAGCGGCGGTACGAGACCGGCGGAGAGGGTGAACCCCATCGTAGTCCAGGCCATGCTCGAGAAGGGCATAGACATCTCTGGGAACAGGCCGAAATCCATAGAACCTAGAGATCTGGAGGAGGCCGACGTGGTGGTGACCATGGGCTGCGGGGCCGAGGGGTTCTGCCCAGCAACCTTCCTGGAGAAGGTGACGGACTGGGGGATAGAGGACCCGAAGGGGAAAACCATAGAAGAGGTTCGAAGGATAAGAGATGAGATAGAGAGAAGGGTTAAAGAGCTGATAGAGAACCTGTAACTTTCCTACTCAGCTTAATACTCAGATCATTAGATTCTGATTATTTAGCGCACCATCATCAACCAAGATAACTTACCGCAAAAATAACAACACATCTTAATCTTCTCAATTAAATCTTCTTCCTCTCATATAAGATCCTTATAATGTCCAAATTTCATTTCCCAAAGTTTTAGCCTTTCCTCATCCCAATCTCCTAAATATGTTCTCAATATAAAATATATCACATCAACGCATAGCATTTATATCAAAAATTTATGATCCCTTTTCTTGATACCTTATCGATCTCCTCGCCAATCGAATACTTTAAATTCGACGGTGAGCTCCTTGACTTTGAGCCGGGTTGATTCTACCCTTTAACCTCCTGATACCCCTCATAGCGGTAGCTGTGATAATTCTAGGACTCTTCTCAGCCTCCATTAAGGTGGTGAAGGAATATGAGAGGGCCGTGATCTTCAGGCTTGGGAGGCTTGTGGGGGCAAAGGGGCCTGGAATATTCTTCAGGATACCGATGGCGGACATCTTCAGGAAGGTTGACCTCAGGGTTGTCACCTTCGACGTCCCGAACCAGCAGATAATAACCAAGGATAACATAACCGTCGACGTGGATGCGGTGGTCTACTACAGGGTCTTCGACCCGATAAAGGCGGTGATGAACGTCGAGAACTACATCTATGCGACGAACCTCCTGGCCCAGACAGCCCTCAGGGACACTATAGGCCAGGTGGAGCTCGATGACCTCCTGACTAAGAGGGAGGAGTTGGGAAAGACCCTGACCCACCTTCTAGACGCTGCGACAGACCCCTGGGGGATAAAGGTTGTGAACGTGTCGATAAAGGATGTCTCCCTTCCCGAGGCGATGCAGAGGGCGATAGCAAAGCAGGCCGAGGCAGAGAGGGAGAGGAGGTCGAGGATCATAATCGCCGACGGGGAGTACCAGGCAGCAACCAAGATGGCCGAGGCCGCTAAACAGTACCTGGAGAGCCCGATAGCGGTGAGGCTCAGGGAGCTCCAGACCCTGACGGAGATAGCCAGGGAGAAGAACCTGGTCGTCGTCACCCCAACGGCTGTGGGCTCAGACCTGGCGACCATGCTGGGTTTGATGAGAACCCAGAGCAAGGAAGGCAGATGATCCCGAAAATACAAAGACGGCTGAAGATCCTATTGCTCCTAATCACATTCCTATCCCCAGCCTGGGGTTTCTCTACTGTGGCAGGCCAGACCGGGAGCCGGGTCCTTGCGGTCAGGCTTGAGGGCACGATAAGCAGCATGTCTTATGAGCTCGTGGGAGAGGCCCTCCTGTTCGCCGAGAGGGAGGGCATGGTGGTCGTTCTACTGATCGACACCCCCGGAGGGATTCTGGATGCCACCATGAATATAATCGAGCTGATAGAGCGCTCAGGGGTCCCCGTGCTGGGCTATGTCTATCCGCAGGGGGGTAAGGCCTGGTCTGCGGGGACATACATCCTGATGGCGACCCACATCGCGGCGATGGCTCCCAATACGCTCATAGGCTCCGCTCAACCGGTCTCCTTCGAGCCCCTGGGAGGGGGCTCGAGGCCGATAGAGGACCCCAAAACCCTCAACGCGCTGGAGAAGTACATGATGGAGAGGGCTAGAGCCCATGGCAGAAACGAGGAGGTCGCGGGGAGGTTCGTGAGGGAGAACCTCAACCTGAATGATGAGGATGCCCTCAAAATGGGCGTGATAGAGGTGAGGGCGAGGAACATCGAGGAGCTGCTTGAGAGGGTGGAGGGGAGGGAGGTGGAGGTGGGGGGAAGGACCGTCACCCTGAGGACATCGAGGGCCAGCGTCGTCGAGTGGAGGCCGAGCCTGAGGGTGAGGCTTCTTGGATTCATCTCAGAGCCCATACTGGCCTACCTCCTCTTCATAGTGGGGTTCTGGACCCTGATCTTCGGACTATCGACGCCAGGCCTGGGGGCGGAGATAGCCGGGGGCCTCCTCCTGGTCCTCGGGATGGTGGGGCTGGGCATCATGGGCGCAAACCTGGGCGCCATGCTCCTGATGCTCGTGGGGTTCGCCCTCCTCCTGGCCGAGTTCCTCACCCCAGGCTTCGGCGCCCTAGGGGGAGGGGGGCTCATCTGCGTGATCCTCGGAAGCCTCCTCATCTTCCCAGGGGAATGGGCCATCGGCGCCGAGTGGCTTAACACCCTCTACGCGGTCCTGATAGCGGTTCCCCTCTCCCTGGGAGCCTTCTTCATCTTCGTTGCATTCAAGGTAATCTCGGCAAGGAGGAGGAGACCATTCGAGATGGGGATAATAGGGGAGACCGGCGAGGCCCTCGGAGAGATAAGGGGGGAGGGATTCATAAGGGTGAGGGGAGAGATATGGAGAGCTAGAAGCAGCACAGACATCAGAGATGGAGAGAGGGTGAAGATAGTTGGGAAGGAGGGCCCCATCCTAATAGTGGAACCAGTAAAGGAAGAGGAAGTAAAGAAATAGAGGGTAAGATGGTGAAGGCCTATTAAAAGATAATTGGTTTTAAAGATTTAATATCCGATGTTATCACCTTAGAGATCCCAATTAAAATGGCCATCCACAGCCTATATTCTAGCCTACCCCCCTCCCCCCGATAAGGGTGCTTCAGATAGGAAGGTTATATATCCCTTCCTAGACCTAAAGTCATCTGGTTTGGGGTGAAGAAAA
>Ga0272449_1003939_pt1 | contig 12417 bp, 11 predicted proteins | sample YNPCB0241_FD_198679 | JGI IMG/M metagenome (GOLD analysis project Ga0272449, IMG submission 198679) | Hot spring sediment microbial communities from Yellowstone National Park, WY, United States - YNP-CB-024-1 | ecosystem: Environmental > Aquatic > Thermal springs > Hot (42-90C) > Sediment...
ATTAGGATGGCTATAGCAGTCTTCATTTTATTCACCTATACTTGAAGATTGAGAGCATTATGTTCCCTACTGGTACCATTAAGTAGTATGAGGCTGCTGTTACTGCCATGACCAATGCTATCCTCCAAGTGTTGTATGGATGTCCGTCTACAGCCCTGTTGACTATCATCATGTAGAACAATCCACCAACGGCTATCATGACCATGCCCGCATCTGCCATTGCGAGCATCTCCTCTGGTGTGACGGATGCCAGCGGCAGGTTTCCACCACCAGTACCAGCCACGGCCCCACCAACCTCAGATGTCTGGAATATTCCTCCTAGGTTGGCTATCGGAAGAACCATACCTATCGTTATCGCGGTTATAAGCGGCATAGCTATAGCCAGATATTTGAATGGTGAGATTCTTCCGGCCGCCTTCTCCCTGGCAAGGTTGTAGCTCCTCAACAGCTCGACTAGCTTATCCATCAAAAAAGGTGAGCCTCCCCCGCTCAGGTTTATCGCATGCAGTAGGTATAGGCTCATTCTGAGTAGCCAGCTCCTAGCGACACCGGCCCCAGCCTCCCAGATAGTCAGACCCATACTCATCCTGCTTATAATATGGTCCAGAACTTTCTTGAAGCTGCGCCTATACCTGTGGTTTGCTGTCTTCATTATAGCCGTAGATGGAGGGTTTCCAAGCCTCCTGTACTCAGTCACATCCTTAAGCCATCTCCTAGCCTCACTATCAGACTCCCTCAACTCCCTAACCAGCCCCCTCATCCTAAGCCAGAAGGATAGGCTTCCAATTGCTGTTGGAACTGTAAATAGAAGCGTCATAGGTGCACCTATTAGTAAAAGCGGCGGTATCGCTGCTGAGGCAAAAGCTATCGATAACGCTATGTCCAGTGGTCTAGGTTTTATGTCGTCTAGGTGTCTTGGAGACTTTGACCTGACGAAGAAGTACATCATAAGGCCTGTGCTTGGTATAACTCCCAACGTCATGACGGCTATTATCGCACCGCTCTGCCCAGGGCTTGTTACAGCAGTTAGAACTAGGCCCATAGGAAGTAGGAGTAGTAGTATTATGAATGCCTCCATTACTGCCGCTACTAGGGTTGCGAACCTGTCATACCTCTCCTCAAGCGCTTTAAGAAACTCTGTAGCCCTGTCCTCGAGGGTGGATACCAAAGAACCTCCCATCCTCCATACGCTTGTGGTGGAGTAGATTAGGCTCTGGAACCCTTCATGCGGGTGGTTTGAAGCATGGGCCTCAAGACTCTCAACAACACCCCTACCCGTCAGCTCCGCAAGCCTCTCAACATCCTCAGACTCAGCAGTCATCTGCCTGAAGAGCCTCCTACCTGTCTTTGTCAGCATCTTCATGGATGCGTAGAGGGTAAGCCCGCAGTGGGCTAGAATAGTAGCATAGACGGTGAAGAAGGGAAGCTCCCAGTCAGTTCTCTCCTTCCTCTCAGAAACCCTGTTACTCCAAGACAGATGGTTCACAGCGGCCGGTATAACTGGTATGGCCGCCAGAGCTAGCAGAAACATATGCGGTCCGAAACCCATACTCAAGAGGGCGGGGGTTGCTGTTGCGATAAAGGCGAATGATATAGCTATGCTCATAGCTATGTGGGTCCCGAACTCCTCTGCAACACCCAAAGGCATCCTCTTCAGTTGGGCCTTCTCACAGAGCCCAGTAGCCCATGGTAACAGCTTTTCAGCAAACCTTCCACTAATGCTTGACCCTATAATTGTTGCGACGATAATAGACGGGGCTGGTAGTAATTCTAGAAGCCCTAACCGGCCTAATCCGATGACTATCCCCAGTAGGGCTGAGAAAAGAGCCCAGAGTGTGGCTATAGATAGTGCTATGAACCAGTATGTTTTCTTTATGTCCATTTTGTCTTCGCCTCAGCTACATAGTTGTGGAATGCTGTGCTGTTCATCCCAAGCCTTACACCGTCCCCAACCGCCTGAACCCTGTAACCTAGCTGTTTTACGATATGTTCTTCGTCGAAGCCCGTAGCCTTCATATACCATTTCAGCTTGGGAGACTTCTCAACCACCTCGTATGGGTCTTCGGGGGTGAAGCTGTCGTCCGAAGCTCTATACCTGAATATGTCTATGACATCCATGCCCTCGGGCTTTGATGGGTTTGGGAGTATCTCCGCTATTGATACAACCCTCCTAGCCCTGCCTTTAGGAGTGTCTTGGAAGCTTGTTATGACGCATCCCCACAGGAATGTTAGCATTGCCTCACTCATACCTGTCTTCTTCAGCATGAGGGCTAGTCGTGAGTAGAACTCTGATGGTGAGCCTGCGTGGAACGTGAATCCGCCTCCATGGCCTGTGAAAGCTGATTTCAGGAGGTAGTATACTGATTCGTCCTTTCTTACCTCTCCTATTACTAGGAAGTCGGGCCTCATCCTCATCGCTATGTCTATCAGCTCCGACTCGCTTATCTCAAGCTGTCCAGCAGCTATCATAGCTGACCTCCTGCCTGTAAGTGGTAGCCAGTGCTTATGCGGTATGTTTATCTCGAATGTGTCCTCTATCGTTATTATCTTGGAGTTTGGTTCTAGGCATGTTAGGAGTGCTGTGAAGAGGCTTGTCTTACCTGAGGCCGTAGGACCAGCAATACCTATCAAAGCCTTATTCTCTAAAGCAAACCATGTGTAGGCCGCCATGAGTGGTGTCAGCATCTTCATCTGGACAAGCCTTGGAAGACTCCACGGGTCTGTGGGCCACTTCCTTATTGTGAATGTAGGTCCAAATGCCGACAGCTCCCTCCCAAGAATACCTGCGAAGCGTGAGCCGTCTGTAAGTGGGAAGTCTGCGTATGGTTTGTGAAGCGTCATAACCGTGTTAGCCCTGTGTGCATGCCTGTTCATGAAGTCGTTTACCTCGTCATCGCTGCCGAAGGCTATGTTGCTTGTTAGGTAGTGTAGGTGCCCGTAGTCCCTGTGGGCTATCATGACTGGTATTCTAGGGCCTACGCAGGAGATGTCCTCCACGGCAGGGTCGTTTACTGGAACGTCAACAGGGCCATATCCGAAGACATTCCTGTTAACATAGTATTTGATCTCTAATACCCTGTCAGGGTTAGGGTCAACACCTATCCTAGCAAGCTGCCCCTCAATAATCGAAGTTATCATGCTATCAATGATCTGTGTCTCAGGCCTCTCCACCTCCCTACCAACCCGCATAGGCTGTCTAACCATCTCGACAGCCGGCAGCCTGCTCTCCCTGAACAGGCTGTCAAGCGTTAAAGCATATGCGAGCTTGCCCTCCGCGGTTATCTCCGGCTCCGTAACCAGATAAAGCCCTTTAACGCCTAGCTTAGCTATACGTACTGTAGCCAGACCAACCTGGTACTTTGCAATGGTCTCGGCCCTAGAAGCGTCATCCGGCTCCTTAAGGGGCTGTGGCACCGGTAGGTTGGTTAGGATGAATTGCTGGAGGGCCTTCAGTATGTTCTCGGCCATCCTCTCCTCATCTTCAACCCTCTTAGCCTTTACAGCACGCCTCACCTTTTTCTCCTCAACCCGCTTAGACACCTTAAGCTTCCTGCCACATTCGACGCAAAACTCCGCAACAGCCTCGTTCTCAGCCCCGCAACCAGGACACCTAACCAGCTCAGCCTCCATACCCACCACCAAAATACAGAATGTGTGCTTCGTAGACGGCGGCCATCGATAGAAGCATAAGCGAGAATGTGAAGATACTGTGAGTTCCTTTATAGGCCTCTCCCAGCCTACCCAAACCCCTCAACGGTAGCAGGAGCGCTTTAGAAGCAACATACGACACAATAGCAAGAGGCAGTATATCCATAACCAGTATCGGTGCCGTTATAGGGTATTCTGAGACCGAGCCTCCTACCGCGTAGCCGTTTATTATTAGTGGTGCTAGGGCTGATGCCATTATGAAGTCCTCATGCCTCTTCCCCAAGGCCTTAAGCCTACCCCTACCCTCCAAGAGCATCGAGAAAGGTAGGACGGAGTGAATTGCTGGTATGAGTGCTAGCGGCCTCAGGTTGAGAGCGAATATAGCCGCTGCTAGGAATACGGGCCTCGGCCTCTCAGGCGGCTCTGGACTCCCCTTGACGGTCTGCTCAATCGACGCCGACAGCTCCTCCGCCTGTTGCGGCACGTTAGGTACTATGGAGGCTTTTGGAGCGAACTCCGTCGCCTTAGAGGCTGCTTGGACAAATGCCACAAGACCTGTGGCAAAACCCATACCGGTTATCGATTGAACTATGATGCCTGTCATGGAGCCTGCGAGGAGCGACCCAAATGCTAGAAGAGCTGTAAGGTAGGCGGCCTTATCCAACCCTCCACACCACCATCTTCACTAACCTTCCGGTAGCTGTCTGGGTACCACTTCGTCCACCTTCACTTAAATACCCGGCCGATGTCGGCCACAATTTCAAGGAGAGTTTAAACGATCTCATAAGCCTCCACCAGCGCTGAGACTACAAGTAGTACCAGTATTGGCGGTAGAGCCTTCTTCACAGCGCTCCGGTGGTATGGAACTATGTTGTTGGCATCCTCTTTCGAGGCCTTGTAGACTGTTGCTGCAGCCGCCAGAACGTAGGCCGCCTCTAAGGGCATGAAGAGCTTTGGTCCACCAAGGATGAGCATGGTAACCATCGCTAGGCCTAGGAATGCGGCGTAGAGGATGGACAGCCCTGCTATCGTGTACTGGCAGAACCTCCATCCGGGGTTTGGCAGCTGGACTCTCTTCCTAAACCTTAACCCGTAGGTATAGGCGGCGTGTATGGCTATGGGTGCTAGTAAGGCCGCCATAAGGCTCATAGAGTTGTTGAAGAGGATGGCTGAAGCTAGCGATAGGTACTCGCTCCCGGTAGCTGGGTAGACCAAGGTGTACGCCATCATAGTCCTGCCGACCAGAACTAACCCGAACGGACTCGTTATTACGGCCCTATAGACATCCAAAGGCTTAACCGTCAATGTAAGTACAAGCGTTGCTAGGGCTGATACGATAAAGGCTACAAAAGGTGTTTTAAAGCCCAAAATTTTACCAACTAGACCCACGGCACCTCACCCAGACCAAGGCCTGTGAGAGCCTCTATCAGCCAGAGAGGCTTGACAGGGAGGAACATAAGAAACCAGATTATCTGGGCAACCAGTAGTATTGAAAGGAGTGTGTCATGCTTCTCCGACTTCAGCACCGCCGGTAATAACGCCGCGATGATTAGTGAGACCTGTAGGAAGTAGAAGCTGTAGACCCATCTCTTCAGTATGTAGGCTAGGAAGGCGAATAACCCCATACTGGTTGCGGACCATGCGAGGAGGGCTGTATGTGGGTCGGGGTTCTCCACACGCTCCTTCATCACGATATATCGCTTGACCCTGTAGTATGCTAATGGTATCAGTAGCCAGATGCTCCACCACAGCGGTGAAGACACTCCCCAGAAGGCAATAGTATGTACTTTGATCGGTTCTACAGTCACAACGAAGTATGGTGCAGGGCCTCTAGAGATCGGCGGGATTATCCAAGAGAGCGGTAGCTCTACCTGTCTGGGGTCGAAGTACCTCAGGTTTGAGTGGTAGTCTAGCATGAAGGACAGGTGGTGTAGTGGTGTTGGGAAAGAGCCGGTAGCTACGTCGAAGGCGCCTAGGCCGACCAAGAATACTGCTAGAGCAGGCATCCCAATCTGGAATGCTGAGTTCTTAGCTGTTGTAACGGCGGCATCCAAGTCATGTGACTTTACATAGGAGTGAAGGGCGTCCACCGCCACTACAGCGAGCAGGGCTATGAGGGCCGAGGTCTTGGACAGCATAGCCAAGCCCATAAACAGCCCGGCCAGACCCATCTTCCTCTCAAGCAGGAAGTATAGGGAGATTAGCGTGAACGTCAGGAAGGGCGGGTCTAGGATGGCTAACCCGGATACATTGAAGAATGTTACGTCGGTAACGGCAAATGTCTGGGAGAGCATTGCAAGCTTCACGTCCCTAGAGACCCTGTAAGCTATCAGGCCCACAAGCAGGACTGTAAGGGCGGAGAGAAGGGTTCCGGGAACTCGCCAGCCCCACGGATTATCCCCCAGAAGCCTGATTCCAGCCATTATCAGCAGCTTTGAGAGAGGCGGGTGCTCTGGGTTGACTGCCTCACCTCGGTAAAGCATCTTCCTTACAGCGGGGATGTAGTGGGCCTCGTCGAAGGCGAAACCGCACCCATCGTATGGCGGCTCAATACATTCCATCGCAGGCCTCTCGGGCTGTATTATGGGTATGAGCGCCATCCGCGCAACTAGGAATGCTAGAGGTATGAGGAGTAGGGCCTTCCGGGTTCCCAGCCACTTGGTTACGCTATCTTGCTTGACTAATGCTTTCACTTGTTCCTCCTCCCCCTGAGCTTCCGGTCAATCATGAATGCTGCTAGGGCTGATACTCCCGCCGAAACTATATCGGGTAGCGGCATGTCGGCGGTCATATAGGGTATGTAGGGCGGAACACTGACTAATGCGCCATCGGCACCCTTCACGTATTTTGCGTAGAGTGCGTAGATGTCGTGGCTTGTGACCCTACCCAACCCAGAAGTGTCAGTTACGGGTTTGAATGGGGCTTTGGGGGAGTATCCATCGAGCAGACCTAAGACGTGGATCAGCTCGTGTGTGATGACTCCAGCCCTTCTCTCCGGTGGGAGGGTGTCGGAGACGGCTATAATGAATACTGTCCTGTTGTTGACATCTCTGGCTGGTAACGTCATGCCGTTTGTTCCTGCCGGCGTTTTACCTGTGACGGCGTATGCATCGCAACCTGTTTCGGCGACCTCAAGCCTAAGGCCGAGGAGTTCCAGCCAGCCGAACCTAACCGAGAAGAAAGCTATTGCAGTATTCCACTCTTCTACAGCTTTCTCGGTGTCGTGTGTCAGCTCGAGGGAGGGGCAGACACTAACCACCCCAACTTCTTTACTGAACCAGTCTGTGGGTACCATTGTGTGAGGGCTGGTGGCGTAGCCGGCCAATGCGGATGCGGGGAAGAATAGCAGGAATGTAAGGGCGAGTATGCGTAGCATGGTTAGTCCACCAAGACAACATATCTTGCGGGGATTATGCGGAACTCAACTACTGTGTGAGTCTTCAGCTTGAACCTCAGCGGCTCGCCGAAGGTTTCTGGATCACCCTTGTATGAGAAGTACATCAGGATGGGGGAATTGCTACCCCATTCGGAAGGGTCTTCTCCAACACTCATCCATCCATCAAACCCTACGGAGAATGCCTTTTTCACATCGTACTCTGAACTTGATCTTCCAAGCCCTAATGCTTCGAAGGCCGGCCATAACTCAAACGGCGTGCCATTAAATAGTCCTAGCCCCATACCTCCTAGCTTCATACGGTACCTCCTAAACTGGTCCTGATCCCCGATCCACTCTTCCCGGTGTTCGTGGGATAGTAGTAAGAATGCCTTCTTGCCGGGCGGCGGGTGTATGAGTATGTAGCATGCCTTGCCCTCGTTGAGGTCTATTTCCACCTCTAGCTCAACTTTCTGTATTTCGTCCGTATCCCTAGCCGTGAACTCACCGCATAGCTCGTAGCCCAAGTAGCTCATGAAGACCTTGATGTCTTTTATGCCAAGCTGGGCAGCAAGCTTCCTTTGGTCTGGCGGGAGCTGCATGGCTCTGTCGGCCAGCTCTCCGCTCAGGATCATATCCAGCACCCTTGCGAGGCTACGTATGCCGGTTTCCAGTAGCGAGGGGGGAGGCGGTGCTCTCCCCTCGATGACATCCACCCTGACGGTGAGCGTTATCCTGACGGGGAAGCCGTCCTTCTCGGGTTTATACGAGAAGGCTATGTAGAGGTCGTCGTTGGCTGCTTTGGCATCGTTCAGCGGTGGCGGCTCCATAGTCCTGTTGAGAACTCCAGCACCCCAGTGGCTGAATGGCTTGATAGACTCGTCGATCGCAAGCCTCTGTAGCAGGTAGAAGAACCTTGCCCCCACCGAGTACCTGTAGACTGTTTTTCCTGATGGAGGTTCAATAACCAAAGTAGCTCTAGGTTCCTTAAACATGTAGACTTCTCCCGGCCTCTTAACTATGATGAAACACCTCACTTCACCTTCAAAGACCTTGGAGAATGTTACTACATCTCTTGGACCAAGCGTATACGTCCCGCAATGCTCATACCCCAGGGTCCTCAAGCCCGCCTCTACGCTCTGAACAGACACACCACCCGTGATTGGAGGCCTGTAGAGGTAAAGGAAAAGCAGGGCAACCGCTATAGCGAGGAGGGCGACACGCCTTTTAGACAAAAATCTCCGCACCATTACCGTCCATCACCTCAGCATGGGTAGCTCCCCTCATACACACAGTCGCAACTCTGTGAACTACCACCACAGAATGGACCGCACCTAGTGCATGTCTTCTTAGACGTTATGGTGGATGTGATCGTACTGGTTGTATAATCATAGCGTGTAGTCGTAGTTGTTATCGTGGTGGTGGACCACGTTGAGGTCCAGGTGACTGTCGTGGTCGTGTACGTTGTCGTGTAGTAGGTGCTCGTTCTCGTTGTGTAGGCTGTTGAAGTCACTGTGACCGTGGAGGTTACGTATGTGGTCGGGCCCGTCGTTGTCGTGACGTAGACCGTCGAGGTGTCCGTTATCGTCCCGGTTGTTGTGCTGGTCACCGTGGTGGTTGCGGTGCAGACGGTTTGCGTGGTCGTGACCGTTGAAGTAACGTAGGAAGTTGATGTTACTGTAGTCGTTACCGTTGTTGTGGCGGTCTGGGCTGCGGCCTCCATCACCGGCCCCACCATGAAAACCGCGACTAGCAGTAGCACAGCTAATCCATAAGGGGTGAGCACTACTAGGGAAACTTTCCTTAACCACCTAAGCCGCCCCGCTTCCCTATAGGCTACGAGACCGAGCACAGCGAGCGACAACTCTGGAAAGTACCCTCCTTGTCTAGCCTTTTCGGAAACGCCTCCACCGCTATGGACACTAGCAGGGGCACTAACCACGGTAACACGCATCCAGCATGACTCGGACTGGTCGAGCGACGGCCCCTGATACCAAGAATCTTGGAGGTAAGTAACCGTCGTAGATCTCCATACTGTAGTGTACTCGGTAAGTGTCCGTGTGGTGGTCACCCAGTAGGTGCTTGTGGCGGTGGTCCGCACCGTGGAGACGGAGGTGGCTGTGCTGGTTACGGTTGACGTAACCCATGTGGTCGACGTGGAAGTAGAGGTAACTGTTGTTGTATGGGTGATCGTCGATGTGTAAGTCCCCCAATACGTTACCGTTGATGTAACCGTCCTTGTTACCGTCGATAATGCGCCCACCCATGTAGTGACCGTGCATCTGGTTGAGTAGTAAGCCGTCGATGTGGAGGTGAGAGTGGATGTAACCGTCCGGGTGACCGTCGACGTAACGGTGGATGTCGTTGGGCCTGTAGTTGTTGTAGTGGTCGGCGGTGTTGTTGTCGTTGTGGTAGTTGTTGTGGGTGGTGGTGAAGTTGTTGTGGTAGTTGTTGTTGGCGGTGTTGTCGCGGTCGTAGTTGTTCCGGTGTTTGTGGTTGTTACTATGTATATTGCTGGTTTGTCAGGTCTCCCCCAGAGGCTTACGAAGTCGTTTCCAAGGCTTGTGTGGGCCTGTATGTATTTGACGGCTCTCCTGAAGGCGTCGTAGTTGTCCAGCCCCATTATGCCCAGCTCTGAGGGGAGGTAGGTCTTCTCCTCACCGGCCCCCAGCCTTATGTTCAGGCCCAGCATCCTTGAGCTGCCGTCCCTGTAGACCACGAGTAGCCCGTTTATCATTGTCTCACCGCTCCACGACCCCACGAAGCTTATCCTCGTAAGGTTCAGGTATTGTCCATTAGTTTGCTGGGCGGGGTCAAGCCAGACATACACCCTTATCAGCTCCTTCGCCTTGAGGGCTATGCTCTCAGCCCTCTCCGCGGCCTGGGCCTGCTGCCTTGCGTTAAGGACAACCGTGTAAGCCATCCAGGTTAGACTCATTACAAGAACAAGTATAATTGCTATCGTGGCCAAGGCCGTGGAAACTCCTTTCCCGTTAAGGGCTTTGAACATTATTTCTAATCACCTCACCACAGTGGCTACAAACTCCTTATTCCACGGCCCCCAGCTCGCGTAGAACGTGTTCCCGTCAGAGGTGTGAAGTATAAGCGACCTTACCTCCCTCCTCATCCTCCAGAAGTCGTTGTTGTAGCCTTCTAGGCCGGGGTCGAGCCAGCCCGGAGTGACGGTTACATTATCACCCGGCCTTAGCGCCAGAATTACCTCGTTCCTCTCGGCGATTATGCCCCCATCATATCCTATAGCGATTAGATAATCTACCTGAATTGGTAGCTTTCCCGCCGCGTAGATGTTTACTAGGCTCTCGTTTGATGGGCCTCTGAGTATTGTTACTCTTAGGAGCTTCTTAGCCTCCTCGGCCTTTAGGTCTGCTACGTTTGCCGCGGCACTCCTAGACATCTCGGTCTGCATAATAACGCCCAATAGGAGTGTGGAGACTAGAGCTGCTATCGGTAGGAGCATTGCTACTGATACAGCGGCTGAAACGGCCTTTCTCCAGCTAGGTTTCACGGCTCTATACACCTCCCGTCAGAGTCTATGACCACAACAGACTCCGGGCTGGGCACCCCGTAGCCGCCTACGAAGAACCCTCCCCTAGAAGTGTGTACTTGGACCATGGCATTGAGTAGGGCTGGGTTTCCCGGTATAGATGAGAGGTCTGCGACCAAGTAATGTCCCGGGTATAGTTGCCACTTACCCGTCCTCTGGAAGACTATGTTGCTGCCTATGCTAACAACTACGCTGTCAACCTCTACAGGGGTGTTTCCCGTATTGACTACTAGGAGTGTCCATGGGAGTGATGTAAGCCTTCCGGCTAGAAGGTTGCATAGACTGAAGTTGTAGACGTAACTGCTTAAGAACTCGGGGACCCTGGGGGCTTGGCCGACCTTAGCCTCCTGTCCCGTCTGCTCAGCCGCTCTGTTCTGGGATGTCATGAATGCGGCTAGGTAGAGGGCCGTTACGGACATGGCTAGGACTCCGATTGTTGCGGCGACCGCCGCCAACCCCCTCCTGAACCCAGCCGCATTCAAGCATCATCACCTCATAGGCGGGTGCATTGCGGTAATGGTACAGTGGAGCATCTCAGGTATGGTAGCGCCGGACCCGTGGAGCCCTTTAGCCTGTCAAACCCGCCATCTGTACTTCCCACGGTCTGGAGGACTACTACTCCCCAGCCCTCTACTTCCACCGCAACCTTCTGTCCTACTCCTACGGCTACTGGAAGCGTCCGCTTCTCCCCCGGGTTTATTGTGATGTCTACTGGATGTGAGTCCGAACCTATGTATACCTTGGTTATTCTGATTGGTGTTGTTCCGTCGTTGCTTACTACGAGGGCTGGCTGGACATGGTATACTGTGCTGAGTCTGACCGCTATGTCTTTCTCTGCTTGGGAAGCCCTCCCGGTGGAGGAGTATGCGGCCGTAAGCATTCTTGGTAGGAGCATGGCTATGGCCGTGTAGGAGACTGCGGTGACTACGGCCAGAGCTGCTATTGCGGCTGCTGCGGTTGAAACGCCACAACTCTTTAGACGTTTCCGCACCATGCCTGCTCACCGTATCGTTGTTGTGGTGGTTACGAGGTGTGTGTTTGTTACTGTGGCTGTTGCGGTGGCTGTTGTGGTTCCGATGGTTGTTATTGGTTGGGTTATGTAGGTTGAGTAGTAGGCTACTGTAGTAAAGTAGTGTGTCGCTGTGTATGTGTATAGGGTTACTGTTGCTGTGGTAATCGTCGTCACCGTTGTTACGCTGGGCTGTGTTGTTATCACGTAGGTTATGTACCAGAGGGTTGGGGGTGATGCCTGTGTGTTTAGCGATGTAGTTGTGGATGTCCTCACTATAACTAATGCTGTCTCCAATCTGGCAACAGGTATAGTGGTCAGGGCTCCGCTACCCTCAACATACCTGTAAGCTGGATAAGTATAGACGTAGGTTCTGTAGCATGGTGGGTTACACCAATAGTAGTATGCCGTTGTATGTGTTGTCGTGACGATGTGGGTCGTCCGTAAAGAAGCATGGGTGGAGGTTACTATAAACGGTGTGTAGTCTGTGGAGTGTACTGTTGTCGTCGAGGTTACTGTTGAGGCTGTCGTCGTCCGGGATGTAGTGGTGGTTGTAGGCTGTGTAGTTCTTGTCGCAAACTCTACACCGGGCTTCTCCTTGAGGACTACTATGCCACCGCCGGCAAGGCCTACAGCGAGCGCATCCGGCTGACCGCCTAAGCGTATGGAGGCTTTCTGCCCCGGCTGTATAGTTGCCGGTGAAGCGAGATTGACGACACCGCTCGATGTGTATAGCCTCTCTATCGTTACGGGGTCCGAGCCATCATTGGCGATAATCGCTGTCCCGTCCTCTAGAACAGCAACTAGGCTGAGCCTTACTCC
>Ga0272449_1003940_pt1 | contig 12417 bp, 11 predicted proteins | sample YNPCB0241_FD_198679 | JGI IMG/M metagenome (GOLD analysis project Ga0272449, IMG submission 198679) | Hot spring sediment microbial communities from Yellowstone National Park, WY, United States - YNP-CB-024-1 | ecosystem: Environmental > Aquatic > Thermal springs > Hot (42-90C) > Sediment...
GAGGCCAAAGCCGAGCTGATCCGCGCACTGCCGGCAGATGGTGCCGCAATCCTCAATGGTGACGACCCGCGAGTGCGGGCAATGGCCTCACTTACCAGGGCGGAGGCCATTACATTTGGCTTCGAGCCTGGCAGCTCGGTGCAGGCAGTGGCCGTTCAGCCGCAGGGCCTGCGCGGGCTTCTGATGAGAGTGAGAGCCGAAGGGCAAGAGCGCGAGCTCTGGGCACCACTCCTTGGCCGTCATAGCGCGTATGCCTGCCTGGCAGCTATAGCCGTAGCCCGCCGGGCAGGGATGAGGTGGGACAGCATTGCCGCAGGTCTCCGGCGCACTGGCCCCTGCAATCGCATGCGAGTCGTCAATTGCGCCGGTGTGACCATCTTGGACGATTCCTACAATGCCGCGCCAGCTTCCGTTTTGGCCGCCCTCGAGGTCCTTGCCAGCACCGACGGCCGCCACGTGGCCGTCTTGGGCGATATGTTGGAGCTCGGTAGCTATACTGAGATCGGTCACCAGGAGGTGGGAGCCAAAGCTGTCGGGGCAGTCGATGTTTTGATCACTGTGGGCCAAAGGGCCGCGATTGTGGCCACCGCTGCAATTGCCAAGAGCCGTGGAGAAATGAGAGTATTCGCCTGTGCCAGCCGCGAGGAGGCTATTGCGCTCATGCCAACGATCATTAAGGAGGGCGATGTGGTGCTTGTGAAGGGCTCCCGCGCTATGCAGATGGAGCTCATTGTGGACGCTTTGCTGCGCTTGCTGGGCGAGCATAAGGGCTGAGGGCAGAGCAGCGTGGCTTTTTCGCTTGTGCTTGCATTGCTGAGCTTCTGTGTCGCCTTTGCGTGGGCTGGCCCTTTCCTTAACTGGCTGCGGGAACAGGGCCTGGGCAAGAAAATCAGGGCGGACGGCCCTCAGAGGCACTTTGCCAAGGCGGGCACGCCGACCATGGGCGGGCTGCTCGTAGTGATCTCGGTGCTCTCAGTTACCATTGTGCTCAACTTCTTGAACTTGCTGGGAATGAACGCCATCGGGCGCTCGATTCTCCTGCCAATGGGCGTGATGGCCGGCATGACAGTGCTCGGCCTCGTGGACGACCTAGCCAACGTGCGCGGCAAAGGAAAAGGGGGCACCGGGCTTGCCGCGCGCTACAAGGCGTTCTGGCAGCTTATCATCGCCATCATTGCCGCGATCGGTCTGCACTTCTTCCTGGGCTTGGAGAGTGTGGCGATTCCAGGTGTGCCGCAGAAAATCCGCATTGGCCTGTGGTACCTGCCCGTGGCCGTTTTCATCATCGTTGCCACGAGCAATGCGGTCAACATAACGGATGGACTGGATGGCCTGGCTGGGGGTACACTTATCATTGCATTTCTTTCCTACGCAGTTATCGCGTACCTGCAAGAGCAGGTCTACCTGGTGGCCTTCTGCCTCACTGTCGTGGGTGGGCTCCTGGCCTTCCTCTGGTACAACTGCCACCCAGCGCAGATGATCATGGGAGATACAGGCGCGCTTGCTCTCGGCGGCACGCTTGCGACCGTCGCGCTCATGACCGGGCAGTGGCTGCTCCTCCCGGTTGTGGGTGTGGTGTTCGTCATGGAGACAGTGTCGGATCTAGTTCAGATCTTTTACTTTCGCCGGACGAAGGGCAAGAGGTTATTCCGTATGGCGCCGCTGCACCACCACTTTGAACTCGGTGGCTGGTCTGAAGTGCAGGTGACGCTGCGGTTCTGGATCATAGGCATCCTCGGAGGCATGCTGGGCGTTGCTTTGGCCTTGATATGAGCGCTCTGCAAAGAATCCGCGCAGATTTCGCTGGCAAAAGGATAGCTATCTTGGGCCTGGGCCGCGAGGGGCTTGCGCTTGCACGACTGTTCTCAAGCCTCGGGTTCCTGCTCCTTCTCAGCGACGACCGCCCTCTGGAGGAGCTCCCTCAGGAAGTGCGGCAATTTGGGGACCTGGGTGCTCAAATAAAGTGTGGTGGCCTGAGCCTCGAGGCTCTGAAGTGCGATTCTTGCTTCGTAAGCCCGGGAATCCCCCTCAGCCACCCCGTGGTCGCGCGTGTTGCAACCCGAGGCATAGAGCTGTGGAATGAGCCCCGCTTTTTCTTGCGTTACTGCCCTGCTGAAACCGTGATTGGTGTGACCGGTAGCAGTGGCAAGAGCACCACGGCCTCGCTCATAGCGGCCGCGCTCCGCGGAACTGGCCGAAGGGTGTACCTGGGCGGGAACATTGGAAGGCCGTTGGTTGGCGAACTGGCTCACCTGCAAGCAGAGGATGCAGTGGTCCTTGAGCTCTCCAGTTTCCAGCTGCAGCTCTTCAAGGAAAGCCCGAAGGTCGCCGCAATTACAAATATTGCACCGAATCACTTGGATCGGCATGCCGACATGGCCGAATACATTGCCGCAAAGGCCAATGTCTTCCGCCATCAAAGGGAAGGCGGCGCAGTGGTGCTGAATGCAGATCAAGAGGTTTCTAGGCAGCTCGCGGCCTGTGCTCCCGGAGCGGTAAGCTGGTTCAGTTGTTTTGGCTCTCTGCCCTCAGGTGCCTGGCTCAAAGGGGATGAGCTTGTCCTTGCAGATGGCACGCCGCTGTGCCGCGCTTCTGAGCTCAAGCTGCGAGGGCAGCACAACCTGGCGAATGCACTGGCAGCTGCGGCGGCCTGTGATCTTGTGGGCGTGCCACCTGAGGCGATCGCAAGAGGACTAACTTCCTTCACTGGCTTGCCCCACAGACTCGAGCTTGTCGAGTGCATCGATGGCGTAAGCTGGTACAACGACTCCATTGCCACCACTCCGGAGCGGTCCATAGCTGCCATGCATGCCTTCAATGAGCCCATCTTGCTGCTGGCAGGCGGCCGAGACAAGCACTTGCCATGGGAAGCATGGGCCGAGGAGGCAAAAGAGCATGCGCTCGGCGTTGTGGCTTTCGGGGAGGCCGGAGACATGATTGCAGCGCTGCTGCGTGCTCGCGCCGTCCCAGTTCAGCGCGTGCGCGGGCTGAGGGATGCTGTGCACCTTGCGAGGAATCTTGCGCCGCCAGGCTGCGTTGTTCTGCTATCGCCTGGTTGCGCAAGTTACGATGAATTCCGGGATTTCGAGGACCGAGGCGAGGCATTCCGAGCCCTTGTGAGGAGTTTGCGAACGTGACTGAGATAGGGCGGCCAAGTTCAAGAAGGCCCTACCCGGCCAGGCCCGATTATTGGCTCCTCGTAGTGGTGGCAGCTTTGCTCGTGATGGGCATTGCTGAAGGGTATAGTGCCGCTCTTGCCATGAGCTCGCAGTCGCCACTGCGGATGTGGGCAAGGCACCTCGCGTGGGTCGCAGTGGGGCTGCTAGCAATGGTTGCAATGGCGAGGTTCGACTATCATCGCTTCCAGGATCTGGCGGCGCCGCTCATGTTCCTCGGAATTCTGGCGCTTGTCGCTGTGTTGGTTCGTGGCCACGTCTCTTTCGGCGCCAGGCGCTGGCTTCTTGAGGGATCGGTGCAGCCCAGTGAGGCCGTGAAGCTCGTGCTCGTCATATACGTCGCCTACTGGCTTGCGACAAAGGGGCCAGAGATCCGGCACGTTACGTATGGGCTCATTCCTTACAGCCTGATTGTCGGCCTCGTGGCCTCGCTTGTTCTCGTGCAGCCCGATTTCAGCACTGCCATGCTCATTGTGGGGGTCGCGATAGTAATGTTCTTCGCCGCGGGCGCAAGCGTGCGCGGGCTACTTGCCGCTAGCCTCCTTGCGGCGACAACAGGTGCCATCCTTGTGCTCGGCTCATCCTATCGCCTGGAGCGAGTCCTATCCTTTCGGACTGCTCTTGAGGATCCTCTGGCGGCAGGTTACCAGGTGCGCCAGGCTGTCGTGGCCCTGGGCAGCGGGCGCCTCACCGGGCGCGGGCTCGGGCAAGGCATCCTCAAGTTCGGATGGTTGCCTGCGGCCCACAACGACAGCATCTTCGCGCTCGTGGGCGAGGAGCTAGGGTTCGTGGGATGTGCCCTCACCCTCGCCCTATTCGTATTGCTGGGCTGGCGAGGACTAAAGATTGCGCTCGCAGCAGAGGATGCGTTCGGAAGTTACCTGGCGTTGGGCACGACTTTGTTGCTACTCGGGCAAGCACTCGTGCACATGGGGGTAGTCACTGCGACACTGCCCTTTACAGGGATGACGTTGCCCTTTGTGAGCTATGGCGGCTCTTCTATGGTGAGCTCGCTTGCTGGTGTTGGCATACTTTTCAACATCAGCGGGCACCGGCTAGAGGCGTAAATGCGAGTTGCCGTTGCTGGCGGCAAGACTGGCGGCCACATCTATCCGGCTATCGCTGTCCTTGAAGCACTGGAAGAGGAAAGTGAATCGCTTTCGGTACTGTGGCTTGGCACGTTATCTGGCCCTGAGGGCGCTTTGGTCAGCCAACGCGGCTGGCAGTTTGTGAGCCTGGGCGCTGTTGGCGTTCGTGGCAGCGGATTGGCGATGCCTTGGAACGTGCTCAAGAACCTTCTTGAGTCTTTCAGGGCAAGGGCTTTCCTCAAGCGATTCGGCGCGTCCGCGGTTCTTGCCACCGGTGGGTTTCTCAGCGTACCGGCAGTACTGGGGGCCAAGATGGCAGCCATACCAGTGCTTCTCTTCGTGCCCGATGTCCAGCCCGGCTGGGCGGCTCGGCTGCTCGCGCCTCTGTCAACCAGGGTGGCTGCCTCGACCGCGGTGGCGGCAAGGAAACTGGGGGCACATCCCCGAGTGTTCGTGAGTGGATATCCAGTTCGGGCTGCGTTTTGGCAGATGGACAAGGCAAGGGCCCGCAACCAGCTGGGGTTGGACGATCGCCCCGTCGTGCTTGTGGCCGGCGGCAGTTCTGGGGCGCGCCGGCTTAACCTCGCCATGCTCCGGTGGGCACCAGAGCTTGTGAGCGCTGCTCAAATTGTGCATGTTGCTGGCCGCAGAGATTACGCGTGGGTGCAGGATGCGGCGCGGCAGTTGGGCCTGGGGCCCAGGCGAGGCTATCACCTCTTTGAGTACCTAGAGCAGCTGGCGTTAGGAATGGCAGCCGCGGACCTGGTCGTGACTCGAGCAGGAGCCTCTACTTTGGGAGAACTGCCCGCGGCTGGGCGAGCAGCCGTACTTGTCCCGGGCCCGTTCAGCGACCAACGCGAGAATGCTCGGTATCTAGCGGATCAGGGCTGCGCGGTCATCCTGCCGGACGAGGAAGTCGAAGAGCAGTTGGGCCCAGTCGTAAGGGAGCTTCTTCACAGCCCAGAGCGGTTGCAGGCTATGGCTGAGCGCGCCAGAGCCCTGGCCACGCCGCAGGCCGCGCAGACCATTGCCCGTGCGCTGATCGCCATTTGTAGGGAGGATAAGCTTGCCCACTGAGCTTGCAATCGACGTGCACTGGCTCCACTGGGGCATCGCGCTTGCCGGCCTGTGCCTTGGCGTTTCCTACGGATGGCGCCGAGCCTTCTTCGTGGGCCTTGTCGCCCTCGGCTCAGCAATGGCACTGGAGGAGCCTGCAGTTGGGCAGAAGCTCGTGGGGCTGCTAGGCAGGCTTTCAGCCCTCCTTGGCCAGGCGACTGGGGTCGCTCTGGACGAGAAGCTGAAGTCGCCGGAGCTCCTTGCGGCTGTCTGGTTTGCCCTGTCACTCGGAGTGGCATTCGTGTTGACAGGGACGCTGGTAGCCGCAAAGCAGGTCTCGTGGCTATCAAGGCTGTTCGGGGGCAGCATCGGTTTTGTGACGGGCCTGCTGTGCTCTTTGCTGGCACAGGAGACGGTGCTGCCCTACCTGCGGGCGCAGCTTGGCCCCTCTTTGCTCATCAGAATAGACCTTGGCCGGGAAGTGGCTGCTCAAGCAAGGTCAGCCGAGCCCTTGAGCCTGGCGGGCATAGCGGCGGCGTTCGGGATTCTCTCTGCAGTTGGTGGCATAGTGCACAAGTTTAGACAAAAGAGGGGGGCGCCACTGTGAGCAAACAGCGATGGAAGGTGCACTTTGTGGGGGTCGGTGGCGCAGGCCTCTCGGCCCTGGCACGGCTGATGCTCCTCGAAGGCCACGAGGTGACTGGCTCGGATCTGGTGGAGAACGAGCGCACTCGCGAACTTCAAGGCCTCGGGATGCCGTTTCAGGTTGGTCACAGGCCAACACTCATCAAGGGAGCAGAACTTGTCGTTTACAGTTCGGCTGTGCCACCCACCAACCAAGAGCTTCAATGGGCGCGCAGCCACGGGATCAGGATCTGGAGGCGTCATCAACTGCTGCCGTGGATCACCAGGGGCAAGAAGGTTATCGCCGTGGCGGGGACCCATGGCAAGACCACAACCACGGCCATGATCAGTCACGTCTTGATCAGCGCCGGGCTCGACCCAACATGCATTGTCGGTGGCGTGGTGCCGGAGTGGGGGACCGGGCTGCGACGTGGCAAGGGGAACTACATGGTCCTTGAGGCCGACGAATACGAGCGCACTTTCCTTTGCCTTTGGCCGTACATCGGAGTGGTCACAGCTGTCGAGCACGACCACCCGGATTGTTACAAGAGCAGTTCGGAGCTGGAAGAGGCCTTCAGGCAATTTGCGGCACAGTGCACCCTGCTTGTGATGAATACAGACACTGCTCTCGGCCAGCTGATAGCGAGCAGTTTTCCACACGCGGTAACTTACGGCAGCAGGCTGGACGCCCAACGGCGGCTCGTGGAAGTGCGACGAGCCCCCGGGGGCTTGCAGCTGTCAGTCGCAGGTCCCAACGGGGTTGACGAGCTTGCCTTACCCCTGTGGGGCACGCACAACGGCATCAACGCCGTAGCGGCGCTGGCAGTAGCGGAGCTTATGGGGGTGCCGCAGGCTCAGGCGGCAGCCGCAATCGCTTCCATGCGGGCGGTGGAAAGGCGCTTCAGCATTCGGGGGCCAGCAGGCGGGGTTTACATCGTTGACGATTACGCCCATCATCCGACACAGGTCAGAGCTGCTCTCGAGGCTGCAAGGCAGCGCTTTCCAAGCTCGCGGATAGTTGTACTCTTTCAACCCCACACCTACAGCAGACTTGAAACTTTCTTCGCGGAGTTCGCTGCTTCGCTCGGCCAGGCGGATGGTGCGTTCGTTCTGCCCGTGTACGGCGCCCGTGAACAGGGAGATGACAGATTGGCAAGCAAACTTGCTGAGGCAGCGGGAGCAACTTTCCTCGGCGACAAGGGCCGTGCACGCGAGGTCCTTGTCTCTTATCTGCAGCCTGGCGATGTCCTGCTGAATTTGAACGCCGGAGATGCGGTTCAGCTCACCCCGCAATTGCTGAAGGAGTTGGAGTGTCGCCAACAAGGAAGCCCAGTGAGGGCCTCGTAACGATAAAGCAAAACGTGCCGCTTGCGCCGTACACCACGATGGGCGTCGGCGGGCCTGCTGAGTTTCTGGCCCTTTGCAGCAGCGCGCAAGAGCTGGTGCAAGCAGTGGGGTGGGCAATGGAGCATGGCCTGCCGTGGTACGTGCTCGGCGGTGGCTCGAACGTGCTGGTGTCGGATGAAGGGGTTGAGGGGTTGGTCGCCATTTACAGAGAGGCTGTACCCCGCTACAGCGTAGTGAGGTTGGAGGGAGATGAGGCACTTGTGAGCTGCCCTGGAGGAGCGCCTTTGGCCGCACTAGCGGTCAGCCTGGCCAGAGATGGCCTGTCCGGGCTAGAGTGGGCTTGCGGTATCCCAGGTACGGTTGCCGGAGCAATAGCAGGAAACGCCGGTGCCCATGGCATGAGCATGGCGGACATCTTGGCAAGCTGCACAGCCGTGCGAGCTGGGGCGCAGGAGCAGCTGAGCCCAGCCGAGCTGGGGTTCTCGTATAGGCAGTGCTCCGCGTGTGAGGACAGCAAGCTGATCATAGAAGAGGCTAAGTTGCGCATGCGCCTGGACCACCCCTCTACTTGTGAAGGGCGGGTGCTGGCTTACAGGCAGGCACGACGCCTGCAGCCGCGGCTGCCGAGTGCGGGATGCGTCTTCCGCAATCCCCCCCAGGCCCCGGCCGGCCTGTTGCTGGAAAGGGCCGGCCTGAAGGGTGTGCGGGTCGGAGGTGCGCGCTTTGCTCCAGAACACGCCAATTTTATCGTAAACCTTGGCGGTGCGACGGCAAGCGACGTTATCGAGCTCATGAAGATGGGACGCAGGTTGGTGTTCGAGATGTTCGGCATTCTGCTTGAGCCAGAGGTCCGCTTTCTCGGGGCACTCACGCTGGAGGGAACATGACACGCGTGGTGCTGCTGTATGGGGGCGTCTCCGGGGAGCATGAAGTATCCATGCGCTCAGCGGCGAGCGTGGAAGCGGGCCTAGTGCGGGCAGGAATGTCGGTTAGCCGCATCTACATTGCGCGGGATGGCACGTGGCACGCCGGCGGGCCAGGAGGCCCGGCTCTGGTTCTGCCGGCACAGCTCGTGGAATCCCTAGCGAGGGGAAGAGCTGACGGGGAAGGGGTGAGCGCCCACATCCAAGCGGTGCTAGAGGGGCCACCAGTATTCTTTCCGGTGCTCCATGGCACACTGGGTGAGGATGGGACGGTACAGGGCTTCCTAGAGCTCTTGGAGGTGCCCTATGTGGGAGCTGGTGTGCTAGGCTCTGCCTTGGGCATGGATAAGATCGCCATGAAGAAGGTGCTGCAGTGGGCAGGGATCCCAGTGGCGCCTTTCGTTGAAGCGCGGCGGTGCCAGCTTTCATCAAATCCCGAAGTGGTCATCAAGGCCGTAGAAGAGAAGCTGGGGTACCCTTGCTTCGTGAAACCGGCAAACCTTGGCTCAAGTGTTGGTGTGAGCAAGGCGCACTCTCGCGACGAGCTCGCAGCGGCGCTTGAACTTGCGGCCGAATACGACCGGCGGATCATCGTCGAAAAGGGCCTGGATGCTAGGGAAATCGAGGTGTCCGTCCTCGGCAACGACGAACCCATTGCCAGCGTTCCGGGCGAGGTGATTCCGGGACGGGAGTTCTACGACTACGTCGCCAAGTACGGGCAGGCCGGCTCGCGCACAATCGTGCCGGCGCACCTGCCAGAGAATCTTGCCGAGAGGTCAAGAGAGCTTGCAATCCGCGCCTTCCGAGAGCTGGACCTGGCTGGGATGGCCCGTGTGGATTTCTTGCTTGAGCGACGGAGCGAGGAGCTCTTTCTCAACGAGGTCAACACCATACCGGGCTTCACAGAGATCAGCATGTACGCCAAGCTGTGGGAGGCGAGCGGATTGCCCTTTGAGCGCCTGTTAGCTCGCCTGATCGAGCTTGCCCAAGAGCGCTACAGAGACCGGCAGAAATCCCTTTCCGCAGCTAGGCGTCCTATTGCAGTTTGAGCGAGTGAACATGGCGGCGGTGCCCAGGAAGAAACAGTCCGTGCTCTGCGCGTTGGCCAATGCGTTTGGTGGTCGCCTTCTGAGCTTCCTGGCCTTTGTTGGCGCCATCTCCGGGTTGGTCTGGCTTAGGCAGGACCCACGGTGGTTCGTGAACTGGGTCGCCGTGAGTGGGTGCAGGCTGCTACCGCCAGAAAAGGTGGTGGAGGCGAGCAAGGCCGGCGGGGCGTGGGCGATCGGTCTGGACTTGGCGCAGGTGAAGTCCGAGGTGATGGCATTGCCCTGCGTTGCCGATGCACAGGTCTCTTGGTCGTGGCCAGCGCTTCTTGTGATCCGCATAGTGGAGGAGAGACCCGAGGCAATCATGCGCATTGGGGATCGACAGTTTTGGGCATTCCCGGGATGCCGGCTGACACCCACAAGCGCAGATGTCCCAGGGCTTCCGGTCATAGAGGTGGTAGGAGCTGAACCTAGGGACGTGGCAGCGCAGGGCGCTTGTCGATCCCTGCTTGGGCTTAGCGAAATGGTGCAATTGTTCCCTTCAGAGAGAGCATACCGCTATGACGAGAATAGGGGCTACATCCTCCCCGGGCAAGAGGAATGCCCAGTGTACTTAGGGGATGGGCGCCGGCTCGAGGCGAAGCTCGCTTTGTTGGCCGCACTGCAAGCTGACCTGGCCCGCCAAGGGTACAAGCCACAGTTCATCTCCCTCGAGTCGGTGGAGGGCGCGTATTACCAGTGATGCTGGCGTGCAGCGTCGCAGGCAGAGGGTGACATGGTTGAGCCGCTGGTTGCGGGCATAGATATTGGCACCACGAAGGTGGCTGCGCTCATCGGGCTGGTAGAAGGCGAGAGGGTCAGCGTCGTCGGGGCCGGGCTCGCTCGCTCTCAGGGGGTGGAGAAGGGCATCGTCGCGGATCCACTTGCTCTCGGGGAGCGAGTTGCGGAGGCGGCGGAGGCAGCGGAGCGAAGCTGTGGCCGCCGTATTGCGCGCGCGTTTGTCTCCATCGGCGGCAGCCATATCCACTGCCGCAACGCCAGGGGCCAGGCCCAGGTTGCGCACCCGTTGCGCGGTGTCGAGCCTGAGGACATCCAGCGTGCCATGGCCGAAGCATCTGCAATGGCAATGCCGCCGGAGCGTCAGATCCTGCATGTGTGCCCTCGGGGGTTCTGGCTGGACGATTCCGTCTATGTGCGCGACCCGATCGGGGTAGCAGCTTACGAGCTGGCAGTTGAGGTGCATATGGTGACAGCGCTGCGCAGCTCAGTGCGGAACACGACTCGCGCTGTCGAGGATTGCGGCATCGAGGTGGCGGGATTGGTCTCGCAGGCGCTCGCTTCAGCTGAAGCGGTGCTCACTGATGAGGAAAAGGAGCTGGGTGTAGCCCTTCTGGATATTGGCGGCGGCACAACGGACCTTGCTGTGTACCTAAACAGCGGCGTGTGGTACAGTTGTGTGCTGCCGATAGGAGGTAATCACATCACTGGCGATCTTGCCGTAGCGCTGCACTGCCCGCTTGAGGTCGCTGAGGACATCAAGCTGCGGCTTGGCACCTGTGCCGCCGCTGTGGCGGCCGAAGGCGAGCGAGTGCGCGTGCCGGGTTTTGGCGCCAACACGACGTTTGTGGAGCGGGCAGAGATAGCGGCTGTCATCCGAGCCCGAGTGGCGGAGATTTTCTCCATGGCTTTGCGCGAGCTGAAGCGCTCTGGTCTGGACAATCTGCTCGTCGCTGGGGTGGTACTCTGCGGCGGCACGGCGAACTTGCCAGGGATTGCTGAGCTTGGCGAAGAAGTTCTGAATTTGCCCGTGCGCGTGGCTCGACCTTCGCGCGCAGAGGGTCTCGCGTGGGTGGTGAACGAGGCAGCACAGGCCACCGGCGTTGGCCTGCTCGTCTGGGCAGCCAGAGAGGTGCGCAGGATGCCTCCAGTGCCAAGGCGGAGGTTGTGGCAGCGTTTCGAGCGCGCGTTGCGCTCGCTGTTGCCTGGCGAAGTGGGGCGATAATGCCGGCTCTTGGATGAAACCGGCCGGCTTGACAGGAGACATCAGTTCCAAGGAGAGGTGGGGATGGCGACTCAAAAGCAAGCAGAGAATTTCGCGCAGATTAAGGTCATCGGGGTCGGCGGCGGCGGCAGCAACGCGGTCAACCGCATGATTGAAGTGGGGGTTCAGGGCGTCGAATTCATTGCAGTGAACACCGATGCCCAAGCCCTCATGCTCTCGCGGGCACCCAAACGCATTCGCATCGGGGATAAGGTGACAAAGGGGCTAGGATCAGGCGGGGATCCGGAGGTGGGCCTGAAAGCGGCTGAGGAGAGCGCTGATGAGCTGTACGAGGCGGTGCAAGGCGCAGACATGGTCTTCATCACCGCCGGGGAAGGAGGTGGCACCGGCACCGGTGCGGCGCCCGTGATCGCCAGGCTAGCCCGGGAAGCTGGGGCGCTCACAGTGGCCGTCGTTACCAAGCCGTTCTCGTTCGAAGGCAGGCGGCGTATGCAAGTGGCGGAGAAGGGGATCGAGTCACTAAAGCAAAATGTCGACACGATTATCGTCATACCCAACGACCGGCTTTTGCAGGTTGTGCCCAACAAGATGCCCATGAACGCAGCCTTTGCCGTGGCCGATGATGTCCTCAGGCAGGGCATTCAGGGCATTACTGAGGTGATCACGGTTCCTGGACTCATTAACCTTGATTTTGCAGACGTAAAGGCGATCATGACCAATGGGGGAGCAGCGCTCATGGCAATCGGGGTCGGGAAGGGAGACAAGCGCGCCATCGAGGCTGCCCAACGAGCGATCACCTGCGAACTGCTCGACGTGAGCATAGAGGGCGCCAAGGGGATCCTTCTTAACGTGTCGGGCCCCCCGGACCTCACGCTCCATGAAGTCAACGAGGCGGCAGAGCTCGTGCGCCAGAGTGCCCACCCCGAGGCCAACATCATCTTTGGCGCAGTTATCGACCCGGAACTGGAAGAACAGCTACGGCTCACGGTGGTGGCAACCGGGTTCGAGGAGCAGGCCAAATCCGCGCTGAGCAACATCCGCGAGTTCCCACTGCGCACATTCTCCAGTGAGGATATCGATATCCCTGCTTTCCTGCGGCGGCGCTCTTAGCGGCTGCCCATGCTCTGGCCGGTGGGGCATTGTGCCCAAATGCAA
>Ga0272449_1003941_pt1 | contig 12414 bp, 12 predicted proteins | sample YNPCB0241_FD_198679 | JGI IMG/M metagenome (GOLD analysis project Ga0272449, IMG submission 198679) | Hot spring sediment microbial communities from Yellowstone National Park, WY, United States - YNP-CB-024-1 | ecosystem: Environmental > Aquatic > Thermal springs > Hot (42-90C) > Sediment...
TCAGGTTCAGCAACTGGAGTTTATCAATGGCTTAACAAAACTCAAGGTGATATTGAAAACAAAGACAGAGGTTCTACAGTTATTGATTTTAATGTATCAATCAAACCGATTGAAAATAGTGAAATTTTTTTAAGGGCAAGTTTTGCAAAGGGAAGTGGTCTTAAAGATATTAATCCTTTTATACTTTCACCAAATGCTGATGATTTATTCAGTGACTTAAAAAACATCAATGGGCATCCAAGGGATCATCTACTTGAACTATGGTATTCTCACAAGTTTCCAATTGAAAAAGAAATCTTTCTTAAATTTACAGCAGGAATAATTGATTCAACAGCTTTTATTGATGACAATATTTATGCAAATGATGAGTTAGGACAGTTTATGAATGAAGCTTTTGTTAACAATCCCCTTGCAAATTTACCAAGTTATGATGCTGGAGTATCAGTAGAGTTTGAGTGGGATAAAATTCATCTTAGATTAGTAGGGATGCGTTCAAAGAATGATTATGAGAGGAGATTCAACTGGATTGGAGCACAAGTAGGATATAAACTTGAAACAACCTTAGGAGAGGGAAATTACAGACTTTATGCTTATACAACTAACAAGAGATTTAAAAACTGGGATTCAGATGGATACAAGAGTTTAAAAGGAATTGGGTTATCCTTTGACCAGCAACTTATAAAGGATACATTGGGAGCATTCTTCCGTGCAGGATTACAGGATGACTCAGCAGTGATTGATTATAACAGAATGGTTTCCTTTGGATTTAATCTAAACGGAAGCATATGGGGAAGAAAAGATGATGAAATAGGGATTGGCTATGCTTATTTAAAGTCACCACCAAAAAATGATGCTCTTTCAAGAAGTCAGATATTTGAGTCCTATTTGAAGTTTAAGCTTTTTAGCTACAAAGCAATATCCTCTGACATAACCCTTGATTATCAATACATACAGGATAAAACTCGTGAAGAAGGCACAATGGCAGGAAATATATATGGAATTAGATTTAGTCTGAATTTTTAATGGAGGATGGAGCCATAGGAAAGAAAGAGATTCTTCGGCACTTTTTGCCTCAGAATGACATCAAAAAGGAGGTTTGATAATGAAAGGATTTACAAAATTCTTAATTAGTATGGTTTTTGTATTGTTTCTTGCAACAACCGCTTTTGCTCATTTTGGAGTAATAATGCCTTCTGATGATATTATTGGTGAAAAGGATCAGAAAAAGATTACTTTAAAAGTTTATTTCATGCATCCCTTTGAGCAGGAATGGCTTAATATGGAAAAACCAAAGGCATTCAGTGTAATGATTGGTGATGAAAAAATCGATCTTTTATCTACCCTTATAAATAAAAAAGTAAAAGGGAAAAATACATGGGAAACTCAGTTTACTATAAAACGTCCAGGGGATTATATCTTTTATCTCGAACCTCAGCCTTACTGGGAACCTGCAGAGGAAAAGTTCATAACTCACTATCCAAAGGTTGTTGTTCAGGCTTTTGGAAAGGAGGAAGGTTGGGATAAAGAAATTGGACTTCCAATTGAAATAATTCCTCTTACAAGGCCCTATGGATTGTGGGTTGGAAATGTATTTCAGGGAATTGTTAAAGTCAATGGAAAACCCTTGCCCTTTGCAGAAGTTGAAGTAGAGTATTTTAATGAAGGGGGTAAAGTTAAAGCACCAAAAGAGCCTTATATAACACAGGCTATAAAGGCTGATGCAAATGGTGTATTCACTTATGCAATTCCTAAGGCTGGATGGTGGGGATTTGCAGCATTAACTGAAGCTTCATATAAAATCAAAAAAGACGGTAAAGAATATCCAGTTGAAATCGGTGGTATTATATGGGTTAAGGCAAGGGAGATGAAATAATGCATATATCAGAAGGAGTTCTTTCAGCGCCAGTACTGCTTGCTGGCGCTGTTTTATCTTTAGCTGGACTTACACTCGGACTTAGAAAAATAAAAAATGAAGATATCCCAAAAGTTGCTGTACTTTCCTCTGCTTTTTTCGTTGCCTCTCTAATTCATATACCAGTCGGACCAACTTCAGCACATCTTGTTTTAAATGGGCTTGTTGGAATGCTTCTTGGATGGTCAGCCTTTCCAGCAATATTTGTAGGGCTTGTTCTACAGGCTTTACTTTTTCAATTCGGTGGGCTTACAACTCTTGGCATAAACACCTTTGCAATGTCAATGCCTGCGGTGCTTTCATATTATATTTTCAGAAAAATGCTAAAAAAAAGCAGAAATATTGCTTTTATTGGTGGAGCTTTTGGAGGAACTTCTGCTGTGCTCATCGGCACTTTATTTATAAGCATGGCTTTAATTGAAACTGAAAAAAGTTTTTTTGGAGTTGCGATAACTCTTTTTACAATGCATCTTCCAGTTGCTTTGATAGAAGGAATTATCACAGGCTTTGTTGTCCTTTATCTTAAAAAAGTAAAACCGGAGGCATTGGGATGAAAAGAATTATTTTTATGATTATAATTTCTTTTTTTATTTGCACTAATACTTTAGAGGCTCACAAAGTAAGTGCCTATGCCTATAGAGAAGGAGATAAAGTAGCTGGTGAATGCTATTTTGTTGATGGTTCACCATGTAAAAACTCCATTGTTGCAGTTTATGACAGCAAAGGGAAAAAGCTCTTACAGACTACTACAGATGAAAAAGGCAAATTTAGTTTTAAAACACAAGAAACAGGAGAGTTAAAAATAGTAATTTCCGCTGGAGAGGGGCACACAGCAGAATATAGACTTGAAGCATCAGAAAAGTCAGAAAAAAAGGAAATAAAAAAACAAGAACCTTTTAAAGAAGCTGAGAAAAAGCAAGCTCCTTCAATAAACAGAGATGAAATGAAACAAATTATTGATGAAGTAATGGATGCAAAGCTTCAAGGAATAAAAAATGAAATATTGGATTTAAGAAAACAGATGGATAAAATCAATATAAGAGACATAATTGGAGGAATTGGATACATTTTTGGATTATGGGGATTAATAATGTTAATTAAGAGAAGAAAAAATGCATCTTGAAGAGTTTTCCGAGGGAAACTCTTTTTTACATAAGGCAGACCCAAGGCTAAAAATTATTGTTTTTTCAATATTCAGTATCCTATGCGCTACTGCTCATGGATTGAAAACACCAGCTTTGTTTTTAATTTATTCTGTCTTTTCTATTTTTATTGCCCATTTAAAATTAAGAAAGCTTTTTTCAAGACTCTTTATTGCAAATTTTTTTATATTTTTTATCTGGATTTTTTTACCAATAAGTTATCCCGGTAATCCTTACATTGAGCTTTGGCAGATAAAAATCAGCCATGAAGGCCTTATTTATGCTCTTTCAATAACTATAAAAGCAAATGCAATTATTGTTGCAACAATAACTCTTTTAGGAACATCTTCTGTTAATTCTTTAGCCCATGCAATGCTTCATCTTAAAGCACCTAAAAAACTTGTAACAGTTTTTTTTCTTTTTTATCGCTATATTACGGTTATTCATGATGAATATTTGAAAATAAAAAGGGCTGTCTATGCCCGTGGTTTTGTCCCAAAATCAAATCTCCACACCTATAGGACATATGCTTACATTGTTGGTGGTATGCTTATAAAAAGCTATGAAAAGGCTGAGGAAATTTACAAGGCAATGCTTTGTAGAGGCTTTCAAGGATTTTTCCCCCTCTTTGAGCATTTTCAAACAAGAAAAATTGATATAATATTCAGTGTGTTATCAATTTTTATCTTTATTTTATTCTGGTTTAAAACATGAAGAAACCACTTATAAGATTGAACAATATTTATTTTTATTATGATGGCAGAGTTGTCCTAAAAAATCTCAACCTTGATATTCATGAAGGAGATAGGGTAGGACTTATGGGACCAAATGGTTCAGGTAAAACAACTCTTTTATACATTATAATGGGACTTTTAAAACCATCATCTGGGACTGTTGAGATCTTTGGGAAAATAAGGCAAAAAGAAAAAGATTTTATTGAAGTAAGACAGAAGATAGGATTACTTTTTCAAGATTCAGACAGTCAGCTTTTCTGTCCCACAGTTAAAGAAGACATAGCCTTCGGTCCTCTTAATCTTGGTAAATCAAAGGAAGAAGCTTTAAATATTGTAAAAGAAACTTGTGATATTTTAGGTTTAAAGGGATTCGAAGACAGAGTTACTTATAAGCTTTCAGGAGGTGAAAAAAAACTTGTGGCACTGGCTACAGTCATTGCAATGAATCCATTATGTTATCTCTTAGATGAACCTTCAGCAGGACTTGATGAGAAAACAATAGATAGACTCACTAATTATCTTTTAAATAAAGCTAATACATATCTTGTAGTTTCCCATGATAAAGAATTTTTATCACGGACAACTCAAAAAATCTATTATATTCAAAATGGAACAATCTCTAAGAGTGTCGAATAGAAAATTCTAATTCTATAAAGGGAAATACAAAATTTCATTATTATGACATTTTTATTCTCTCTGAAAGGATTGTTAAATTTGTAATTTAGAATTTTCACTCAAAATTGCCGATAGAAAAACACTGATTTTGTCATTCCGAAGGAGCGTAAGCGACTAAGGAATCTCCTCCTTTTTCACCAGATAGATTCTTTAATGAGAGATTCCTCGGGGTATTGAACCCCTCGGAATGACTGCATAAACGAAATATTGCCTTTATCTCTATCGGCAATTTCAGGAATTTTCAGAATGTTATTGCTAACTTACAATAAAATTTTTATATAATATTCAAATGAAAAGATTCTGGATTGTATTGACTGTAATGCTTCCGACATTTATAGAAATTCTTGATACTACAGTTAATAATGTAGCCTTAAGACACATTCAAGGTGACCTGTCTGCTGGAATAGATGAATCAACCTGGATTATTACATCATATCTTGTTGCAAATGCAATTGTAATCCCCATGGCTGGATGGTTAAGTAGAATTTTTGGCAGGAAAAATTATCTTATATTTTCAATTGCACTCTTTACTATTTCATCTTTCCTTTGTGCAATATCTTGGAATCTTCAATCATTATTGCTTTTTAGAATTCTTCAAGGAATTGGGGGAGGTGGATTACAGCCACTTAGTCAAAGTATTCTTTTAGAGGTTTTTCCAAAAGAACAATACGGAAAAGCAATGGCAATCTATGGAACGGGTATAATTTTAGCTCCTATTTTAGGTCCTATGTTTGGTGGATGGATTGCAGATAATTTTTCATGGCGCTGGATTTATTACATAAACATTCCTATTGGCATTATTTCTATATTAATGACGTATTTAGTAATTGAAGATCCACCATATTTGAAACGAGAAAAACTAAAAATTAATTATCCTGGTTTAATTTTTCTCTCTTTAGGGATAGGATGTCTTCAGATTGTTCTTGATAAAGGCGAAAGGGAGGATTGGTTTGAATCGAATTTTATTGTTACCTTATCTATTATAAGTTTTATAAGTTTAATTTTACTTGTTTGGTGGGAACTTAAAAAAGCTAAAAATCCTATTGTTGATTTAAGACTTTTTAAGGACAGAAATTTTCTATTTGGCAATATTGTCATGTTTTTTACTTTTGTTAATCTCTTTGGTAGCATAATTCTACTTCCAATTTATGTCCAAAACTTGATGGGATATACAGCTTTTCTTGCAGGACTTGTTTTAGGTCCTGCTGGTGTACTTCAATTAATTGCTTTTCCACTTAGCGGGAAAATAACCGACCGAATTAATCCAAAAATACCATTAACTTTTGGTATTATTTTTTGTGCCTATTCAACTTACCTTATGAGCTTATTCAATCTTCAAGTAGATTTCTGGAGTCTTGTTTATCCAAGAGGAGTCCTGGCTATAGGAATGGCTTTTGTAATAACTCCCCTTGCTGTTATGACCATGGCTTTTATTCCAAAGGAAAAAATGCAGGATGCCACGCCAATCAGTGCTGTTATAAGAAATATAGGAGGTTCTGTTGGCACGGCAATAGTTACTACAATTGTATCTCAAAGATCTCAACTTCACCAGCATAGATTAGTTGAAAATCTTACGCCCTATGATTTTTCATACCAGATGGCAATTGAAAAATTAAACGAATATCTCTTTTTAAAAGCTCCTGTTCCTTCAGAAGGAGTAATTTACAGAGAATTAATAAGACAGTCTCAGGCAATTGCCTTTAATGAAGCTTTTTGGATCTTAAGCGTTGCCATGATTTCAATGCTTCTTACAGTTTTATTTTTCCGGGTAAGAAAATATTCAAAGAATAAAATGTAAGCCTAAATGTATTAATGAAATTGAATATTTTGATATGATATAGTATTATAACTTATAAAATTTTAGGAGGCTTTTTATGATTGATAGGGCTAAAGTAGAAAAGGTTTTAGGTAAAATTAGAGTAGGACTTATGGCTGATGGAGGGAATATTGACCTTGTAGATATTAAAGATAATGTAATTTATGTAAAACTTAAAGGGGCCTGTGGAACCTGTCCAATGGCAACTCTTACCTTAAAAAACTGGGTAGAAAAAACTTTAAAAAGCGAGATTCCAGAAGTAAAAGAAGTTGTAGCAGTATAATCTAATGATGAAATGATAAGATTTTTCATAATTTTATTAATTTTTCTTCCCCTATCTGGTATCTGGGCAGATGAAAGAATTCAGGTAAGGGAAATAAGGTATTACGAACTTTCAAAGGGCTTCAGAACAGTAATTGAAACAAATGGGATTGTTGAGTTTACTAAAGGACAATTAAAAAATCCAGAAAGACTTTTCTTTGATATTAAAAACGCTTCGTTAAATAAAGAACTAAAAAGGGAATACATTTTAAATAGCAATATTGTTAATAAAATTAGAATTGGACAATTTGACAGCGCCACAGTAAGAATTGTTTTTGAATTAATTAAATCCAATTACGAATTTAAAGTTATTCAAATAGAAGATCCTTTCAGGTTAGTAATAGATATATATTCAGACGAAACAAAAAAACAAACAGAAAGTCAAATTGAAAAATCTCAAAATAATAAAAGTAATATAAAAAGAAAAATTGTTATTGATCCGGGACATGGAGGAAAGGATCCCGGTGCAATTGGTCCGAGAGGTTTAATGGAAAAAGATGTGGTTTTAGACATTGCACTGAAAGTAAAGGAACTCTTTAAAAAAGAACCTAATTATGAGATTATTCTTACAAGGGAAAAGGATGTTTTCATCCCTTTAAATGAAAGAACAGAGATTGCTAACAGAGTTGGAGCAGATCTTTTCCTTTCAATTCACACCAATGCATCAACAAATAATTATGCAAAGGGAATTGAGACATATATTCTTAACTGGACTGATGACGAAGAAGCAATAAGGGTTGCAGCAAGGGAAAATGCTATCTCTCTTAAAAGAATGAAAGAGTTAAAAGGTGAGCTTGGCTTTATGCTTGCATCCCTTGAAAGAGAGGCAAAGAGAGATGATTCAGTAAAATTAGCTGGATATATTCATAATTCTATGGTTGAAAAATTAAACAAGGAATTTTATAGGCATGACAATGGTGTAAAACAGGCACTTTTTTATGTTTTATTTGGTGCTCAGATGCCTTCTTGTTTACTAGAAATTTCTTATATTAGTAATCCTGAAGAAGAAATCCTTCTTTCTCAGGAAACCTACAGAATGCAAATAGCCCAAGCAATTGTTGATGGAATAAAAAATTATTTTTCAAAATCTTACCAGATCAGAGAAGTGAAATATACAAATCATTTCATTGTAAGAGAAAACAGTAAAAAAACAAACAATAAAAAAAATAAGATAAATAAATTATAAGATGGACCTATTCATTAAAAACGCCTCTATTGTTAATGGCATAGGTAAAAGTATTTTCAAGGCCAATGTTGGAATAAAAGAGGATAAAATTATTTATATTGGGCAAGAAAATTTTTCTTCTAAAATAACAATAAACGCCAATGAATTAATTCTTACGCCCGGGTTTATTGATACCCATTCCCATTCAGATTTCACCATTATTGCAGACCCTCAGGCTGAAGGCAAAATTACTCAGGGAATAACTACTGAAATAAACGGTAACTGTGGATTATCAGCTTTCCCAATGCTTGAAGAAACCTTAGAAAGAAGACTTCCTGAACTTAAAGCATTAGGCTTACCAAAATGGAATAGCATTGATGAATACATCTCTTTACTTAAAAATGTCAACCCATCGATTAATTTTGCAACTTTATGTGGACACGGTAATATAAGAGGCTCAGTCATTGGATATAAAAATGTTATTGCAGACAAAGCAAAATTATCTAAAATGAGGAATCTTCTTAAAAAACAGTTTTTCTATAAAGTTAAAGGACTATCAACAGGACTTATTTATCCTCCAGGAATCTTTGCAAATACTGAAGAATTAATAGAATTTGCAAAAGTTTTACATCCTAATAAAGGTGTTTATGCAACCCATTTAAGAAGTGAAGGAGAAAGATTAATTTCAGCTTTGGAAGAAGCAATTTTGATTGGTAAAAAGGCAAAAATACCTATTCATATATCACATCTTAAAACATCGGGTAGAGAAAACTGGTGGAAAATTGATACTGTTTTGTCTCTCATAGAGTCTGCTCAAAGGGAAGGTATAAAAATTACTGCTGATAGCTACCCTTATACTGCATCTGCAACAGATCTTGATGTCTTTCTTCCCCAATGGATAATTGAAGGCAGTAGAGAAGACATTGTAAGTAGATTAAAAAGGGAATCTATAAGAAAAGAGATAGCAAAATATATCAAAACAAGAGGGAAAAATTTTTTAGATAGTCTTTTAATATCTGAAGTTGCCTTTGAAAAAGATAGAGACTTTGAAGGTAAAAAATTAGGAGATATAACAAAATTTGAAAATGCTCACAATTTTATATGTGACCTTCTGATTCGGTCAGATTTATATGTAGCGGTAATATATTTTGGTATGAGTGAGGAAAATCTTATAAAGATTTTGTCAAAACCCTATGTAGTGATTGGTACTGATAGTTCTTCAAGAAGTACAAAGGGAATTACTGCAAGAGGCAAACCTCATCCACGAGGATTTGGTAGTTTTCCAAGGTTTATAAGAAAATATGTTTTAGAAAAAGAAATATTAAGCCTTGAAGAAGCTATAAGAAAAATAACATATTTACCGGCTAAAATTTTTAAAATCCATAAAAGAGGTTTAATAAAGGAAGGTTATTATGCTGATATTGTGCTTTTTGATCCTTCAGAAATCGAAGATACCGCAACCTTTGAAAATCCCTTCGGCATCTCAAAGGGGATAAAATACGTTATTATAAATGGTAAAATTGCCGTTGAAAATGGTTTAATTACTGATATCAGAAATGGAAGAATACTTTTATGAAACTCATTGGGATTACCTGTAGTGTTGATGAAAAAAAACTTTACTTAAACAGAGATTATATACAAGTTATTGTAAAATCAGGGTTTATACCCTTTATAATCTCACCAGAAATGGTCATTTCAGAGGATACTGTTCGTCATGATTTAATAAAAAATTTAATAAAAAAAATCTCAGGATTAATAATTTCTGGTGGAGGAGATATAAACCCTCAATTTTATGGAGAACAAAATATCTCATGTAGAGAAATTGTTCCTGATGATAGAATAAAAGCTGAATTGGCTCTAATTGAGTCTTTTTTAGTCTCAAATAAGCCATTATTAGGCATTTGTTATGGAATGCAGATTATGAATATATTTTTTGGTGGAACTCTCTATCAAGATATAAATACATCAATAAATCATGAAACAGGGGAACACGAAATAGAAGTTTTTGATAGTTTTCTTTTTAAAAAGGATACTTATACAGTAAATAGCTCTCATCATCAGGCAGTAAATAAAATTGGAGAGGGTCTAAAAGTTTTTTGCAAAGCAAAAGACGACATTATAGAGGGTTTTTATCTAAAAGGGCATAAATTTTTTGTTGGTGTCCAATGGCACCCTGAAAGAGACAATGGTATAGCCTCAAAATACCTTTGGCAAATCTTTTTAAAAAAGATAAAATAAATTATGGGCCCGTCACGGAAATATAGAATCTCCCTTGAAAGAAATTTTTATATGTGGATTTTGTTATTGTTTATAGGAATACTTGGATATCTTAATTATCAGATTTTAAAATCCTTTTTTGCCTCTGCGGGATGGGCAATAGTTATTGCTTTAGTATTTCATCCTGTTTTTGATTTTACTCAAAAATTTTTAAAATATAAAGGATTGTCTGCTCTTGTAACAATTGTTCTAGTTATAATCCTCTTTCTTTTCCCCTTTGTTTTTATTTCTTATCAAATAATTTTAGAAACAGGTGAACTTATAAAGAAAATCAACATAACAGAACTTTTAAATAAGATAACAACTAATCCTATACTCTCAAAAATACTTGAAAAACTTAGTTTTGTTACAGGAGGTGATATATCAGCCCTTGAAACTCTTATCAAAAATGAATTTGGGAATTTATTGAAAGAGGGCGCACTTAAAATTGCCCATGGTTTTGGTGATGTTTTGACATTAACAATAAATCTTGTTTTGACTTTTTTTATTGCCTTTTTCTTTTTAAAGGATGGTGATAATTTCGTAAGAAAAATTTCTGAATTTTTACCCTTTGCAGATACAGACAAAGTTTCAATAATAAATCAGATTAAAAATATCATCTATACAACCTTTTACGGTGGAATTTTAATTGCCATACTTCAAGGAACAATACTTGGTATAACCTTTTATTTTCTTGAAATTCCATCAGCTACATTGTGGGGATTTGCTACAGCAGTTGCTTCTTTTATTCCTGTATTAGGTGCTTTTGCTGTATGGGGACCTGGAGCAATATATCTTTTAGTTAATGGATATATTATCAAAGGAATTGTTCTTGCTTTAGTGGGAGCATTAATTATAAGTTCCATTGACAATGTTTTAAAACCTCTCATAATAAAGGGTAGAGTTAATTTACCACTCATATTTATTTTTCTTTCTGTTCTGGGAGGTATCAAAGTTTTCGGACTAATTGGTTTTATACTTGGTCCTCTTATATTTAGTCTTTTTGTTTCATTTCTTGAGATTCTTAAAAATTTTATAGGAGGTGGGGAAAATGTTTGACAGAAAAGATTTGGAGGAGCTTGAGAAAATTAAATGGAATGATACCCTTGTAGTAAGCCTTTTTCTTAATGTTTCGCCACAGGAAAGAAAAAAGCAGGCTTATATTTCAAAATTTAAAAATCTCGTAAAATCTATAACAGAAGAAAATTATAATACTTGCAAGGAAGATATTGAAAAAATAGAATCCTTTTTACAGAGTGATAGAGAATCTTTCAAAAAATCAATTGTTATTTATAGTTGTACTAAAAAAGATTTTTGGGTTCGATATGATCTAAATGTTGAAGTTAAGGATAATTTAATTATCGATAAAACACCATTTACAAGCCCTCTTTTTGATTTACTTGATAATTATCAGAAATATGGGGTGCTTCTTGTTGACAAACGAGCTGCAAGAGTATTTCAAGTTTTCTTAGGTGATATTGAAGAGTATGGAATGGTTGAGCATGAAGATGTCCCAGGAAAACATAAAAAAGGTGGATGGTTTGCCCTTGCAGAGAAAAGATATGAAAGACACATTGACTATCATGTAAAAAACCATCTTAAAGATGTTATTGAAAGATTTGGTGATTTTCTTAAGGATAAAAACATCCGAAGACTTATTGTTGCAGGACCTGATGAGGCAATTTCTGAATTAATGAACATTATTCCTGATGAAATAAAACAAAAAATAGTAGGAAGGGCAAATATAGAAAAGTATGCCTCAAAAGAAGAAGTTTTACAAAAGGTTCTTCCAATAATTGAGGAATATGAAAAATCTAAGGAAAAAGAGACTGTTTCTGAGCTCATTATAAAAACATTAAAAAATCACAGTGCTGTAACAGGCATTGATGATACTTTGAAATATTTAAGAGACAGAAGGGTAATGAAACTTGTTATAGCTAAGGATTATGCTGTAGAAGGTTTTATTTGTGAAAATTGCGGATTTGCAACAACTCAACATATTGAATGCTGTATGGAATGTGGCAACTGTGTAATTAAAACTGATAACTTAATAGAAAAAGCCACAGAAATGGCAATTGAGCAGTCTGCCCTTGTTGAAGTTGTAAAGGAGGAAAAAGACAGGCAACGACTTCTTCAGTATGGTGGTATTGGTGCTTTTTTAAGGTTTTAGATATTCTCTTAAATATTTGGCAGTATAGGATTTGTTAACTTTAAGGAAGTCAGGGAGGCTTCCTTCATAAATAAGGTAGCCTCCTTCATCTCCTCCCTCAGGTCCAAGGTCAATAATCCAGTCTGCATGGTAAATTACATCAAGATTGTGTTCAATTATTATGACTGTAGCGGATCTATCAATGAGCCTTCTTATAACATTGAGAAATTTTTTTACATCTTCA
>Ga0272449_1003945_pt1 | contig 12399 bp, 10 predicted proteins | sample YNPCB0241_FD_198679 | JGI IMG/M metagenome (GOLD analysis project Ga0272449, IMG submission 198679) | Hot spring sediment microbial communities from Yellowstone National Park, WY, United States - YNP-CB-024-1 | ecosystem: Environmental > Aquatic > Thermal springs > Hot (42-90C) > Sediment...
TGCACAACAGCGAAGCCACTTTGGGCCCCTGCCTCCGCTCCCTCCTCAGGCAGGACTATCCCCCAGGCTGCATGGAGGTCATCGCCGTCAGCAACGGCACCACCGACCGTTCCTTTGACATCTTCTCGGCCGTGCAGGGCCGCGCCTGGCCTGGCCGCCTGGTGTGGATGCAGACTGGCCGCTCGGGCAAAGCCTGGGCGCTGAACGCTGGCATCCACGTCGCCACAGGCCAGATCCTCATCAACGTGGACTCGGACGTGGTCCTGCACCGCTCTGCCGTGCGCAGGATGGTGGAACGCTTCCAGAGCGAGCCGCTGGGAGCGGCGACCGGCGCTGTGGTCGTCCGGGTCCCCTCTCCCGGGGTTTCCGGCTGGCGCCGGCTCCTGGCCGCCTGCGAATACCTGGAGTACCTCTCGGCCTTCGTGGTGGGCCGGCGTTTCCAGACCCTTTCGGACTCCCTGTACACCCTGGCCGGCGCGTTCTCGGCCTTCCGCCGCGAGGCCCTGTTGGAGACCTTCCTCTACTCCAAGCGGACGGTGAGCGAAGATACGGACCTCACCTTCGCCCTCCGGGAGAGGGTGGGGCACCGGTGGAAGGTGGCCTGCGTCCCAGAGGCCGTCGCCTATGTGGAGCCGACTCCCTCCCTGACCGCCCTGCACGCCCAGCGGACCCGGTGGCAGCGGGGGGAACTGGAGGTCTCCAGCCTCTACCCCCGGCTGAGCCAGCGGGCCCCCTGGAAGGTGCGGGGCTTTGCCGGGGCGCGGGTTCTCTTGGTGGACCACACCTTGTCCTTCCCCCGCCTGGCCTGGACGTTCCTCTTCCCCGCCCTGGGTTGGTTTGGAGGGTACCCCTGGTCGCTGATCCTCTGGGCCTTCGCCATGCTCTACCTCTTCTACGCCCTGGTGGAGGTGGCCTGGACCGCCGTCTGCTACCTCCTGGGGGACGGGGCCACGCGGCGGCGGGTCCGGGACTGCGCCTGGGCTGCGCTGGCCATGCCCCTCTACCGCTTCGCCATCTTCTGGTTCCGCATGGATGGCTTCCTGCGGGCCCTGGCCGAGCCTCCGATCTGGCGGGTGCGGGCCCCGTGGCTGCAGGCCCGGGAGTCGGCCGCCCGCGGGGTCCAGTGGGCCTGGCAGACTGCCCTGGGGGCCTGGGCTCGCCTGCAGCAAGGAGGGGCCTTTACCCTGCATCCCTTGGCCAGCGGGTGGCGCGAAGGCGTGCGGAAGGAGGTCCACAACCTCCTCTCCGCGGTGCTCTCCTTCCTGGCCCGGGCGCGGGCTTTCTCCTGCGAACAGGTGTGCTCCCTGGAGCGGGGGATCGGGCCCAGCGCCCAACTTGACGGAAGCCACCCCCGCCGGTAAAATGCTCCACACGTACACCCCACAGCGCTATGGAAGGGAAATTGGCGAAGATCCTGGAGACGCTCAACGGCCATCCCCTCACGGCCAGGCTGCTCATCGCGGCTGAGTCCCGCCCGTTGGGGCAGAAGTTGCTGGCCTACCTCCAGACGCACGAGAAGGAGGTCGTGCGCTTCTTCAAGTTCGCCCTGGTGGGGACGCTGGGGGCCTTCATTGACTTCGGCGTCCTGAACCTCCTCATCCTGGGGGTTGGGATGCCCAAGGTCTGGGCCAACACCTGTTCCTTCTCCGCCGCGGTCCTCAGCAACTTCACCTGGAACCGCCTGTGGACCTTCCCGGAGTCGCGGGCAAGGCCCCTGCGCACCCAACTGCCCCAGTTCACCCTGGTGAACCTGGCCGGGCTCTTCATCAACCAGGTGGTCTTCCTGAGCCTGGACCACTACCTGTTCGGGCCGCTCTTCGGGCGGCTGGGGTACAATCTGGCCAAGGCCGTAGCCACCCTCATCGTGCTCTTCTGGAACTACGGCGTCAACCGGGTCTGGACCTACAAGGGGCTGTAGTGTTCGGGCACAGTGCCTCGGGCCTGCACATCGTGGTGGACTTCACCGCCGCCTTCCACCAGGGGGCCGGCATCGGGCGCTACACGAGGAGCCTGATCCGGGCCGCCCTGGCGCGGGATAGGGCCAACCGCTATACCCTCCTCCACGCCCGCGCCGGGGCCGATGCCCGGCGCCGGTTCGCCCAGGCCCTGCCCCCCCACGCCCGCCTCGTCCAGGTCCCCCTGAGCCCCCGCTGGTTCACCCTGCTCTTCCACCGCTGGGGCCTGCCGCTCCCCCTCGCCGCCCTCGTCGGCCCCTGGGACCTCTACCACTCGCCCGATTTCGTCTTGCCACGCCTGCGCGGAGGGAAGACGCTGGTCACGGTGCACGACCTCTCGTTCCTGCGCGTCCCTCAGTTCGCCGACCCCCGCCTGCGCCGTTTCCTCGTCCGGGCCGTGGGGAGGTCCGTGCGCCAGGCCGACGGCATCCTGGCCGACTCCGCCGCCACCCGGGACGACCTGGTGGACCTCCTGGGCGTCCCTCGGGAGCGCATCCGGGTAGTCTACGCCGCGTGCGACGAACGCTTTCGCCGCGTGGAGAACCCGCAGGTCCTGGCGGAGGCGCGGGAGAGGCTGGGCCTGCCGCGCCGGTACATCCTCTCCCTGGGGACCCTGGAGCCGCGCAAGAACTTTGAGGGCCTGATCCGGGCCTACGCGGACCTGCTCCGCCTGCGGCCCGAGACGGAAGAGGACCTGGTCCTCGTGGGGCGGCGGGGGTGGATGTCTGAGGGGATTGGCCGCGCCATTGCTGAGACGGGCCTTGGGGAGCGCGTGCACATCCGGACGGACGTGGCCGACGAGGAGCTGCCGGCCGTCCTGAGCATGGCGACCCTCTTCGCCTTCCCCTCCTGGTACGAGGGGTTCGGCCTGCCCCCGCTGGAGGCCATGGCCTGCGGGGTCCCCGTCGTGGCCTCGGACCGGGGCTCCCTGCGGGAAGTGCTGGGGAACGCGGCCTGCACCGTGGCGCCGGAGGACCCCGAGGGCATCGCCCGGGCCATGGCCGCTCTCCTGGACGACGAACCTGCCCGCCGCGCCCTGGCCGCCTGTGGGCCGGTGCAGGCTGCCCGCTTTGACTGGGGCCGCTCCGCCGAGGCCCTGCTGGATGCCTACCACCACCTGGCCCGTGGCCTCCCGTGCGCGGAGCCGGAGGAGGCCCCCCGTGTGTAGCAGGCGGCGGCGCGTTTGGGAGCGTGTCCCCTGGCCCGAGGCTGTGGCCATCGCCGTGCTTCTGGGGCTGGCCGGCTACCTGATGGCCTGGGTCCCTCACCCCGCGCCGGCCCTGCGCATCGCCGGCCTGGACCTGGGAGAGTACGTCAAGTTCCTGCCGGAGGTGCGGGCCGGCCAGGTGCGGGTCCAGCGGGAAGCCTTCTACCTGCCCCTCTTCGCTGGCGCCCTGGCCCTCCTCCTGGCCGTCTGGAGCATGCAGCGCTCCTGGCGGTGGCCGGCGCGCCTCCTGGCCCTGCCTCTGGCGGCGGTCGTCGCGCTCCTCATGCTCCCTCCCGTGTGGACGCCGCAGGCCCTCTTCCGGGGGGAGTTCCAGAAGCAGGGCGTGGCTATCGTGGTGTGCCTTCTGGCCACGGCCCTTTCGCCGCTCCTTCTGCGGCCTGGCGTGAGGCGGGTGGCCGCAGGTTTCGTGGCCCTCCTCTGCACGGTGGCCGCGGTGCTGCCCGTGGCCCAGTTCTTCGCCGTGAAGCCAGCCCTGGAGCGGGTCTACGCCAGAGCGCTCCCGGTGGGCGCGGGGGTGTGGCTCTGCCTGGGAGGGTTCTTGCTGGCTGCGGGGTGTTCCCTCGCCTTGGGCCTGGCCGGTTCAGGCCTCCTGAAGATGGGTAGCGAGGGGGTCGGGGTGCCCCCACAGTAAGGAAGTAGAGGTGGACGAACGATGGTAAAACTTGCCCAAGCCATGCATCGCCTGGGAACCGAGACTGCCTTTGAGGTCCTGCAGAGGGCCCGCCAGTTGGAAGCCCGGGGCCGGGAGATCGTGCACCTGGAGATCGGCGAGCCCGACTTTGACACCCCGGCCCACATCGTGGAGGCCGCCGTGGAGGCCCTGCGCCGCGGGGAGACCCACTACACCCCCTCTGCCGGCATCCCGCCCCTGCGGGAGGCCATCGCCGCCTACGTCGCCCGCACCCGGGGCATCCCCGTGGACGCGGACCAGGTGGTGGTGGTCCCCGGCGGCAAGCCCATCATCTTCTTCACCATCCTGAGCCTCTGCGAGCCGGGGGACGAGGTCATCTACCCCAACCCGGGGTTCCCCATCTACGAGTCCATGATCAACTTCGTCGGCGCGCGCCCGGTCCCCATCCCCCTGCGCATGGAGCGGGGCTTCCGCCTGGACCTGGACGAACTGGCGGACCTCTTCTCGCCGCGCACGAAACTGGTCATCCTGAACTCGCCCCACAACCCCACGGGGAGCGTGCTGGGGCCAGAGGACCTCAGGGCCATTGCCGAGATGGTCCTCAGGACCGAGGCCATGGTCCTTTCGGACGAGATCTACAGCCGCATCCTCTACGATGGCGCGTTCCACAGCATTGCCTCGGTGCCGGGGATGGCGGAACGCACGGTCATCCTGGACGGCTTCTCCAAGACCTACGCCATGACCGGGTGGCGGCTGGGGTATGGGGTGATGCCCAGGGAACTCGCCCCCCACATCACGCGCCTCATGACCAACTCCAACTCGTGCACGGCCACCTTCGTGCAGTACGCTGGCATCGCCGCCCTCCAGGGCGACCAGACGCCGGTGGACCGCATGGTGGAAGCCTTCCGAAAGCGGCGGGACGTGGTGCTCCGGGGCCTCCAGGAAGTGCCGGGCTTCCGGTGCGCCTGCCCCTCGGGGGCCTTCTACGTCTTCCCCGAGATCCGGGGGACGGGGCTCTCGGCCCGGGAGATGCAGGATTACCTCCTGGACGAAGCGGGCGTGGCCACGCTGGCCGGGACCTCCTTCGGCGCGTACGGCGAGGGGTTCATCCGCCTCTCCTATGCCAACTCCGTGGAAAACCTGCAGAAAGCCCTGGCGCGGATCCGCGAGGCGGTGGCGAGGCTTCCTCGGAAGGGGTGAAAGGGGAGGGGGACAGGCGCCGCCTTGGTGCCTGTCCCCTTGGGGCGTCACCCGCCCTTCTCGCGCCGCAGGACGCCCACGAAGGGCAACTGGCGCCAGAGTTCGTCCACGTCCAGGCCGTAGCCGAAGACGTAGCGGTCGGGGATGTCAAAGCCCACGTAGTCAATGGGCACGTGCACCTCGCGGCGCTCGGGCTTGCTCAGGAGGCAGCAGACCTTGAGGGAGGCCGGCCGCCGCTCCCTGAGGACGCGGGTGATGTAATCCAGGGTGCGGCCGGTGTCAATGATGTCCTCCACGATGAGGACGTGCCGCCCCTCAATGTTGGTCTTGAGGTCCATGAGGATGCGCACCACGCCGGAAGAGGTGCGCGCTCCAACCCCGTAACTGGAGACGGCCATGAAGTCAATGGCCGTGGGCACGGTGATCTTGCGCATCAGGTCGGCCAGGAAGACCACCGCCCCCCGCAGGATGCAGACCAGGAGCAACTGGTCCACCCCCTCGTAGTCGCGGGAGATCTCCGCCCCCAGTTCGGCTACCCGCTTCTGGATCGCCTCCTCGGGGATCAACACCTCTTCCAGGAACTCTTCGTACGCGAGCATGTTTCTCCTCTCCTCCTGTGATGAAGGCCCGGTTCACTCGTCCCAGAGGGTGCCCTGGATGGCGCTGAGCCTCTGGCATGCCAGCGCGCAGTACTCCTCGGAGATGTCGTAGCCCACGAAGCGCCGCCCCAGCCGCGCCGCCGCCACGGCCGTGGTCCCGCTCCCCAGGAAGGGGTCCAGCACCGTGTCGCCGCGGCTCGTGTAGAGGAGGATGAGGCGGCGCGGCAGTTCCTCGGGGAAGGGCGCGGGGTGGCCGACCCGGGTGGCGTTCTCCGTGGGGAACTGCCAGATGCTGCGGGTCCAGTCCACGAAATCCTGGTTGCGGATGCCGCTTCCCTCCTCCCGGGCCGGCAGCCGCCAGTCTTCCTTGCAGAAGACCAGGATGTACTCGTGCACGTCCCGCAGGACGGGGTTGGTGGGCCGGGCAAAGGACCCCCAGGCGGTGGAGACGCCCACGCTGGGCCCCTTGTCCCAGATGATCTCGCCCCGCATGAGGAACCCCAACTTCAGCATCCGCACGGTGATGAGCGCGCTCAGGGGCACGTAGGGGGTGCGGTCCGTGTTGGCCACGTTGACGGCGATGCGCCCGCCTCGGCAGAGGACCCGGTAGCATTCCCGCCAGACCTCGTCCAGGAAGTCCAAGTACTCCTCCAGCGGGCGCGCGTCGTGGTAGCCGACGTAGCCTTTGGAGACGTTGTAGGGGGGTGAGGTGACGACCAGCTGCACCGATCCATCGGGGACTTCCCGCATGTCGCGGCTGTCGCCGCAGACAATGAGCCCTTCGGGAAACTCGTAGGTGAGCCTCCTCTGCCTGTCCACGGATGGCTTCCCTCCTCCAAGCAGCCGCATTGTAGCCAAGTCCGCGCCTTCAGGCAAACGGGACGACGCGACAGACCAGGCCCTTGAGGTATTCCCCCTCGGGGAAGGAGAGGAGCACCGGGTGGTCCGAGGCCTGGGTCAGCCGTTCCAGGACCTGGGCCTCCCGCCCAGCGTCCAGGCTCGCGCTGAAGACCACCTTCTGGAAGAGGTCCGCCGAGATGGCCCCGGAGCACGAGAAGGTGAAGAGGACTCCCCCTTCCCGCAGCAACTGGAAGGCCAGCAGGTTGACATCCTTGTACCCACGCGTGGCGGCGGGCACGTCGGCCGCGCTGTGGGCGAACTTGGGCGGGTCCAGCACGATGAGGTCAAACCGGCGCCCCTCCTCCCGGTACCGCCGGAGGACCTGGAAGACATCGCCAACCACGAACTCCGCCTGAGGTTCCCCCCAGCCGTTCAGGGCGAAGTTCCGCCGGGCCAGGTCCAGCGCCCGCTCCGAGGCATCTACGTTCACCACGTGGGCCGCGCCTCCCTGGAGGGCGTAGAGGCCGAAGCCCCCCGTGTAGGCGAAGGCGTTGAGGACCTCCCGGCCGGCGGCGTAGCGCAGGACCTTCTGGCGGTTCTCCCGCTGGTCCAGGTAGAAGCCGGTCTTGTGGCCCTCGCGCAGGTCCACCAGGAAGCGCAGCCCGCCTTCCTCAACTTCCACCAACTCGGGCGGGGCCTCGCCCCACAGGACGCCGGTCTGGAGGGGCAGGCCTTCCTTCTCGCGCACCGCCTCGTCGTCCCGCTCGTAGATGCCCTGCGGGCGCAGGAGGTCCGCCAGGGCTTCCACCAGCAGGTGCCGGCGTCGGTCCACCCCCAGGGTCAGGAACTGCACCGCGAGGAACGCCCCGTACCGGTCCACCACGAGGCCGGGGAGCCCGTCCGACTCGGCGTGGACCAGGCGGCAGGCCCCCCGCTCGGCTGCGAGGAGGGAGGCCCGCCCGCGGATGGCTACCTCCAGCCGCTGGCGCCAGAAGCCCTCGTCTATCCGCTCTTCCGGCGACCAGGTGAGGAGCCGCACGACGATCTGGGAGCGCCGGTTCAGGTAGCCCTGGGCCAGGAAGGTCCCATCGTCCGCCAGGACGGCCACCACATCGCCGTCGGCCGGGTGCCCTTCTATGCGCGCCACCGCCCCGGAGAAGACCCACGGGTGCCGCCGGAGCACGGCTTTCTCCCGCCCGGGCCTGAGGATCACCCGTCCCTGCATGCCGCCACGCCTCTTTTCCCCTGAGGGGGCTCGTCTGCCTCGCGCCTCAACGAGACCTCCACCACCCGTCGCGTCGTCGGGGTGACGAGGAACCGCTCGTCCACCCGCCACCCCACCACCCAGACAATCTCCTCGCCGCAGGAGAGAAGCGGCCAGCGGTCCCGTACCTGGCGGGGCAGTTTCACGTTGATCATGAACTCCCGCACCAGGACCGAGGCCCCGCCCATGCCCGAAGGACAGAAGCGGTCTCCTGGCCGGCGCGGTCGCAGCACCAGGGGGCCGCGCAGCGCGTCCGCATCCAGGAGCGCCCGCCACCGGTCCTCCTGCGCCGCTGAGGGGAGGTCCGCAGGCTCGGGGACTTCCGAGGTGCGCACCCGTACGCGCCACCCCGTGCCCGGGAGCACCACCTCGCCCTCCCGCGGCAGGGCCACAGGCCTCTCCAGAAGGGGCCCTTCCTCCCACGGGGAGGGCAGGGGAGCCCCTTCCTCGGCCACCCAGAGGACGTCGTACCCCTTCGTCAGCACGAGGCCCCTGGCCAGGGTGATCTGGGTCCCTGTAGGCCCCTCGCGTGCTCCCCATAGGGCCCGCTCCACATGGACCCAGTTGACGTTCCGCAGGCCGCGCCGCAGCCGTCGGATGGCCTCCCGCAGGAGGCCTCGCTGCAGGCTGGGGTGCAGGGCCAGGAAGCGCCAGAGGTCCAGGGTGACCCGCTGGGGGCTTTCCTCTTGCACCACCTCTGCCCAGGCGCGGAGGGTCTCTCCCCGCAGGTAGGCGTAGTCGTCGGCGATCACCTCGGCCGAGCGGCGCAGGACCTCCCGGATGCGGGGGTTGTAGGTCGCCAGGAAGGGGAGGAGTTCGTGGCGCAGGCGGTTGCGGAAGTAGGTGGTGTCCAGGTTGGAAAGGTCAAACCGGGGGCTCAAGCCCGTCTGGCGACAATAGGCCTCCACCTCGGCGCGGGTCACCGTGAGGAGGGGGCGGACCAGGGTGATGTGCTCTGCCCGGGGCCAGAGCCGGTCCCAGACGCCCTCCAGGCGCAGGTCCTCAAGTTCCACCTTGGGGAGCATGCCCCGCAGGCCGGCCAGCCCAGCGCCCCGCAGCCAGTGCATGAGGACCGTCTCCACCTGGTCGTCGGCGTTGTGGGCTACGGCAACCACGCGCCCACCCAGCCCGGCCGCCAGCGCCCCCAGGAAGGCGTAGCGGGCGTGTCGCCCGGCCTCTTCCACGGAGAGGCGGGCTTCTCGGGCAACCTTCGCCACGTCCACCTGCTCCACGGTGACGGGGATGCCCCACGCCTGGCAGGTGGCCTCCACGAAGGCGGCGTCCTCCGCGGCGGCCTCACCCCGCAGGCCGTGGTGGAGGTGGCCCACATGGAGCCGGTAGCCCCACTGGGGCTGCAGGTCCCTGAGGACGTGCAGGAGGCAGAGGGAGTCGGCCCCGCCCGACACGCCCACCACCAGGGGCTCCCCTGGCCCGGGGAAGAGGCCGTGCCGCCGCGCCGCCTCCGCCACCTTGGCCTGCACCTCAAGGACGATGTCGCTCCTGCGCTTCCCTGAGCCCTTCACAGGCTACACACCCGTCTCCCCAAGCCGCGCTGGAAGCGTGACCCTGCAGCCGCACCGTTGACGCCCATCCGCGCCCGTGTTATAATCGGCCACGCTGGCCCCGTCCCGAAGGCCGGGGGCACGCCCTGGCCATCTCAACTACGGAGAGCGAACCCATGTCCAAGGCGAAAATGCTCGTGACTGGCCCCACGTTCCGCGAGATGCTGCACCCGGAGGAGATCGCCCCAGAGGTGCGGGCCAGGGCCCTCGCCGCCCGCCAGACCGACCCCCTGGACCCCATCAACCTCTTCAACATCACCTGGAAGGACGGCCAGAACCGCATCTACCACATGGTCCTGCCCAAGGCCCTGACGGGGGTGGACTGCCCCATCGTCGTCCTCTACTCCAAGGACTTCCCCACCGGCAGCCACAAGGTGGGCGCGGCCTACTCCGTCCTGGTGGAGAAGGAACTGACGGGCGAGGTGGACCCCTCGCGCCACACCCTGGTCTGGCCTTCCACCGGCAACTACGGCATCGGCGGGGCCTGGGTCGGGTGCCGCATGGCCTTTGACTCCGTCGTCATCCTGCCCGAGTTGATGAGCGCCGAGCGCTTCCAGATCATTGAGCGGTACGGAGCCCGGGTCATCAAGACCCCGGGGTGCGAGAGCAACGTCAAGGAGATCTACGACAAGTGCAAGGAACTCAAGGCCCGCGACCCCGAGCGCATCCGCATCCTCAACCAGTTTGAGGTCTTCGGCAACTACCGCTTCCACTACTACGTCACCGGCAACACCATCGTGGAACTGGCCCAGGAACTCCAGAGGCGGGGCGTCGGCCGGGGCAAGGTGAGCGCGTTCGTCTCGGCTATGGGGTCGGCCGGCACCATCGCCGCTGGGGACCGCCTGAAGCAGGTCTGGCCGGACCACCGCATCGTCGGCCTGGAGCCCGTCCAATGCCCCACCCTCTACTGGAACGGCTACGGTGGCCACGACATCCAGGGCATCGGCGACAAGCACGTCACCTGGATCCACCATGTGATGAACATGGACGCCCTGATGTGCATAGACGACCTGGAGTGCAAGAAGGGCCTTCAACTCCTCACTGAGGAGGCCGGGTGGAAGACGATGACCGCCCGGTTCGGCATCCCCGAGGAGGACGTGGCCCTCATGGCCACCATCTTCGGCATCTCCGGCGTCTGCAACGTCCTCGGGGCCATCAAGACGGCCAAGTTCTACGGCTTCGGCCGCGAGGACCTCATCGTCACCATCTGCACCGACGCCATAGACCGCTACCGCTCCGTCATGGCGGACCTGACGGCGACCTATGGCCCCATGGACGAGACAGAAGCCACCGTGCGCCTGGTGCACATTTTCCACGGCCAGAAACTGGACTGGATCCGGGAAGGGACCCGGGATGCCCGCAACGCCTGGCACAACCTCAAGTACTACACCTGGGTGGAGCAGCAGGGCAAGACGGTGGCCGAACTGGACGCTCAGCGCGACCCCGAGTACTGGCTGCGGGAGCAGGCCAAGGTGGAGGAGGTAGACCGCCTGATCCTGGCCGCCCGCGGCTGGGCCCAGCCCGATCCAGAAGGCAAGGGGCTGGACGCGCCGCGTGCCCAGCCTATTCCACCTCCCGGATATCGGCCTCGCCGCTCGCCGTGTCGTACAGGCCGTAGGTGGAGCGGCCGAAGCGCCCCATCACCTCGCCCGGGTTGATGCCCACCGTGTTCCCCTCTCGGACGACCTCGGCTCCGTGGGAGTGGCCGTAGCACACCAGGTCGTACATGCCCGATCTGAGGAGGGCCTTGCCGATCTGGGGATAGTGGGTCACGGCCACGCGCCGGCCGTCCAGTTCCACCTCGGCGAAGGGGCCATGCAGGGTGACGTGGCGGAAGGTGCTCGCCACCTGGCTCAGGAGGAGGGGATCGCCGTCGTTGTTGCCGAAGACCACGTGGATGGGCCCGCCAAACCCTTCGGCGATCTGCCTGAGGGTGAAGGGGGCGCAGAAGTCGCCGCAGAAGATGAGGGCGTCGGCCTCCTCCTGGAGCCGCTCCAGCACGCGGGCCAGTTTCCAGATGTTGTCGTGGATGTCCGAGAGCACCGCCACACGCATAGCCTGGCACCTCCTTCCACACGGCCGCGCCGCGGGGTTGCGCTTTGCCCTGGAGTATACACCATCGGGGGGCTTTGTTCAAAAAGCCCTGGCTTCCGCGCTTGACACCCGCGGGGATTCGGTGTACAATACAGACGATACTAAACATAAAGCGGAGCACACCAGGGGATGAAGGTGAGGAAGCGGCGGCCCAAAGCGTGGCCCTTGGTCCTCTCGGCGGTGGGGCTGTTGCTTCTGGCTTTCCTGGTGTGGTTCGGCGTGGAGTACCTGACCAGGGTGGAGCCCACGCCAGGCTGGCAGGACCCTGTGCTGCAGGTGCGCCCAGAGGGGGTGGAGCCTCGCCTGGCCCTGCTGGTCCTGGCTGGGTGGCCGCGGCAGCAGGTGGTGGACCTGGCTCTCTCGGAGAAGGCCTGGGAGACCGCCTACGCCATCCTGGTGCACAGTGCAGAGGTCCCGGACCGGGAGAGGGCAGGGCTTTGGCTCCTCCTGGGGCGGGGGTTTGCGGAGGCTGGCCAGCCCGACCGAGCGCTTCTGTGCTACCGGCAGGCGGAGGCCATCGCCGTCCTGAGCCCGGTCCTGTCCGATTACCTGCGGGCCGATGCGCTCTCACAGGCGGCGCTGGGCGCAGCCCAGATCGGGCAGGCCGGCCTGGCCCGTCGCTGGGCGGGGGAGGCGCGGGTCCTCCTGGAAGGCCCAACCGACCTCCAGCCCGTCCTGCGCCAGCAGATGGCGGACCGGCTGGCCGAGGTCTACCGGCTCTTGGGGGAGAAGCCCCCTCGGTTCGCCGCTCCGAAACCAAGGACGCCGGGCCGCGTGGCGGAGCCCCTGTGGCCGACCTTGACGCGGCCGGTGGACCTGCCGGAGGCTGCCCAGAAGGCGCGCCAGGAGCGGGAAGCCGCTGCCCGCCAGGCCATCCAGTGGATCGCCCAGGGGGCCTCAGGTGGGGAGTGGCAGGCCGTCCTGGCACGGGCTTTGCAACAGGAAGACCAGGTGATGGCTTCGGCCCTGAGCCAGGCGCAGGAAGGGGAACTGCGGCTCAGCGTCCGCGCTGGCTGGGTGCAGAGG
>Ga0272449_1003947_pt1 | contig 12393 bp, 8 predicted proteins | sample YNPCB0241_FD_198679 | JGI IMG/M metagenome (GOLD analysis project Ga0272449, IMG submission 198679) | Hot spring sediment microbial communities from Yellowstone National Park, WY, United States - YNP-CB-024-1 | ecosystem: Environmental > Aquatic > Thermal springs > Hot (42-90C) > Sediment...
TTCATTAAATATACCAGCATCCTCAATTCCTTCAGCTACACAGGTATTATAGGAATCATACACATAACCCGTATCACATTCATAACTCCTGATGTCTTCTAAATCTCTTGAATCCCCATCATCTAACTCAATATCATTATAAAATCCTTCATCATAAGAATCTAACTCGCTAATTTCGCCAGTAGTTTCATAATAACTATAATCTTCCGATAAGACATCTAAGCCTGTATCATATAAATCTGCCTCAGTATCATATCCATCATCATAGTGAGAAATGTCTATTGGATAGAGATAGTCATATTTATATCCACTATCATATTCACCTATATATAATCTTTCATTACAGCCAGTTATTGCCATATAAAATATAATGAATAGCAAGAACAAAGTCTTTGAAGAATCCTTCATATTCTAAAACCCTTCAATATATCGTAGAATATAGGTTATTTAATAATTGGGAGAAATTTGAGTAAACAACACTATCGATAGAGCAACAGGAATTCGATTTATAAACCCTGAACCTCGTCTTAAATCCCCTCCTGAGGTCTTGTTCAATTATAATTGTACTCAGTTTTACACCTGAGGGCAAGAAGAAATTTTTGGTAACTTATCAAAACACCCCGTCTGCCTTCGGCAGACACCTATCCTTAAAAACAGTGTCGGTGTACGGTGAACCGTGTCAGTTGTCGGTGGACGGTGAGTTCTTTCAAGACACCCTTTTATTAAAGGGAATTCTTTACTTACCCATTTCCCACTTCTTACTTATCAATCTATATTTACCCATTTCCATCTTCCTACTTATCTATTTATTAGCCTGTTGGAAACAACCGCCAATCACTGATTATTTACAATCGCTCTTAACTTATCTATTGTAAAAAGCTCAATTATTATGTATCCTCCCTCCCATCCTTATGCGAGGGTTTCTAACACTCACAATATTGTTGTTATATATTCCTCTTCTCTATTCTGACGAATTGGATTTTGAAATACCAACCCACTATTTTCACGCCATCAGATTCAGCCCCCAAAACATCCCTATAGTCTCAATCCTGATCACCAATCAGCACAACTCATACTATGTTTCATCCAGTGATCATCTTACACTCGAGTACAGAGACAAAGGGAAGATAAGTTCGATAAAAACGAGATCTGCTATAATTGAGAGGGGGGAATTCAAAGCGGGATCAGTAATTTATAAACTCATAGTGGACAGGATTAACTACAATGACACCGAGACCAGAGAGAATATAATCAAAAAATTCAAAGAGTTGGGTTATGAGGTGGAGAGTGTACTGGTTGGAGCAGTGTTTGGTTTAAAAGGCAAGGTCTATGACAACAGGCAGTTTTATATATCCATTGCCACATTCAAGACCCCCGAGGAGGCAGAGCCCCTAATTACCGATGTGTTCAACAGGTACAGGATAAGAGCCTTCCTGCTGCCCGTATTGAAGAGTTATCCTTCGGGGAAGATATTAGTCTATATTCCGGATAGACAACAAAAGATAAGCGTGGAGAATGTGTTCTGGGTCAGGCAGAACAGGGGTCCTGTGGCACTGCAGGATGGGCAGAGGGTGATTGATTACGGATCCTTCAACGGAGATTTCTACTTCACCTTTGAGGCAGATGGCAGGCTCGCCGCAATAAACAGGACAGACCTCGAGGAGCTCTTAAGAGGTATAGTCCCTTCAGAGATTTATGCATCATCCCCCTCTGAGGCACTCAAGGCACAGGCAATAGCCGCACGTACAGAGATTCTCTCAGCGATAGGGCATCGTCATCCCGCCACTCCATATCTCCTCTGTGCCACCCAGCACTGTCAGGTGTATAGTGGAACCAGCAGTTACAATATTGAAACAGACAGGGCTATAAAAGATACCTATGGGAAGGTTCTCCTGTACGAGAAGAGGTTTGTAAAGGCCGTATATTCAAGTAACTGCGGTGGTATCTCAGAGGACAATGAGACGGTCTGGGGAGAACACAGGGAACCGTATCTCTCTGTACAAATCGACGCAGACGAAAAATCAGAGGCATACAGGAGATTCAAAGATGGTATCAATGAAGAGAATCTGGAGGAATTTCTGTATACCGTGGATGATACCTACTGTGCCAACTCCTCATTCACCAACAAAAAGGCTTATAGATGGAAGGTCGAGATACCATACGAGGAGTTGATAAGACTCTTAAAGAAACGATTCCCCATAGAGACACTCGATGATTTAATGATTGAGGGTAGAGGCAGATCAGGCAGGATAAAAGGTATAACTATAGTCTCAAAAGGCAAGAAATTCTATGTAGATAGGGAGTACAATATCAGACAATTATTTGGTGGACTGAAGAGCGGATTGGTGTATATTGAGAAGAAGAAGGACTCGAGTGGCAGACTCCTTGGCTTGATATTCACAGGTGGTGGCTGGGGACACGGCGTTGGTATGTGCCAGACAGGTGCTATAGGGATGGCAGAGAGAGGAAAGAGTTTTATGGAGATCCTTATGCATTATTATCACGGGACGAGAGTTGAGAAGGTGTACTGATGCTTGCAAAGTGCCCAAACTGTGGAGTCGAGTTTGAGCCCGAGGGTGAGGGCATATTCCTCATCTGCAAATACTGCAATGCCTCCATATTTATACTCCCTCAATATGGAGGTCTTAGATACCTTTTAAAACCTGTGGTGGATATCAAAGATGTGGAGGGGATAATAAAGGATTTCTTCATAAAGAATGAATACACAGGCGAATTAAAATTGAGGAATAAAGAGGCGGTACTCTTCCCTTTCTATAAGACTGTGGATTCAAACAGACTCATACCCGCGGCCATCAGTAAATACAACCCGATTATATCACATCTCATCTATAAAGGGGGGGATCTCGTATTCTTTAAGAGTGAGGAAAATACAGGATACAGAGTTATAAACCCCGAGGTGGAACCTGAGGGGGTTAGGAAAAATCGAGTAAATATAATCTACTACCCGCTCATCTTTGTAGACTATGAATATTCGGGCGAAGAATACTCCCTGATAGTGGATGCCTTTTCAAGAGAGGTGATAACAGAGATACTGCCGATAAAGAGGGATACCTTTCGTGAAAAGGTATATATGTTTCTCTTTATCATTACATCCTTCATTCTCTTTATTGAATTTTATGCCTTTGAATCAGTGGCTATTGGACTATTCTTAAATACAGTCACCTTAATAATCTTATGGCTTACCTTCCCATCAATCCTAAAATTGATAGAGGATATAAATGTATCTGAAGACGAAGACCATTAAATGTCCCGAGTGTGGTTCACCTGTCCCCTGCGGGAACTTCTCAGAGATCAGCACCTGCAGCCACTGCAATACCCCTCTGTTGATTAAGATCGAAGGAGACAATCCCGAGTACTTCATCAAAGCAAATATTGACCTTATGGATACTACAGCTATACTCATATCGAGGCTCAGACACTTTCTCATAGCCGGGGATTTCATAAAAAACTCCAGAATCATAACGAGATCTATACTCTGCATCCCATTCTACTACATCACAGGATACAGGTGTGGAGAGCATATCATCGAAGAGACAGACAGATACACAGATGAGAGGAGGATAGATACAAAGGTTCTTCAATCAAGCTTCAAATACTCTACTCTGGCATCACGCCTCCCTGGCCTGAATAAATTGAATATCAATCTGGAGAAGGTGATTTCAGATGGTGTCCCTCTCATACCAGCAGGTAATTTCAACCACAATAGAAACGAGATACTCATAAGACCCGACGCCCTTATCGATCCGGAATCCTTTATTACCCATCAATTTAATACCCACAACGAAAAGATAAAATCGGACATTATCATTGAGAATTGCGTAGTCATCTACTATCCGATTATAAGGGTGGTGCTTAAGTACAGGACAAACATATATCACTTCTCTATCGATGGTCTGAATGGAGACATCCTTTATGGGATAGCCCCGGAATCAACAAACATTCGATTCATACCTATGGCAGTATCCGCCTTCTTCACTTCCCTGTTCTCTGGAGGTATCATCAACTTCATCTCCAAATCTATCCTGAGCGGTGCCTTTGCCATCTGGATAATGATAATCCCTGTATTCATCTCGTTTATAATGACCGTTTTCTTCTTCATCTATGTGGCATACATATTCTATAAAAATCACGGGGAGATTGTAATAGTGGGCAATAGAATCGAGGTAAACAAGTTAAATATCCCAGAAGAGACAAAAGTAGAGAGGTTTTTCAAGCCCATTTTCAACTTTATGACTAAGGCAGCAAAGAAAAATCAGAGTAGATTCAGATAAAAAGGGGTGAAGAGTGATAATACCGCTCAGATGTAAAAACTGCAAAGACATACTCACAGGGGATACAGGGGATTATCTATTCTTCTGCAGAGAATGTAGTATCTCCTATCTGCTCAATGGAGATAGACTCTCTCCTGTAAATACATTTGAAATAGATAGTGTCGAAGGATACACACACCTTCTCCCCCTGTATCTCTACGACATCACAGTAGACTACACCGTCTTTGCCAGTAAAAGACAGGGGGAAGTGGCACAATTAATCGGGAGAGAGTTGAAGATGGTAGTAAGAGGATTCACTATGATTGACCCCGTATACTTTGGCGACCTTGAACTCGCCACTGCAGATAGTATAAACCAGAACAAACTACAGTTACGACCATATACCATAAGAGATAAGAATTTTCGATTGAATGTTAGACCTGATGTCGCTGAGAGACTGTTGAGATACAACTTTATGAGATATTTTGATAGAAGGGCCGATATAACAGGTCTGAAATACAACCTTACTACAAATGCGATGGGCATACTCTTCTTAAAGGCGACATTGAAAGAGAAGACAATATACCTTTCTGACCTGCAAAAGGAGCTACCCTCCTATGCCATCCTGTCTATTTAGCCTGTGACCTGACTATGGCTATCACAGCCTTTGAAGGGTCTATATACTTCTGAAGGACATTATTTATATCCTCGAGGGAGACAGAACTTATCATCTCAATATATTTTCTGTGGAAGTCATATCCAAGTCCATACAGTTCATCCAGAGAGTAGAGGAATGCCCTGTTAGAATACTCCTGCATCTCAATGGAATGAATCCCTATCAGGTAGTTCTTTGCCTTATCCAGTTCATCCTTGCTTACACCACCCTTCTTCACCTGCTCGAGGGACTCAAATACTGCACTCTCAGCCGTCTTTATCTTGTGCTGTGAACAGGAGAGATATATGGCAAAATAACCGTTCTCAAGCCCATCCACCTGAAAACTCGAGACTGTATATGCAAGGGACCGTTTGTCCCTCAGGTCCAGAAACAACCTGCCGCTCTGTCCACCCAGTATCACCGAGAGTAGTTCGAGGGCATACCTATCCCTATCAAACATCGTGGTACCCAGAAATCCTATTACTATATGTGCCTGCTCCTTCTCCTTATATACAACCGCCCTCTTCACCTCAGATGGCGGGCTCTCAGACTCCAATTTTATGGGCTTAAATCCCGTCTTCTTAATCCCCTCAGTATCCTCTTCTATCATCTGTTCAACTATATAAGGCTCTACATCCCCCACCACCGATATCACTACATTCTCAGGTACTATAACCCTCCTGTAAAAAGACAGAAGCTCTTCTTTAGTCAATCTCGATATACTCGACTCACTCCCGAGGATATCATATTTATACGGGTGTTTTGTATACAGAGTATTCAAGAAGAGGTGCAGAGCCTGAAATGTCAGGTCATCCTCCCTGCTCTTTATCTCCTCAAGGATCAACCTCCTCTCCTTCTCTATCTCTTGATCAGCAAAGGTGGAATTGAAGAGGCAATCGAGGAGAATCTTCATACCTGTATCCAGGTACTTACTCAAAAATTCAGCCCTGATCCCCAGAGAGTTCTTTCCGGCAAATCCATTAATTGAACCACCAATATTATCCATACTCCTCATAATCTGAAATGTATTCATCGTAGAGTTACCCCGTGTCAGCATTCTGGATATAAAGTAGCTTATCCCTGATGTCTTCTCGTCCTCAAACCTGACACCACCCAGGCTCGCTGCCCTCACAGATACGATAGGGAGCCTCGAGTTTTGCTCAACAATGAGGGTTATCCCGTTTTTCAAAACCTTCCTGTATATCTCTCTCTTCCCCTCGGATTCCCTCTCCCTCTTGTTGTAAAACTCCTCGGCATCTCTATATGCCTTAAGCACCTGCTCTTCATTGATCAACCCATCCTGTGCAGTGTCAGGCAAAAGTATCACAACAGACATATTCTCATAGGTGAGGTACTTCCTTGCCACCCTGTACAGATCCTCAGGAGTAATGGACCTAATCCTGTCCAGATACCTCTTCCCAAAATTTATATCCCCTGTCATCATCTGATAGAATCCTAACTTTCGGGCTCTCCCCTGCATAGTAGTAAGCGAGAATATATCGTCGCTCTCAACCTGCACAATGGCTTTGTTCACTTCAGAGAATGAAAACTTTTCGTATTTGTATCGCAGAACTATATCAAATATCTCCTTCAATGCCGCCGGGACATTCACAAAGGGCAATCCTGCCCCTACAATGAATAACCCCTTATCCCGGGGCGTATAGGAATAGGCAAATATATCCGTTGCGAGTGTCTTATCCACGACGATGGTCTCTCTCAACTTCGAGGACTGAGAACTCCCGAGAAGTATCGAGAGAAGGTCAATAGCGGGGGTGTCCTCATCCTTTATATCTGATATGTGCCAGGCTATTCCTATCTGGGCCTCCACAAACCTGTCCTTGATAATCTTTACCCTCGGGGCAGTCTGTACTGGCTCCTGAGGTCTCGGGATCTCCGGTGCCACCCCGGTAAAACCCTTCACCAGATTCTGAATTTTGAGGTACACCTCATCCCCCCTCACATCCCCCGCAACTACTATAATTATATTCGAGGGGACATAAAATCTCTTGTAAAACTCCAGAATCTTCTGCCTGTTAATCCTCTTTACTGAATCCACATAGCCAATCACGGGTCTCTTATAGGGATGGACCTGATAACTTAGAGCAAACACCTCATCTATAATCCTCCTCTGAGGTATGTCCCGATTCTGCCTCAACTCCTCCAGTACTACTTCCTTCTCCCTGGCGAGTTCCTTTGCATCAAATGAGGAGTTCATAATCACATCTGTAATGATATCCAGCCCCATATCCACTTTGGAGGAGGGCATAACGATATGATATACCGTGTCATCAAATGATGTCCAGGCATTTATATCCCCTCCATTCTCCTCGATAATCTTGGCAATCTCGCCAACACCCCTCTTTGAAGTTCCCTTGAATAGCATATGCTCGTGAAGGTGTGCCACACCGGCAATCTCATCGGATTCATCAGCAGATCCCACGCGCACCCAGGCCTGTACAGCTACCACCGGGGCACTGTGATCCTCCTCCACAATAAGTCTCATACCATTTTCGAGCAAATAACTCTTTATATTACCATTGACTTTATCCATACTCCTGTTCTCCTTCTTTACAATAACCTCTTTTGGGGGCGTATTATCCTTCAAATCTCTCTTTGCGGGCATCTCCTCTTTAATCAGACCCGCACAGGAGAAGAAAAAGAGCAAAACAACAACATATCTCATAGAAATACCTCACAGAGAGAGTAAAATACTATATCATAGAAGATTAATGTCAAGAAGGAATATCAATCTAATGAATGGGTAAATCGCAGAGGCGAAAAACTTTTCGCCCATACAATATCTGCCTCAATTATGGATGTATTATCTTCATTCAAATAGTAATTACGGACACACGATTGGGCATTATTACAAATTCGTCTATAATAAACGAATAAATAAAAGCCGGGAAATGCGTAAACTCCCCTCTGGTAGAGGGGTGGATATCGAAGATAGACGAAGTTTTTTAGATTTATTTCGTTATTTTATGAGGGTGAAACTGTATGCTCTATCTTATCTATAATCGTTTGTATTATTTTCTAACATTATAATTTCAAAATCTACGACCTATATAGTTTTGTGTAAATAAGTATGCAAATAGTTTGAGTAAAAACCAGTTTTTTCATTTTATCTTAAAGAAGGTGATTTAACCTGAGGTAGAAGATATTTCTACTATTTTTTCTTGACTTTGATATATCAAAAGAAGAAATGAAGATAATTGTAGTTGTGTTTGTTGAAGTTATTTAAGGTTAGTTAATGAGCGAAAAATTTTGTAGCGTCGCCTAAAGTGCACATGACACACTAACCAAACCTACTTTGCAATTGCTATCTAAATAAAATCTCTCCTCCCAAAACTTCTTTAGCTCATCTCCCTCAAATACCCTCTTCCACAATAACTTTATTAAATTTAATGCATCTACATTTGTCCAATTACCTCCATACTTTCTTTATCCTTCTCCCTATCACTCTTATCGCCCTTTCTATCGGCCCTGTAGTCTTCGCTATCTCTTCCCCTTCTCTATTAGTAACTTCACATATGTAAACCCAAATAATTCATTTGAAGAGGTCAGTCTCTGAAAATAATGCAGATGTTCAATTCCAGATTTCAGACACAAAAATCTTGACAGGACTCGACCGCGGATGCTGGTATGGATATTGTTTCCAGTGATGTACAAAATGATATTTTGACTCAGGATGCTACATCCGATGTAAGGGATGCGGGTTTTGACATAGCGGATGCTATCTCCGATGATATCTATTCCGATGAAGGATTGGATTCTGTAGATTCGGATACAATAAGAGAGGGCATTCGGGACTCGAACACAGGAGATATTGAAGTTTCGGATACTGAACTCGAGGACAACGCGAGAACAGACGATATTGTAAAGGTCAGTGATATTAGGAGTGATCAGTCCGGGAAATCCTCTGGTTGTTCCTGCTCTGTTGTGGAATAATCTATCTGAGCACCGTACAACCGCAACCGCCCTCTTCTCCCTCTTCGCCGAGCTGTTTCAAATCGGTCGTTTTTCGTTTCACATCTTCGACAGAGTATGCGTCCTCCTCCACAACCCCTGTATCCTCGCTATTCGTATCTGAGAGAATGATAGAATTATCCTCTCCTGCATTAGAATCAACTGATGAATTCTCATCCCAATAATCTGTGTCCAGATATGTAGTATCAGGGTATGTGTAATTATCTGCAAGGGTATCGACTATAGATGAGTCTCTGATATCCACACCTGCATCAGTGCTGGAAGTAATGATATTGATCGTAAAGTATACAGGGATCAGATCCTCTGCATTCTCTGGCAGGATACTCCTGTTACGCCCCGTCTGAACGGGTGATTCCCCATCCCACGCCGCTATATAGTAGTATATCTTCTTTGCCGTAATGAAGGAGGAGAGTATGGTTGCCTCAAAGATAGACCCACCTTTATCGACCATATTGATAGTCTTCATTATGGAATCACCTTCATTTTTGTATTTTATATTGGCAGCCTGAATCTTGCCCGAATCATCTGTAATCTTTGCAGATATTACGATATTCTGACCGGAGTAGGCAGTTGTCACAGGAGTGTGTTCGATTACAGGAGGGGTATTCGTTTGGGTAATAGAGATTGTAAAATACTGCGGATTTGAACTATCCTCTGCCTTTTCCGGGAGCACACTTCTATTTACACCTGTCTGAACGGGTGATTCCCCATCCCATGCCGCCAGATAGTAGTAAATCTTTGCAGATTTGATCCCGGAGGCTGGAATTGTCGCCTCGAAGTTGGAGGAGCCCTTGTCTGTCATATTTATAGCAGTAAAGTTTGCCTCTCCTTCATTTCTGTATCTGAGTGTGGCAGCGGCGATCTTCCCGCCATCATCAGTAATTTTTGCTGTAATAACAATGTCCTTACCACTATCTGCCGTAGTCACAGGTGTATGGGAGATAACGGGGGGTTGGTTAGCTGGTACAGAGTCATCGACAATTGCATTATACCTGATTGCATCATACCCATCGTTTTCTGCTGGAGTTCTGACGGTATATCCTACACCCCAATAACCAGAGCCGGCATACGACTCTACCATATCCCATTTTCCATCGGGCCTGAATCCGACGAATAATCTGATATGTGATCCTGGATCGTTTAATGCGTCTGCAGGCTTCAGGTCTGACTTATTTATCTTTGTGGCTATCTGCATAATGGTAGATGTTCCATATTTGGTTGTCTGCTTCCAGAGTCTCGAGACAAATCCCGAACAGTCAACTCCTACAGAACAGGAAGAGCCGCAGGCAGATGTACCATCACTATATTTTGTCTGAATATCCCCGGCCTTCTTGCAATCGGCCAGGCCCTGATCGAATTGGGAGATCGTAGAAAATCCACCCCAGGAGTATGGGAATCTGTTATTGGTTCCCACTACAACCCAGGAAGGGGGCTTTATTGTTTTGGTTTTATTACACCAGTCAGTGCAGGTAGTGGTCCCTACATTGCAGGATTTTGCAGTCCAGATATGATCGTTATAATCCTTTGCGAGTGCGAGTGCCTCTGATCTCTTGACAGGCGTCAGCGCCAGTAGCCTAACCCCCTCAGGGGTATTTTCATTTATATCAATAAGTTTATCTGTCCATCTTGAAATCTCAATTACTCCATCATTGTAAGCATCAAACCTGAAGATCTTGAGACCCTCTTTATCAGTTGCAAGAACATATATTCGATTATCGAATATCCTTACATCCCTCACATCCTGAAGAAGGAAACGATTGGGAAGGATTATGGTAGAGATAACATCCCCGTTCTTATTGAAGACCTCTATCTGTCTCTTTTTACCCATCTCGTATTCAACTACCGCAACCATAAGATTATCTATGAACCCAATCGGAGTGATTGCCGCAATTTCCATATCAGTCTTGAGAGAGTAGATATGTATGTTGTTTCCCTCATATACCCTTATCTGGAAAAGGTGAGGGTTCTCGATTATGGCATCCATAACCCGATCCTTGTCCACATACTTTTCATAGTTGAGGACGGGATAGAAGAGATTTGAGTCGAATATTACTGCAGATATGTTTTTATAGTATGGCAATTTCTGTATCCTGATGAGGATATTATTTTTGAGTACGAAGACCTCACCACTTCTCGTTATGACATAGGTCTTCTTAAATAACCTCTCAATTAAGAAAGCCTCCTGTGGGAGGTCATCTATCTGGTACTTGAAGACTCCCTTTTCAAAAATCTTAACTGTTCTGTCAAACTGGCTGAGAATCCCTACTTCATCCCCATCTACATAAAAATCGGATATTCCATATCTCCCATCGGGTACTGTGTAGTAGTTGATATTGTGTGGAGCCTCTCCCCATTTCAGTGAAAGGATAGGTTCTCCTGAGAGTGCTGATGAGAAGGAGAGGAAGGATAAAATATATAACATAAAGGCGGCTTTTTTCATATACACCTCCTATAAAAATAGTTCCTTATTTTTATTTCTGTTGCTGGATAGTCCAGGGCTGATTGTGAAGAGGATAATGGATGGCCACTGAGTGGTGGTCCTGTACAACTGGGTATATGAGAGTTCAACTGAGATAGTAAAAGGGAGTCTCTCATACCTCACCCCGGCACCAAGGGAGTATCCGTAATCAAAATTTTCGTTATTCAAAATATTCCCTGAGTGTATCTCAGCGCTTCCTTTTATGAACGGAATGAGGGTCATAACATCTACAAGGTATATAATCCCGATAGAGGAGTTGAGAATCCTTGCATTATTTGTATATTTTTGACCCCTGTAAATACCTTCTTCAAGAAATACGAGATTCTGTTCTAAGGATAGGGCTAAGTCCGAATATATAAATACTTTTGTATTCAACCCTAATAAATAACCATTTCTTTCGGTGTTACCTCTATATTCGAGTATCCCTGTACTCATTGACCCTTCGAATGATATGGCATTAGAAGTGGATGTGTTCAGAATGATTAAGAATAGAGCCAATAATGATGTGAACCTCGAGTTCATTGAAAATCATTATAACCAAATTGCTAATTTGAGTCAACCACATATCAGTTCAGGTTTGTATGAAAATATTTATTTTCATTTTTATAGAGAGAGGACTTACTCAAGTGCATAATGAAATCTCCTCTTGACATTCTGATAAATCTGTGTATTATCAAAGCACTCTTGTTGCGGGGTGGAGCAGTCCGGTAGCTCGTCGGGCTCATAACCCGAAGGTCACTGGTTCAAATCCAGTCCCCGCTACCATTGATATTAATAGCCCCGATCCCTCGGGGCTTTTCCATTTTAAAAGGTATGGGTAAAGGTGCCGATTTAATAGATTGAATTAGAACTGGTGAATTGGCAATTCCCCTCTAATAGAAGGGTATCTGCAGAAGGCAAAAGCAGTGTGTTTTCTCCCATAGAAAATTTATTGGTAGCGTCCCCTAAAGTGTGCATGACATACTAACCAAGCCTACTTTGCAATTGCCATCTAAACA
>Ga0272449_1003949_pt1 | contig 12383 bp, 6 predicted proteins | sample YNPCB0241_FD_198679 | JGI IMG/M metagenome (GOLD analysis project Ga0272449, IMG submission 198679) | Hot spring sediment microbial communities from Yellowstone National Park, WY, United States - YNP-CB-024-1 | ecosystem: Environmental > Aquatic > Thermal springs > Hot (42-90C) > Sediment...
GTGAGGTTTGGCCCGTTCCGAGAACTTCATCGCCCGAGCTGCCCTTCGACTTTTCCGAGCACGGCGGTCCCGCGTTCGAGTACCGCGAGGTGTTCTGGTTCGAAGCATTCGATGGAGACTGAACGGCGCACAATCGTTGGAACTCCCACGCGGCGCGGCTGGAGGCCCGCCATGAACGTTGCGGCCTCCACCCAACGCGAGTTCCTCTGTGCTCGATCGAGTGCTGTTGTGCCCGTCCGATCGCCGGCGGCACGGAAGCCGACCATCGGTCCTTCCTCGAAAACCTGTGCGGTTGGAGCCGCATCTGTACCAACTTGGGATTTGGTACACTGCTGGTGGCCGTTTCCAAACCTTGACGTGCTCGCGCCGAACCTCCGCATGTTCGCGGCCTCGCTATTGGAGCGGTGGGGCCTACGCGCGAATGGCAGGTCCGGTGGCGTCCCGCGCACGCGATCTCGGGGCACGTCTGCCGTGTGCGAGCGCGCGTGCGCGCGGAGCCCGGCCCGGGTGCAGAACCGGACCCTCCCGCGTTCTACCTCGACGTTGACGACGCGCCGACTCGTGGTTCGTTGGATGCTCGGACGTGGAAAATCTCGGACATTACCATCGATCGGTACGCCAACTACGAGTTTGGGCCATTGCCGTGGAGCATTACGGCGTATGCGTGGCTCGCCCCTGCCGACGTCTCGAACGCAGTGTGTGCAGTGTACATCGATCGGTTCGAGTTGGAGTGAACCACGCCGCGCTCTCACTCCCGCGCTGGGCGGCGGGTGAGTTCTACTGATTCTATGAGTACTTCGCCGCAGAATCTCCCTTCAATGCGCACCTGGATTGTACGTGCTCCCGCGGGTAGGTCCACGGTTTCGCGGGCTACGCGCCGCCCTTCGCGACGTATTAAGGAAGGTTCTTTCACGAGAAAGTTTCGGCGAACGTATTCGTGTCCGTCCGGTCGGACGCCCTGGACTGAGGCAGCGACCGCAATCGTCCCAGTCCAATCCGGGGACATTCGGAAGACGGCTTCCAGACTCACACGCTGCCGGGGTTGGACTTGAATCGGGTCGGACTCGATCACCCACAGCTCACTGCGTTTGGAGCACACTCGAAAGGCGGGTGTCTTCGTTGAGTCCGTGATCTCTTCCGCCCACACTTGTTGGGCACGCCGGTCCCCGTAGCGGACGGTCCACCCTTGAAACGGCGGGACTGGAGAGTCGGGGTGGTACAACGCGTTCACGCCTTCCGCGAATTCCGACAGCGAGACTTGGGGCGCTGGCCGGCTGGGGATGGTCTGCGAGCGCGTAGTCGTATACCACAAGAGGCCCCCGGCAAGAAGCAACGTGGTGCCCAAGGCTGCGCTGGTGCTGAATGCCACTCGGCGCCACCGGCGCGCCCGCCCCCGCCAAGCATCCACGTCTTCCACATCGGCTCCACCGCGGGCCGTCGCAGCGGCTTGTTCGGGCGGGCGAAAGTAGACCACCTCTCGAAGTGGCCGACGGCCCAACAACGGGTCCCAGCCCAGAAACGCCAGAGCGGCCGATTCCACGCCTGCGCGACGCACACTATCCCGGAACGCGTCCAAATCGAAGGGCACTTTACGAAACATCACACTGCCCGTGGGCACGTCGTAGATCACATACGACGCGCGCACATCGCCGTCGCGCGGGATTCCCACCGAGCCCACGTTCACGAGATAGCGGCGGCCTTCCGTGGCCACGAAATCTTGCGGCGGCAGCGAATGCGTGGTGCCGCTGGCGCCGACCACAAACAACGCAGGACGGTGCGTATGCCCGACGAACAGCAGTGGCTCCGGCACCGACGACCACTCCAGCGCGGCGTCCTCTTCGCGTTCGATATAGAGGAACCGTGCCGATGCATAAAAGCACGCGTGGGCACACCGGAACGACTTGCCGACCAGTTGGAACGGCCAGCTGGCCATCAGTTGCACGCCCGCGGGCAAAATCTGACGACGGGTCCACTCCAGCACGCGCCGCGCGTCGGGGTGAAACGCCTCGTCGCTAAGCCGCCCGCAGACCACGGCATCGTGGTTGCCCAGCGCGACCTTCCACACGTGCTCGTACACGGATTCGAGCACCTCCGCCGGCTGGGGCCCATAGCCGACCACGTCGCCCAGGCAGAGGATCCGGTCCACGCCCAGCGTCGCAATGTCCCGAAGCACGGCGCGCCACGCGATCCAGTTCCCGTGCAAGTCGGATACGATCGCGTAGCGCATGCCGGCTCCGGTGCCCGGCGCGAGCCTCTGTCGTGGGACCGTGCCTCAGCGGCGCCGCGCGCGGATACGAGCGGTCGAGCGCTGAGCCTTCTTGGCGCGAGTGGACCGAGGGCGGCGCTTCTTGGCAGGGGAAGGTTTGCCCACGACTTCCGGCGGCGGTTTCGGCACCGAGATCATCGGGTTGGCTGCGGAGATCGTGATGGTCACGGTGGACCTTGCAACTTCGGTCTCGAGGTCGTAGACCGTGCCATCGAAGGAGCGCCGGCTGCCAGGCTTGACCTCCTCGATCGTCGTCGGCAACCCCAGCCGGGCGATCAGCTCGATGAATGGATCGGGGTCGAGCTGCTCCACGTTGACCATGGTACGGCAATCCCACACGCCCTGGGCGATCAGCATCGCGGTGGCCACCGGCGGAACGCCTGCAGTGTAGCTGATGGCCTGCGACTCGACCTCTTCGTAGCACTTCTTGTGGTCGGAGATTTGGTAGATGAGTAGCTCGCGGCGCTTCCCGTTCTTCCACCCGCGGAAGAAATTGCCGATCCAGGTCTTTCCGACGTAGTTCGGCGCCAAGGTTTTCGGGTCGGGCAGGAGCGCCTTGGTCACCTTGAGTGGAACCACTTCCTGTCCCGTGGAGAGGCGCACGGGCAGGTGCGAGAGATACCCGATCGTGCGCAGCACTGTGAAGATGTTGATGTAGTGGTCGCTGAAGCCCATCCAGAACCGGATGCTGTTGGCGTCAATGTTCTGCGACAGCGAATGGAGCTCGTCGTGGCCGTTGAGATAGATCGGCGCGCGCCCGATCACCGGGAAGTCGTACACGCGCTTCACCGTGTGGGTGGGGTACTGTTTCCACTGCCGGTCGATCCACGTCCAGACCTTGATGAACTCGCGGAAGTTGATCTCCGGGTCGAAGTTGGTGGCGAAATACTTGCCGTGATAGCCGGCGTTGACGTCCATGATGTCGACGGTATCTAGCTTGTCGAAGTAGTGTTTGATCGCCAACGCGCAGTAGGCGTTCACGACTCCCGGGTCGAACCCGGCGCCGAGGATTGCCGTGACCCCGCGCTCGCGGCAACGGTCCCGCCGTTTCCACTCGTAGTTCGCGTACCACGGCGGGTCCTCGCAGACCTTGTCCGGCTCCTCATGGATGGCCGTGTCAATGTAAGCCGCGCCGGTTTCCAGGCATGCTTCGAGGACGGACATGTTCACGAACGCGTTGGCCAAATTGATGACGATCTGCGAGTTGGTCTCTCGGATCAGCTGAACCGTGGCGGGAATGTCCAACGCGTTCAGCGCGCGTGCGTGGAGTTTGCGATTGGGATCCTTCACGTGGCCTTTGCGCCGAACGCTTTCTAGGATTTCCTCGCACTTCTGTACGGTCCGCGAGGCAATGCAAATGTCGCCCAACACGTCGTTGTTCATCGCGGCCTTGTGCGCCGCCACGTGCGCCACGCCGCCCGCTCCGATGATCAGCACGTTCTTCTTCATCCTCGTCACCTCCACACTCGGCCGTCGGCATTGGCATCGCCGACATGGTTCCCTTGTGCACGACCGATGTACACTATGCCGCAGTCGCGCGCGCCTGACAACGTGTCAGGACAAACTGCGGACGTATTCTTCGTACCCGAAGTCGCGCGCGGTTTCCACTCGACCGTCCAGCCGCCGCACGCGAATGGCCGGCATCGGCAAGCCATTGAACCAATTTTTCTTCACGATGGTATAGCCGGCCGCATCGGCGAACCGCACGCGATCGCCCGGACGCAGGGGGCGAGCCAAGCGGTAGTCGCCAAAAATGTCCCCCGCCAAGCACGAGCGACCCGCGATGATGACGCGATGTGGACCGGGACGGCGCCCGAGCAAGCGCGGGCTGGTCCGATAAATGAGGTGGTCCAACATGTGCGCTTCCGTGGAGGCGTCCACCACCGCCACATCCACCTCGTTCCGGACCACATCCACCACGGTGGTTACGAACTCACCGCAGCCGGTAATGGCGGCTTCTCCAGGTTCAAGATATACCTGCACGTTCCACCGTTGGCTGAACTCGCGCAGCAGGCGGATGAACTTGTCGAGGGGATATCCGTCGCGGGTGAAGTAGATCCCGCCGCCCAAGCTCACCCATGTCAGCCGCCGGAGCAGCGGAGCAAAGGTGTGCTCGATGTGCCGAATGTGCCGCGCCAATACATCGAACCGATCGTTTTCGCAGTTGAAGTGAAACATCGCGCCGTCGAACCGGTCCGCCTCCTTGAGCAATGCATCCAAGTCCCGCACGCCGAGGCGCGAGTACCGCCGCGCCGGGTCTGCGAGGTCGTAGTGCGAGTAGCTCACTCCCGGGTTGACTCGGATGCCCACGGGCAAGGGACGCACCAGCCGTTCAAAGCGACGCAGTTGCGAGAGCGAGTTGAAAATCACCTTCGTGGCGTACGAGCGCACTTCCCGCACTTCGTGTTCATGGTATCCCACGCAATAGGCGTGTACTTCGCCGCCGAACTTCTCGTGGCCCAACCGGGCCTCGTACACACAGCTGCTGGTGGTGCCGTCCATGTACTTGCGCATCAGGTCGAAGACGGCCCACGTGGAAAAACACTTCAACGCCAGGACGACCTTGGCGCCCGCCTCTCGGCGCACGCGTTCGATTCGCCGCAAGTTTCGCAGTAGCTTGCGTTCATCCAGCAGGTAGTATGGCGTAATGAACCGTTTCATCGCGCGGTGCCCGCGCACAGTCTAGCGGCTACCGACCCGCGCGCAACTTCGACGCGAGCAAGCGCGCGAGCCCACATGACTCGAGCGAAGCCGCGGAGGTGGTAGCGCCCGGCGTTGAGGCGCAGCGGAAAGTGCGACCAGCATCGGCGAGGCGCGAGGGGATCCACGCCCGTCGGTCGGAGCAGCGATTGCGCAAAGGCACGGCCAGCGCGCGCAACCTGGAAGAACTGGCGCGTCGGCGCGGGCGCCGGCTTGGAACGTCCATCGCGGAGTGCTCGCAAGGCCAGGACCCGGGATGACTGTCGCTGCGTTTCGAGATCCTCCAGACCCGTGGGAGGGGTGTCGAGTGCGCCCGCCTTCCGAAAACAATCCAACCCGTCGAACGCCCGCGTTGTAGTTGGTCTCGTGCAGGGTATACTGATGGTGTTGACCCGTACGTTGTGGAAGGGTGGCTGAGTGGTTTAAGGCACTCGACTCGAAATCGAGAGAGCGCTTAACCGCGCTCCGTGGGTTCGAATCCCACCCCTTCCGCCACCCGCGAATGGAGAAGTTCCGCATGGAAGACCATCCGCCTGCGCGTCGGACATGGCGCACGAGCTCCTTCACGTCTTCCCGTATGTCCCGCCGCGCGTGGTGCGCGCGAGTCTTCGCTGGCTTGGCGGGTGGTTGGGTGCGAGCGGCCGAGCCTCGGCGGGTCCGCCTTCTGCTTCGGTCGGGCTGGCAAGACGTGAACATCGGCGACATCGCGCATACGCCGGGCATGCTGGCGCTGCTGGAACGCCATTGGCCTGAGTGCATGCCGACAGTGTGGACATCCACCGACATGCACGCGGACGTGGCGGCCATGATCCAACGGCGCTTTCCCAATGTCCGGATCGTTCGTGGAAGCTTGAAAGATCCAACCGTTCGGAGCGCTGCGGAATCCGCCGATGTGCTCCTTCATGGTTCAGGGCCTTCCTTGGTGGCCCATCGGGACGTCGCGGCCTGGCTGGACGCGATCGGTCGCCCGTTTGGCGTGTACGGAATTACCTACAGCGGCGATCCCTCCCAGCGGGAACTGCTCGCCCGCGCCTCGTTCGTATACTTCCGCGATTCAGTTTCTTTGGAACGGGCAAAGCAAGACAACCTCCGTGCACCTGTCTTGGAATGGGCGCCGGACGCAGCGTTTGCAACAGACGTTCGGAACACCGCGGCCGCCGACGAGTGGCTGCAGCGCCACGGGTTGGAACCGGGGAAGTTCGCCTGCTGCATTCCGCGATATCGATTCACCCCGTACTGGCAGATTCGCAGTTCCACGCCGTTCGACCCGGTTCGGCATCGCCGCAACGAAGCAATGGTGGAGATCGACCACTTACCACTGCGCGAGGCGATCGTGCGCGTGGTGCGCGAGTTAAAACTTCGGGTGGCCGTGGTGCCCGAAGACGTGACGCAAGTTGAGCTCGGCCGCCGCATCCTTCTGGAGCGCCTACCGCCCGACGTGCAGCCCCACGTGGTATGGCGAGATCGGTTCTGGCTCCCCGACGAGGCCGTGGCCGTGTACACGCACAGTGCGGGCTTGTTCGGGTTGGAAATGCACTCGCCGATTTTGTGCATTGGCCACGGCGTGCCCGCGATCGTCGGACGGTTTGCTGAACAAACCAGCAAAGGCTGGATGTGGAAGGACATTGGTCTAGAGGACTGGCTGTTCGACTTCGACGACCCCGATGCACGGGCGCGGTTTCCGGACGTAGTCGTGCGCATGTTGGCCGAGCCCGAGCGCTCGCGCCGACGCGCCGCCGAGGCGCGCGAGCGCGTTCGCGCGCGCCATGCGCAAACCCTGGCCGCCATTCGTGCGTGGGGAAATTCTGCAGGGGGTCCGCACGCCCGTACATCCGAACGAGGCCCGAAATGAGTCATCTGGAGATTCGAGTGGCCCTAGCCCTCGCCGCCACGACCGCGTTAGCCGCAGCGCCCGCGCCCGATCGCGGCCCGTTGGCCGCGCCGTACGACTTGACGGTCGAAGCGTTGACCGATCCTGTCGGCTTGGACACCCCACGCCCGCGCTTGTCGTGGAAGCTCGCGTCGAGCGATCCCACTGCGCGGAACCTGCGGCCGGTCGCGTACCAAATTTTGGTCGCCTCCACGCTCGAAGAACTTGCCGCGGATCGCGGGGACTTGTGGGATTCGGGCCGAGTGGAGTCGGATCGCACGCTGTGGGTTCCGTACGACGGACGGCCGCTGCGAACCGGGCAACGGTGTTATTGGAAAGTACGCGCGTGGGAAGCGTCCCGGCCGGAGACTCCGTCGCCTTGGAGCGAACCTGGCCGGTGGGTCATGGGTGTGGTAGATCCTGCGGACTGGCGGGCTCATTGGATCGGCCCGCATCCTTCCACCCGTCCCCCGTTCGATCTTGGGGGCGCCAAGTGGATTTGGGCGGGGCAGGCGGCGTCGCTGACTGAAGCGGCCCCGGGCCGCACCGTCTACATGCGCACGTTTGATCTCTCCCCGTCGGCCTTGACTGGACAAGTCGTGCTGGCCATCACGGCGGACGACACCTACCGAGTATTCATCAATGGCCGCCTCGCCACGCGCACATGGGGGCATTTTAACGCATGGCGCTGGATGCGGTTTGTGGCAATCGAAACGTTCCTTCGACCTGGAACGAATACCATTGTGATAGAGGTCGACAACCTCAGCCCGAGCCCCACCGGTCTGCTGGCGGCCATGGCCTTGGCCGACGGAACGCGTATTTTCACCGACGAGCAATGGCTGGCCACGACCAACGTGGCCCGACGAACGCGCGACGACGAGCTCCCACAGTTCGATTCGGCGACCTTGCGTCCGGCCGTGCTCGCGGCCGACGTGGACGGACCCCCATGGGGGCGGATCGAGCGGGAGGTTGAACTGCTGCCGCCTTCGTTCGCGCACCGGTTCCAAGTGCGGCCCGGACTTCGACAAGCCACGCTGTTCATCTCCGGGCTGGGGTTCTATGAAGCGTTGCTCGACGGGCAGCGGATCGGCGACCGCCGACTCGACCCTCCGTTCACTCGGTACGACCGCCGCGTGCTGTACTCCACGTATGATCTGACGACTTCGCTCCCCGCGGGCATGCACGAACTGCGTGTGGACCTTGCGCATGGCTGGTACGACGTGCGCACGGTGTGTGTCTGGAACTTCGACAACGCACCCTGGCGAGGCGCGCCCCGGTTGCTGGCTCAGCTTGAGCTCGTGTACGCCGACGGCAGCACGGAGTACGTGGTGACCGACGAACGATGGCGCCACGTCCGCCCCACGCTCGCCTACGACTGCATTCGCGAAGGCGTGGTGGTTGCTCCTCCGAGGGCCGATGCACCCGATCCGGATCGGACCGAGCTGCACGCGGTGCGCGTCCCACCGCCGGGCGGGCGCCTGGTGGCCGCGGCGCTGCCGCCCACGGTCATCACCGAAGAGATCGCGCCGTCGGCCATTCGCTCAGTGGCAGACCGAACATGGGTGGTGGAGTTCCCGCAAAACCTTGCCGGCTGGGTGCGACTCCGGTTGCGAAACCAGTCGCCTGGCGACCTGGTCCGACTCCGCTATGGTGAACGCCTCACGGCGGACGGCCGGCTCGACCCACACCCGATTGATGTCTTTTTTAAACACTCCGGTTCGCTATTTGTGCTGCCCAGAGGTTCGTTCCAAACCGACCGGATCGTGTGCAGTGGAGCCCCCGAGCAAGTCTTCGAACCGCGCTTCGCGTACCATGGGTTTCAGTACGTCGAGATCGAAGGACTCCGGCAGGCGCCGACACCCGACGACGTGCGCGCGTGTGTGCTTCACACCGACTTCCGCACCGCCGGCGAGTTCGAGTGCAACGTGGAGCTACTCAATCGCATCCAGAAACTCACCCGATGGTCCTATCGCGGAAACTTTGTCCAGGGCTATCCCACCGATTGTCCCCACCGCGAGAAAAATGGCTGGACCGGCGACGCCCACTTAGCCGCCGAGCAAGCGATGTACAACTTCGACAACCACGCCGCGTATGTGAAGTGGGTGCGCGACCTGATAGACGAACAGCAGCCGGAAGGTCGGTTGCCCGGCATCGTACCGACCAGCGGCTGGGGCTATCAGTGGGGCAATGGGCCGGCCTGGGATAGCGCCTTGGCCCTGATTCCATGGTTGCTCTACGTCTACCGCGGGGATCGCGACATCTTGGCCGAAGCCTATCCAGCCATCGCGCGCTATGTCGAGTATCTCGAGCGATGTGCGCAGGACGGAATCGTGTCCATTGGGCTCGGGGACTGGTTGCCAGCCAAGGTCAAAACTCCGGTCGAAGTCACCTCCACCGGCTACTTCTACGTGGATGCGCGCATCGCCGCCGCCGCTGCGCGGCTGCTCGGGCGCGCGGAGGAGGCGGCGCGGTTCGAACGTCTGGCCGATTCCATCGCGGCTGCGTTCCATCGAAAGTTCCACACGGGCGATGGCCGCTATTCCGTCGCGGGCCAAACGGCTCAGTCTTGCGCGCTGCACCAGGGTCTGGCGCCCGAGGCAATCCGTCCCCTCGCGTTCCAGCGACTGGTCGAAGCCGTGGAACGGGCCGATCGGCATGTGGACTGCGGCATCTTGGGCGCCAAGTACTTGTTCCGTACGCTCAGCGAGTTCGGGCGCACAGATTTGGCACTGGCCGTGGCCCTGCAAGAAACGCCGCCGTCGTACGGTGCGTGGATCCGTCGCGGTGCCACCACGCTCTGGGAAGACTGGGGGGAAGGCGCGTCACGTAACCACATCATGTTTGGGGACATCTCCGCATGGATGTACCAGTATTTGGCCGGCATCCGGTTGGCGCCCAACGTGTCCACCGTGGGCGGACCCACCGATCCCGCCGTCGTGGCCTTCAAGGAGTTCGTGATTGCGCCAGAGCCGGTGCCGCCACTGCAATGGGTCAAGGCGTGGCATGCCTCTCCGTTCGGCCGTATTGCGGTACATTGGGAGACCTTCGGTGGACATTTCCGACTGCATGTGGAAGTTCCAGTCGGCACTCGCGCTACGGTGGTATTTCCGACGCGCGCCGAACTGCCCAGTGGCTTGCCTGGGCAGGCCGTTTCCTGGTCCGACGGACGCCGCGCACTTCAAGTTGGTTCCGGGCGGTACATATTCGAGGTGCCGATGCAGTAATCGCGGTCAGGCGAGACGCTCTTCTGCCCTGTGTTTACATCAGTGCCGCTCCATTCGCCAAGCTGTGCATCGTCGTACCCTGTGCTGCCGGTGCAGCCAGCCAGGAACTAACCCTCCGCAACTGGGGTCTCTGACTCGGCATTGACCTGGACCTCAACGTGGTGCGTCCACGAATGCTCCACTCTGACAGTCGCTGCAGAAAACTCTGCTCTCCGCCTCACGCGCAACTCATTAGTTTTCCCATGTGATACGGCGGTTTTTCGAACGTACTCGGTCCCTTGTGCTGGATGGCGCCGGAAAAGTTCTCGTACAGTGGGCGTCGTGCTTCAGGCGTGCTCAGTCTCTTCTCCAGTACTCGCGCGGTCCGGCCCAACGCGCACATCATCATGGTCGATCCTCTGTCTGTCTCCGGCCCCCGAGGCAGCGAACACCACGACGACCGGGCTAAGTTCCAGTCGCGTGCCTGGTTCTAGGAAGGCGGTAGGGTCGAGATAGATTGTGTTGTCTTGTTGTTGATGAAGGAAGAACCCGATGCCGTGCCGCTTGACGGCGGGAGTAATCCCCAGCGAGTGAAATGCCGCTTGGGGCGCGAACCCCTAAGTCGCTTTTGGACCACCGTGCCGCGTCCGATTAGCGAATTCCTCAGTTGTTCCGCCCGGTCTCCTTAATGGTCAGGCTGGGCCGTCGAAGTCGAAGGGCAGCGCCGTATTCAAAGAGTTGACGTAGGCGTGGGAGTTACTCATGTGGAGATAGGTACCGTCGGGTCCAATCAACAGAAGCAGGTGCTGACCAGCTCCACCAATCCAGCTAATCCTGTATTGAGGATGTTCCTATACACTTCGCGCAGTGCCGTCTTCGCCGACTGTGGAACTTTTCAACGTGATAACTCCCGCGGAACAGCATAGTGCATCCAGACCCATGTGGCCGTTCCGAACGACCAAAGTGTCCCGTACGACGCTGAAACGTTGGTGGTGCACCGCCCGTCTTCCAATTTCGACTTCGGGCAGTTTCCATGGCATCGAAAGGGCTGTTCGGCCGGAGCAGGGGGCGGAGAAGGAAAAGCCGGGATACCAATACCAGTCGGCCGGCATGGTGGGAGAACACGGGTTGCGTATTCAAGGAAAAGAACACCGCGGCGCCGTAGCCCCCCACCTCGGCACAGGACGGCCCAACGGATGGGTGCGCTGCGGGCGTGGCCTCATTCAGCTTAAGAGGCGGGTTCTTTTCACTGTGTATATGTAGCCGAGTGGCACGGCAGTCGCGGCGTGGCACGTTTGGAATGAGGTGCACCGGCCCACCTAGCCACAGTCCGCGACATCTGGTCGGTCCGATCCGGTTGTGGATGAGTCACCTACAATCCTGATGACCCATGGAGGTGGGGAGGTTCGGATGGTCCGCGATCATCCGGCGAGGGATGTGTAACACGAGTACGACTAGTTCCGCGGCGGCGAGGGCGGTGGAGAACAGAACGTCAAGCTGTATGGCGAACCACCCGAACCACTTTGCGAGCTCAGGTGGCGAAGCGCTGAGCGGCCTTACCCACGGGAGCGTGGTCGTGTGCATGGACTCAGACTCCGGCACGACTCGCGCAACCAGCTCCTTGGCGCGAGGACGAAGCCCCGACCCGCGCCCGGAGTGTACACGCGTGCGATAGGCCTCGTTACGCCAAGCACCGCAAGGCGCCCAACAACCTCGACCCTAGGGTGGTTTATCCTTGTGGTCATGAACGGTCGGAAGGTCACCGTTCGAAGAGGCGGGTCGAACGGAGGGTTGCGGACACGCTTTGTTCCCGGTACAAGTCTCACCAGTACGGCCCGTTTTGAAGTGAACTACGCCGTGCATGACCGCCACTAAGACCATCGGAACACGGCAAGGTCCGTTCCTCAGGAGACTGGCCACGTTATGGAGCCGTGTCGCTACAATGCCTACCGCCCGCCGGCCTACCGTGCCCGACAGGGCATGCCGCACAGCGAGCCGAGGATCGGTATGCGCTGGCTCGTCACTGGCCGCGAGCAGTTCAATCCGATTGCGTTGTATGGCTGGCGTGAGCGCGTCTTTTGCCTGACGTTGGAACACTCGCTTAGCCATGGCCACCTGCTTGCTCGTCGGCTCGGAAACACCCATATGCCGGGTTGGACGCCGTCCCACAAGGACATCCGAGTCGTTCAAGGTTGCCGTGATCGACTTGATTTGGCAGAAAGTTCAAGGGCAAACGACAATCCCAGGGTTTTTTGCGCGAAGTCACAATGGAGTTCCCGAGTCCGCATTTGGCCGGGTGGCACTGGTCTCGAAGGGTATGCGGGCGGGACGGGCATCAGCCGAG
>Ga0272449_1003951_pt1 | contig 12379 bp, 11 predicted proteins | sample YNPCB0241_FD_198679 | JGI IMG/M metagenome (GOLD analysis project Ga0272449, IMG submission 198679) | Hot spring sediment microbial communities from Yellowstone National Park, WY, United States - YNP-CB-024-1 | ecosystem: Environmental > Aquatic > Thermal springs > Hot (42-90C) > Sediment...
TCCGCCGCCTTCACCCATCCCGAGGTGGCGGAGTGAAGGTGGCCGGCCAGGTGATGGGCCTCCACAGCGGCGTGGTGGATCAAGGTCTTGGACACGAATCCGTTGAACAGGGGTATGCCCATGATCCCCAGGGCCGCCACGCACCAACAGAGGCAAGTTAGAGGCATCCTCCTCCATAACCCGCCCAAGCGGTACATGTCCAATTCGTGGGCGCAGAAAAGTATCGAGCCGGCGGCCAGGAAGAAGCATCCCTTGAAGAGGGCGTGGTTGAGGATGTGGTACAGAGCCCCGCCCAGCCCCATGGATCCCTCAGCCCCCAGGTATCCTAGGCAGCCCACTCCGAGAAGGATGTATCCCATCTGGCTGACGCTGGAATAAGCCAGGGTCCTCTTGATGTCCCGCTGCACCAGGGCCAACGCCATCCCGATGAACATGGTGGCCACCGCCACCCAGATGATGGAAAACCCCAGCATGCGCAGGCCAGCTTCCGCGCCCGCCGTCCCGTGGCCCAGGGATTCCGCCCCATGGGCTGCCTCCCCCGCCGGGGATGAGGGGTAGCTCATGAAAGACAAGATCACCCGGAGTATGCCGTAGGCACCCGCCTTTATCATGACCCCGGAGAGCAGGGCGCTGGCCGGAGAGGGTGCGGCGGGGTGGGCATCGGGCAACCAGACGTGCACCGGCACCATGCCCGCCTTCACCCCGAATCCCAGCACCAGCAGTATCACCGCCGCCACCGGGAAGGGACCTGTAAGCCAACGGCTCTCTGGGCGGGGCACGAAGGAAGAGGTTCCAGCGGCGCTGATGTAGAGCATAACCCCCATGAGGAGACAAAGGCCGCCGATGACCGTCATGGCCAGGTACTTGGCCGCCGCGGCCCTAGCCCTTTCCGTCTCCGAGTGGACCACCAGGAAATACCCCAGGAGTCCCATGGCCTCGAAGAAAAGGTAAAGGGTGAAGAAGTCCCGGGCCATGAAGATCCCCAGAGTGGCCGCCTGTCCCAGGAGGAGGAAGAAAAAGAAGCGGGGACGCCGGTGCTCGTGCTCCATGTACTTGACGGCGTGCAAGGAGGCGGCGAACCAGAGGAGGGAGGCGAAAAGGCAGAAGTAGGCCCCTATCCCGTCCACCGTGAGCAAGCCTCGGTAGTCAACGCCCACCCTCATGATGCGCAGGTCGAAGTAAACCGGCCCTGAGCTCAACACCCGCCGGGCCATTAACGCCGAAAGGACAAGAGCCAGGCCGGTGGACAGCACGGCCGAGATATTCCTCGCCCGTGGCCTCTCGTCCCCGAATCGGAGGGCGGCGAAAGCGCCTGCCACCGGTGCCGCCAGCATCAGGGCGGGAAGGGGAGAGAAGGCGGTGATCATGACCTTCTCCGTGGCCAAACCCTCACACCTCCCGGGAAAGCCCTTGTGGAAACGTCGTCAATGGCCATTCCTTTCGCCCGGACCACGGCAACCTGCCATCACTCACGGGAACACCAAGTTCACCACCCGGCTGGCCAGGGAATAAGGGAACCCGGGCACCGTCACCCAAATTCCCACCACCAGCACCAATAAGGCTAAGAGGACCACCGGTCCCATCATCAGGCGGTCGTTCTCGGCGGAGAAGTCCAGCTTGGGATGGTGGGCGCCCTCCTCGTCCCCTTCCCAACGGAAGAAGGCGGTGTAGATTATCGGCAAGAAGTAAGCTGCGTTGAGCAGGGAGCTCACCAGGAGGATCACCACGTACACGGGAAGGCCAGCCTGCATGGCCCCGCTTCCCAGCAGCCATTTGGATATGAAGCCCACCGACGGGGGCGTGCCCATCATGGCCAGGGCGCAGACGGAGAAGCATATCATGGTCACCGGGAGCTGGTATCCGATCCCTCTCATCTCGCTGATGTTCTTCTTGCCCGTCTTCGCCAGGATCACACCGGCACAAAGGAACAGACAGGCCTTCATGAGGGCGTGATGGGCCAGGTGCATGACCCCTCCCAGGGCCCCGTCCTGGCTCACCATGGCCAGCCCCAGGATGATGTAGGATACCTGCCCTATGCTGGAGTAGGCCAACCTCCTCTTCAGGTTGTCCTGGGTCAGGGCAAACACCGAGGCCATCACTATGGTGATGCAGGCGAAGACGGCTACTATCCAGTGAACTCCCAGCTCCTTCATCAACCCGATCCCGAACAGGTTGAAGATGACCCTCATTATCCCGAAGGCGCCAGCCTTGAGGATGACGCCGGAGAGCAGGGCGCTGGCCGGGGAGGGTGCCGCGGGGTGGGCATCGGGCACCCACCCGTGCAGAGGCATGATGGCAGCCTTAACGCCGAAGCCGGCGATGTAGGTGAAGAATATGGTGAGGAGTGCGGCCCGGCTTGCGGCCTCCAGGCTGAGGAGGCCCCACTTCTCGAAATTGAGCACCCCTCCACCCCAGAAGTAGTTGGCGATGATGGCGAAGAAGAGCACCGTACCCGCGGCGATGGCATACACCAGGTACTTGTAGCCGGCCCGGCGGGCCATGGTCGTCTCCTCGTGGATGATGAGGGGGTAGGAGCCGAAGGTCATCATCTCGTAGAAGATGAAATAGGTGAACATGTTGCGGGAGAAGGCGCAGCCGATAAGGAAGGAGCCACACAGGGCCAGGAAGGCGAAAAAGCGATTATGTTTGTGGTCTATGTAGCTGATGGAATAAAGGGTGGCCAGCATCCACATGAAGGCCAGCACCAGGGCGAAATAATAACCCATGGTATCCACGTAGAGGCTGATCTCCAGCCCCTCCACGATGGAGGCCAGCTTGAAGTAATACGTCTTCCCGTCCAGCACCCCTGGAAGCATCAATATAACCACCAGGAAGGTGAGCGCCGAGCCAGCGAAACACAGCCATAAACGCAGCCGGGGCGCCTTTCTGGGCATGAGCAGTATGGCCACCAGGCTTATCCAGGGAAGCAACACGGGAATCAGAGGGACTACCGATCTCGTGGCTCCTTCCGGCATTCCTTACCCCCTTCCATCTCCTTGACTACCGTCTTTGCCACGAACCCACGGGCCTTATGAAAGAAGGCCAGCGGTGGCCTTGAGCAACGAGTCCAGGAAGAAGTAAGAGAACACCCCGAAGAAGAGGGTGGCCAGGGATAGAATCCAGGTGGGCGCCAGCATGCCCACGGGCACGTCCATGACCTGGTCTCGCCAGGCTCCCTCCTCGCCGGATTGGAAGAACATGTAATAGATGATCCTAAAACAATAGACAGCCGCCAAGATGGCCCCTATGAGCAAAATCACCGCATAGGGAACCCTGCCTGCCTTCACGTTCCCATAAACCAGGTACCACTTGCTGATGAAACCTGCGGACGGAGGAAGACCGATGACCGACCAGGCAGCCAGGGCGAAGGCGAAACAGGTCCAGGGCATCTCCCGCCAGGCCCCCCTGAGCTGGTTGATCCGGCGGTACCCCTTGCGGTAGATGAAATTGCCGGCGCATAGGAACAGGCAGGCCTTGGCTATCCCGTGGTCCAGCACGTGGTAGACGGCCCCGGTCAGGCCCTCCGGATTGAGGGCGGTGAAGCCCAGGACCACGTATCCCATGTGGCTTATGGTGGAATAGGCGATCATCATCTTGAAATCTCGCTGGTAGATGGCCATGATGCCTCCGAAGAGCACCGCCGCCGCCCCAGCTGCCGCCAGGGCGTCCATGGTGGTACCCGTCAACCCCGAGGCATGGACGGTGAAGACGGAGAAGGCGATGCGGGCGATGGCGAAAGCGGATACGGCCACCACCAGCCCCGAGAGCATGGCGCTCATAGGGGAGGGAGCTATGGAATGGGCGTCGGGTAACCATAGGTGTAGTGGGAAGATGGCCGCCTTCACCATGAAGGCCAGCACCAGGACGGCGAAGGAGGCGATGAGCACCTCCCGGTAGCCTGTCTCCACGACCCGAGCCGCCAAGTCGGCCATGTTCAGTGTCCCGGTCACCGAGTAAAGGAAGCCGATGCCCAGGAGCACCATGATGGAACTGGGGGCCCCCATGAGCAGGTACTTGAAGGCGGCCCGTACAGCGTTGCGGTTCCCCGTCACAGCCACCAGGGCATACGAGGATAGGGCCAGGATCTCCATGAAGACGAACAGGTTGAAGATGTCCCCGGTGACCACGAAACCCATCATGGAGGCGGAAAGCAGTAGGAACAGCACGTAGTAGGCGGTGATCCTGCCTCCCCTCACCTCCCGGGCGATGTAAGGCCTTGAATAAAGCAGGGCCAGCAGGCTTATCCCGCAAACCACCATCATCAGGAAGTAACCGGCGAAATCCACCTTGAGCTCTATCCCAAAGGGGGGCTCCCACCCCCCCAGCTGGTAACCCACACACCCATCGGGCGGTATCCTTCCCACCAATAAAAGCCCCAGCACCCCGGAGACAGCCAGGAAAAGGGCGGACACCCAAGGCACCGCCTCCCTCCGGAGATAGGAGACGAAAGGCATGAGCGCCGCCCCCGCTATGGGGAGGGTGATCATCAACACGGGAAAATGCCTGAAAACCCCGCTCAACCCGCCTCCTCCTCCTCACGGAAAAGCCTGCTCACGTCCAGCGTCCCGAACTGGCGGTAGAGGAGGATGACCAGGGAGAGGGCCAGGGCGGTCACGCTCACCGCCACCACGATCGCGGTGAGGATGAGCGACTGGGGGAGGGGGTTGACCATACGAGAGGGATCCACCCCGTGACCGTGCACGGGTGCCGCTCCACCCTCGAGGTATCCGATGGAGATCAGGAAGAGGAACACCGACGTCTCCATGATGTTCAAACCGATGATCTTCTTGATGATGTTGCGTCGCATGATGACCGTGTAAAGCCCGATGCAGAAAAGGACCATGGCCACGGCGTAATGGAGGTTAGGCCAGAGGTTCATCAGCGCCCTCCTCCCTCACCATGGCGAACAGTATGGAGACCAGTACCATGGCCCCTCCCAGGCCTATCCCCACCTCCACCAGCACCGTGAGCCAGGTGACCAGGGCGGGATGCAGAGCCTGCGACACCTTGGGCCAGGCATAGGTGAGGAAATTCCCTCCCCCGAAAAGCCCCAAGACGCCCACCAGGAAGAAGGTGATCACCGCAGACCCCTCCAAGGGAGAGCGGAGACCCTGGGAGACCTTCACCGATGACAGATGCAACCCGTAGATGGTGGTGAAGATGATCATGCTGGCACCTATCACCGCGCCCCCCTGGAAACCCCCACCCGGGCTGATCTCACCGTGGAGGATGGTATAAAGGGAAAAGAGCAATATGAAGGGTACCACCAGGGCCACCATGGTCCTGACGATGACGCTGGAGGGGAACCCGGAAAGCTCCACGTAGTCCCTGATGCGACCTCTCTTCTCCCGCCCCAATACGGCCAACACCGCCGCCAGGGCGCAGTATATCACCGTCACCTCGCCCAAGGTGTCGAAGCCACGGTAGTTGATGATGATCCCGGTGACCACGTTCCGGGCATGCGTCTCCTCCTCAGCCCTCTCCAGATATCTGGGCACTACCCGGGTGGCGGTGGGGTTGCCCGGGTCTCCCATGGGAGGCATGCGGGAGACAACGTAAAGGAGGAGCAAGGCCAAGGCGCCGATGAAGAACAGAGATACCAGCCTCTTCATTCCTCCTCCCTCCTGCGCGTCCGGAAGATGGTCACCACGAACAGGACCGTGGTGACACCCGCCCCCACCGCCGCCTCGGTGAGGGCCAAGTCGGGGGCCTGCAACCTCTGCCACGTCAGGGCCATGATCAGGCTATAGACGGCGAAGACGATGACTGCGGCCAGCAGGTCCCGAGCGGAGACGGCCAAAAGGGCCGTCACCACGAGCAGGGCCAGGAGCAACACGTTCAGGGTCACATCCCAGGAAGAGCCCATCATCACCTCCCAGGATGACCGTCGGAACCGCCTGGGGCCACGCCGTGTCGGGAGGGGAAAGGAATCTTCCCGTCCCCGGACCACCTCATCTTTTCTCCTCCCCCTTCTTCCAAGGCCTGATTCCCTGTCTTAAGGCGGCCCTCCCTATCGCGTGCCCGCAGGTGGCGCTGGAAATGAGGAGAAAGAGCGCCACCACCAGGAGCTTGGCCAGCTCCCAGGATAGGCCGCTGTAAACAGCCATCCCCAGCAGAACCGAGCAACCGCCCAGAGTATCGCATTTGGTGGAGGGGTGCAGCCTGGAGAACAAGTCGGGCATTCGGAGCAAGCCGGTGGTGCCTAGCACGAAGAATAAGGCGCCCACGCAGCAGAAGACCGCCGCCACACCTTCCCTGGCCGTCACCGGTCCTCCCCCCTCCCTTCTGCCTCCAGGTAGCGGGAAAAGGCCACCGTCACCACGAAAAGCAGGAGGGCGTACACCATCCCCACGTCCAAGAAGAAGGCCTCCGCCTGGATGAAAGTGACCAGCACCACCACCACCAGGGTCTTGGTGCCCACAATGTTAACCGCCAGCAAGCGGTCCAGCACGGTGGGGCCCACCGCCGCGCGGTAGAGACACAAAAGGGCGTTGGCCGCTATGAGGGCTGCGATGATGGTGAGGAACCTATCCATCACCGTTTCCCTCCTCTTTCTGCCCGAAGAGCCAGGCCACCATCCTCTCCAACTGTGGAAGTCCCTCCCGGTGATAGGGACAGAGGCAGTGGACCCGCAACAGGTCACCCTCCAGCCAAACGGTGACCGTACCCGGCGTCAGGGTGATGGAATCGGCGAAGACGGTGCGGGGAAGGTCACCCCGCAGAAAGGTACGGTATTCCACTATGCCGGGGTCCACTGGAAGACGCGGGTCAAGGATTATGCGGGCCACGTCTAGATTGGCCTTGACTATCTCCACCCAGAGGCGCAGGAGGAAGAAGGGAAGGCGCAAAAGCACCACCGGCTGGAGATGGGGATCCAGGGCCCGGCCCAGGAGCCACACGGTGATGTAGACCACCAGGGAGGCGGTGATCGCCCCCATCACCACCTCGGAGAGGGAAAGGGAGGAAGTCAGTATCACCCAGAAAAGGAGAAGGAGGAGGAAAAGCGCCAGCCTCTGAACGAGCGCGTATCCCCTGGACAATGCCTTCCCCCGCGAAAGACGCCGACCTCTACTGCTTAGCCGTACATTACCCCGTTTAAATTAGCGAAATTCTAACACGCTCCTTCGCTTTGTTTCAATGAAGGAGCAGGGGGCCCTCCTTTGAGCCGACGATGAACTAGCGCCCGTAACGCGGGGGATGCGGGCCTGGCTCACGGTCCCGGCCACGGGAGGACGCGATGCCGCGACCGGGCCCGCCGAAAGGGGTCCCGCGGGCCCGGGCCCAGCGGGCTCTCACCCTCCCTCCCCCGTCCCCTCATCGGAGGAAGGAGGGGACCCTGCCTCCGCGCGGGCCTTGGACCTTCTGCGGGCAAAAACCAACAAGAAGACCAGGGCCACGATAAGCAACAACCCCCAACCCAGATAGCTGAGGGCCCGGTCGATGTAGCGCCAGCTCTCGCCGAAGAAGTAACCAGCGGCGAAGACGCCACCAGTCCATAGCAGGTTGCCTGCCAGGGTATAACCCAGGAACTTGGCGGCGGGCATATCCCCCACCCCGGCCATGATGGGGATGAAGGCCTTTATTCCCGCCACCCACTTGCCGAAGAGGAGCGTCCTTCCCCCGTAGCGCAGGAAGTATTCTCCAGAGCGGGAGAGGTTATCCCTCACCTTGCGACTCCCCGAATAGCGGTGGAGTAGCCGGTGACCTCCCCTGACCCCCATGTAATAAGCGAAAAGGTCGCCTACCGTGGCGGCCGCATAGGCGGTGATGCTCACCAGGAAAGGGTTTAGCTCCCCCGAGGCGGAGTAGAAGGCTCCTAAGAGAAGGATCACCGTGCCGGGAGCGGCCCAGCTGGTCAAGAAGAAGCTCTCCAGGAAAACCCCGGCGAAGACTACAAGATAGCCCCAGTAGGCAAAGACGGGCTTCAGGAACTCTATGACCCTTTCCAGGAAGGAACCGGCCAAGCCCTCCCTCCCCGCTCCAACCCGCCTCCCCCGGGCTCACGAACGGGTAGCGCGTCCCCCTTTTCCCGGCGCCCCGCCACGATCTTCCGCTACTCTTCCTCTATGAGGTCCTTGATGATCTGCCCGGAGGGATCCTTCTTGAAGGACTTCACGAAGACCACGAACTTGGGGGTCTTGTAATATGGAAGCCTCTCCTCGCAATACTCCAGCACCTGCTCCTCGGTGAGCTTGGAGCCCGGCTTCAGTTTTACGTAGGCCTTGACCTCCTCCCCCAGGTACTTGTTGGGTATTCCCACCACCGCGGCCTCCGAGATGAGGGGATGGGAGGTTAGGACCTCCTCGATCTCGCGAGGGTATATGTTGAAGCCACCCCGGATTATGAGATCCTTCTTCCGCCCCACGATGTAGAGGTAGCCGTCCTCGTCGATGTAGACCATGTCCCCGGTATATAACCAGCCGCCCCGCAACACCTTCTCCGTCTCCTCGGGCTTGTTATAATAGCCCTTCATCACATTGGGGCCGCGCACGATGAGCTCGCCCACCTCGCCCGGCTCCAGCTCCCTCCCCTCGTCATCCACCACCTTGACCTCAATGCCCTCCCCGGGAATACCTATGGACCCCAGCTTGTAAGTACCGTCCAGGGGTTGCATGGAAACCACCGGGGAGGCCTCGGTAAGGCCGTAGCCCTCGTATATGGGGGAGCCTATCTCATTGTTCCACCGCTCCAACGTCTCCCGGGAGATGGGCGCGCCCCCGCATACCCATAGCCGCACCGAGCTTAGGTCGTACTGGTAGATGAGGGGGTGGTTGAGTATGTAGACGTACATGGTGGGCACCCCGAAGAAGACGGTCACCTTGTCGTGCTGCAGGGACTTGAGCACTTCGCCGGGGATGAAGGACTCGTGCAGCACCATGCAAGCCCCCGCCTTGATGGAGGCGTTCATGACGCATGTCTGGCCATAGGCGGCGAAGAAGGGCAGCACGCCCATGACCACGTCCTCCTGGGTCAGCCTGCACTGCCTTATGACCAAGGAAGCATTGGAATCCAGGTTACCGTGGGTGAGCATGCAACCCCGGACCACCCTGGCTGAGGTGGGCGCGTAAAGGAGTACCGCCAGGTCATCCTCGGACAGGTCCTCTGCCTCCAGCTGGTAAGGCTTTCCCTCCATAAGCTTTTCCATGGAGAGGATCCCCTCCTGATCGGAGGGACCGCTCACTATGACGTGGCGAAGCCTGTCCCCCAGCTTCTGGCGCAGGGAGCGGACGAGGTCGTCGAACTCGAAGTTGGTGACCAGGGTGTCCGCCGCCGAGTCCAGGGCTATCTTCTCCACCTCCTCGGCCAGGCACATGTAGCAGAGGGGAACCACCGTAGCTCCCAGGGCCAGGGCGGCGTAGTAGGAGACGATGAACTCCGGGATGTTGCGCATGAGCAAGGCGACCTTTGAATCCCGGCCGATCCCCAGCTCACGTAGGACGTTAGCAAAACGGTGGGTTCTGGCCAGAAGGTCCCCGTAGGTTATGGTCTCGTGGCCGAAGAGGATCGCCGTGGCATCGGGGTTGTTCTGGGCTGTCTTGACCAGGTTATAATACAAATTCATCGAACACCTCTCCCGTCTCCACTGGTACGACCAGTTCCCGGAACCCTCTCCCAAGGCGAGAAATCCGTATGCCCGCCCTGACCGGTATTATTCTATCATCCAATCACAGCCCGGTCAGTAAAAGGCCGCTATCATCTGGCTTTTCTCAACTAACCTAACCGGTAGCCGAGAGGCTCACCACCTCTACGCCCTCGGCCTCTTCGCCGACCAACACCCGTACTGCCGCTACTTTCAACTCTGGTATCTTGGCTATAGGATCCAGGGCGGTGTTGGTGAGGGCGTTGGCCGGGGACTCCCCGAAATGGAAGGGGATGAAGAGGACCTTCTGGGGCATGTCTTCCGTCAACTTGGCCCGGATACGTATGGCTCCCCTACGGGACTGCACCACCACGTGCTCCCCTTCCTCCACACCCAGCTCCCTGGCATCCTCGGGATTCATCCAGACCTCGTTGGTGGAGGCCAAGGCCTCGATCCCAGCCGACCTACGGGTCATGGTTCCCGTGTGATAATGGAAAAGGATACGGCCGGTGGTGAGGTAGAAAGGATACTCCTCGTCGGGCAGTTCCGCCGGGGGCTTGAACTCCACGGCGCTGAAAAGACCCTTCCCTCGCGTGAACTTCTCCACGTGCAGTATGGGGGTGCCGGGATGGTCCGGCGTGGGACAAGGCCAATGTAGATAGCCCAGCTCCTCCAGACGTTGGTAACTGATCCCGCCGTACTGGGGGGTGAGGGAAGCGATCTCCTCCATGACCGCGGAGGCGGACACGTCCCCCATGTCGTAACCCAGCCGCCGCGAGACCTCCGCCACTATCCAGGAATCCTCTCGGGCATCCCCCGGCGGCTCCACAGCCTTGCGTACCCGCTGGACCCGGCGGTCGGTGTTGGTAAAGGTACCCTCTTTCTCGGCAAAGGATGCAGCGGGGAGCACCACATGGGCGCGGCGGGCAGTCTCGGTGAGGAAGATGTCCTGCACCACCAGGAGCTCCACTTTGTCCAGGGCTTCCTGAAGGTGCCTTATGTCGGGATCGGACACCATCGGGTTCTCGCCCATGATGTATAGGGCCTTCACCTTACCCTGGGCGGCAGCTTCCATCATCTCCATCACGGTCAGGCCAGGCTTTTCCGGGAGGTTCTCCACGCCCCAGACCCGGGCGAACTTCTCCCTTGCTCGCGGGTCCTGGACGCTCTGATAACCGGGCAGGACATTGGGAAGTCCACCCATGTCGCAGGCTCCCTGCACGTTGTTCTGTCCCCGCAGGGGGTTGAGGCCCGCCCCCTCTTTTCCGATGTTGCCAGTGAGCATGGCCAGGTTGGCCAGGGAGAGTACGTTGTCCACGCCAGTGGTGTGCTGCGTTATGCCCATGCAGTACACGATGGCGGCCCTTTCGGCGGAGGCGAAGATACGGGCTGCCTCCCGGATCTGGTCGGCCGGGACACCGCATATCTCCGCCGCCCTCTCGGGAGTGTACCGCTCCACCACCTTCTTGAACTCCTTGAACCCCTCGGTCCTCTCGCGGATGAACTCCTCATCCGCCAGTCCTTCCTCGAGGATGACGTTCATCATCCCGTTTAGCAGAGCCACGTCGGTGCCGGGCAGCTGCTTTAGCCAGAGATGGGCGTAATCGCAGAGCCGGATGCGCCGGGGCTCCGCCACTATGAGCTTGCAATCGTTCTTCATCACCGCTCTCTTTATCCGCAGCCCCACGATGGGATGGGCCTCGGTGGTATTGGAGCCGGTGACCAGAATACAGTCGGCCTTCTCCAAGTCATCGACGCTGTTGGTCATGGCACCGCTTCCGAATACCGTCGCCAGACCGGCGACCGTGGAGCTGTGTCATAAACGGGCGCAGTGGTCGACGTTGTTGGTGCCGACCACCGCGCGGGCAAGCTTTTGCAACAGGTAGTTCTCCTCGTTGGTGCAGCGGGCGGAGCAGAGGAAGGCCACGCTGTCGGGGCCGTTCTCCTCCATTATCTCCTTGAGGCGGCCCGCCACCTCGTCCAGGGCTTCGTCCCAGGAGACCTCCACCAGCTCCCCGCCCTTCCTCACCATGGGTCTGGTGAGGCGGTCGGGGTGGTGGATGAACTCGTAACCGTACCTTCCCTTCACGCAGAGGTTTCCCTGCCCCGGTCCCACCATCACCGGGGAGGACGCCCCCACCACCTTGCCATCCCGGACGTGCAGGTCCACCTGGCAGCCGCAGCCACAGTAAGGGCAGGTGGTACGTACTTTAGTCACCTGCCAGGCCCTACCCTTGCCCTTGTAGGGGATGGACACCAAGGCTCCGGTGGGACAGGTGGAAACGCACTGCCCACAGAACTCGCAGGGAGTCTCGGGAAGGGCCCTGCCGTAAGGCGTCCCGGGCACGGCGTCGAAGCCGCGGTTCACGAAATCGTACACCCCTACACCCTGGACCTCGCGGCATATGCGGACGCAGCGCCCGCATACGATGCACTTGTTGTAATCCCTCTCAATCAAGGGATTGTCATCGAGGACCTCGTAAGTGTGGCGCTCGCCCTGGAAGCGTGGCTCCCGTACTCCGTACTCGTAGGCCAGGTCCTGCAACTCGCAACTTCCCGACCTTTCGCAGACCATGCAGTCGTTGGGGTGATCGGAGAGCAGGAGCTCTATCACCGTCCTCCTCGCCCTCCTCACCTCTTCCAAGTCCGTCCATATCCTCATGCCCTCCGAAACGGGTGTGGCGCAGGCCGGAAGGAGAGCCCTGGCCCCCTCCACCTTGACCACGCACACCCGGCAAGCCCCGAAAGGCTCCAGTCGCTCGTCGTGGCAGAGCGTGGGGATGCGAATCCCCGCCTCCC
>Ga0272449_1003953_pt1 | contig 12371 bp, 7 predicted proteins | sample YNPCB0241_FD_198679 | JGI IMG/M metagenome (GOLD analysis project Ga0272449, IMG submission 198679) | Hot spring sediment microbial communities from Yellowstone National Park, WY, United States - YNP-CB-024-1 | ecosystem: Environmental > Aquatic > Thermal springs > Hot (42-90C) > Sediment...
TGGGGTCAAAGCGCAGCGACCCACGGATGGCGGCGACGCCGGCGTCGGGGCCGTTGCTGAGCGAGATATTGACGGAGCTTGTAGAGTTGGGGGCGATGGTCTTGCTCTCGACGCTGACTTCGGCAAGCGCTTGCTGGGCGTTGAGAGAGTTATTCGACGGGAGCGCCAGGGCGAAGCTTAGAGCGAGCGCGACAACGGCGAACTGTATTTTGGTTCTCATAATCTGTCACGCTATTGTAGGATTTCTATGAGAGGAGCTGCAAGGGCGGGTGTCCGCTGGGAAGGTCACGGCGGTCACTGAGAAGGGTCAAGGGAGTCCCAGGCCCCCTTGACCCTTCAAAGCGTTTACTGTTGTGCGTCGCTCCTGCCAACCTCCCAAGGGTTAGCGTCGCGCGATCACTTCACAGCTACCATCAATGAGGTACGTCCCACGCGACCACGGATCGGTGATCGTCACCGGCGGGTTTGTGCCTGTGGGTATCTGAACCCCGCGCGGGAAGCCGTAGAGCAAAACCGTGTCATTATCGCCCTCGCCGCAAACGATGACCTCTGTCTGGAACCCGGGGACATCGCCTGGGCGGATGATGATCGTCACCTTGCTACTTTTCCTGGCATCCACGTTATCAAGTCCTTGACCAGGATCAATGATATGGACACCGCATCCAGCGGTAATGACGTCATTACCGGGGCCACCTATCAGTGTATTGTTTCCACCATTTATGCCGTCTTCATCACAGTCTTCAGACTCGTCAATGGTGTCGTTCCCAGGGCCGCCGTCAATGTAATCGTTCCCCAATCCGCCGACGAGCGTGTCATTCCCAGAACCACCGATGATCCGGTCATGGCCTCCACTGCCAAAGATCATATCATGACCTTTGCCACCGTTGAGCACATCGTTGCCAAAATTTGTCACCAAATCGCAGCCAAAGCCACCACCAGCGTCGTCATCTCCACCACAGATGATGTCGTTGCCATCACCACCGTTGACTTGGTCGTTGCCATAACCGCCCGCGATCATATCGTCGTGCAGGCCCCCGTCAATGAAATCGTTGCCTCCCAGGCCACGGAGGACATCATCGCCGGCGAAGCCCTTGATCGTATCGTTCTGTTCAGTTCCGGTGATGTCATCGTCGCCGGGGGTGCCGTTGATGACGGCAGCCAAGACGAGAAAACTCGTCGCACTGATCAAGGCGATCAACCACACCAGCAAGCCCTTCTTGCTCTTCACGAGATTGGTCATCTTCTGCCTCCTTTATGTCTCCAAGTTTCTAACCCAATACGATCAGACAACGACCTGGGCCCGTCTGTATCTCAAATTGCCCTTTGGAAGTCCCATCACTGATAGTCACTATCTGGCTTTGAGGAAGCGGCCCTTGGCGAAGCCCCTGCACAGACAGATCATGCTTCGAAAAACCTATAAGCCGAATTACACTGCGATCCGAAGCGTTCTGCGTGCAGGTTATCTTCTCCACCTTGCCCTCAGCATCCTCACGCCTGAGGATGAACGTATCGTTCCCGCCACCACCAATGAGAGTGTCTTGGCCGCGCCCTCCAACGATGAGATCATTCCCCTCGCCACCATTAATCGTGTCATTGCCACCATTGCCATAGATCCGATCATTCCCTGCATCGCCGTTCAACGTATCATTTTGATTACCGCTGAAAATAGAGTCGTTCCCCTCACCGCCGTTTATAGTGAGCTTCTGGCCATAGCGGTAATCAACGGTGATGCGATCATTACCTGCATCGCCGTTGATCGTGTCAATCTTCGTTGCCAGGGCTACATCTCCAGCTAGTAACGTGATATTGTCACTGCGGGATGTCCCTGCACAGGTCTTGCTATCTTTGGGAAGCAGATGACACGGGATGTCATCTGCTAACATCAGATAGCTCACAACCCCCAGCACAGCTAGTGCTGAAAGCGCAAACAGTTTTTTCATCTTCATCGTATGACGCCTCCTCTTCATAAGGTTCTGCTGACTTGCAGAGCACATGATCGCTCATGGCACCATTATATGGGACAGAGGGCTTTTCTGTCAGTGACGTGCGTCACTCTCGGAATCTTCCCGCAATCCTGTGCGAAGACGGTAATCTCAGCGTATGACGACTACTTTTTGTATCCCTGTTCGCAGCGCGCGCCCGTCAAAGCCTTGTACGGACACAAGAGAGAGATAGACCCCGTTAGCAAGCCCTTTCCCCCTATCTGTTACTAAGGGAATCGTCATAGCACGGCCCGCATTCGTTCGATCTATTAAGAGACGGCCACGGAGATCAAAGAGCTGTAATCGTAGAGACGCAATCCCCATGCCCTGGGCTTCTATATAGAGTTGCCCAGCCCGCACTGTCGTTTGCAGTCCTTCGATGCGCAACGGCACTAACAACCGTTGTGTACTCGCCGACGCTACTCTCCCGCAGTCAAAGCCGATCTCAAAGTACGGCGCGATAGCTGTGGCCGCGCTCAGTCCGGCTTCCCGCTGCGTCACGATAGTGAAGACCTGCACACGCCCTTTCTTGATCTCTCGCGGCACCGATGGATAGATACGCTCAATCGTGAATGGCTCGCCCGGCAAGGGCTGGATGCCTAGCACGGTTCGCGCCGCTTCACTATTATTTTTGATCGTGATCCGGATGGCCTTCTTAGACGGCCTTGTCGCCGTTGGCTTATACTCAGTCAGTTTTGGAGTCGAAGAGGCCACAACTCCAAAACACGTCACGCCCGCCACAACCTCCGCCGTCGCGATGAAGCTATTGTTCTCGGGGTTAGGGTCTAACTCGTCAGCCTCTACAGTCACAGCGTTCGTGAGAGTTCCCTCCGTCGTCGCCCTCACGATGATCGTGACGATCGCGTTGGCTCCCTCGGCGAGCGCCCCCAGTGAGCACGTCACTGTACTGTCAGCTTGCGAGCAAGCTCCGGCAGGAGCTACTGAGACGAAGGCCACCCCCTCCGGCAGGGTGTCCGTGACAACGACATTGGTAGCGCCATGCGGGCCATTATTCGTTATAGTGATCGTGTATATTACATCGCTATTTACAGGGACTGGGTCGAGCTGGGCGCTCTTGACGATAGCCAGATCGGCCATCCTCTCTGTGTCCCACAAAATAGCTAGGTTATTGCTGAGAATGGGCCAATTGAAGCCGATCTGGGTCGCGTCGGCCTCGCTCGCCTGGATGCCGATGGTAGCGCTACCGCCACGATCTTCCGCCGCGCACTCCCCTCCCAAAGAGACATCTTGATAATTGAAGAGCACTTCGGTGCGCCCCTCAAAGAAGACGACCTGAAACCGCACGGTCCCTAACGCATCCCCCAGACAGTTCAAGTGCCACACGTTGCGCCATTCGATCACGAGTTCTCGATTGGGAGCTGAGCCTCGCACTGTCCAGAACACGTTGTTCTTCGACCGTGCCAGGGGATAGAGATCGTCCCAGAAGGGGGCAATGAGCGTCGTGAACGAGCTGTTGGGCAAGGCGCTGTTAGTGAAAGGGAAGTTTGCCTGGTGGAAGCTGAGTGCGCCGTTGGCCCCCACGTAGATGGTGCTATAGCTTGCCGTGCCAAACTTAATAGGGAAGGGCGAGGTAATCCGAGCGGAGCTATCATCGCTCAGATTGAGATTCGTCCCGGTGAACGTTCGCCAGCTCATGGGCGGGGTCGTGCAGCTATAGATGCCCACACTCCCACCGATCTCGACGGTCAGAGACTCTCCGTTCGAGAAGTCCAGCGTGATCGTATCACCGACGGCGCATGGCTCGACCCAAGTGCCTGAATAGATGCCGTCATTGGCGGCCAAATCCGGCGCGATCCCGTTGTCTTCCAGAGTGATCGTCGTCCCTAGGGGATTGATAATCACGGTTAAGGGCCCAGCGGGGCTGGCGCAGTTAATATTGAGGACAGCGATGGTCATCGCTGCTCCCCCTAAAAGAGCCTGGAGTGGCCGCAGCACCGCAAAGAGCGGTGCATCCGTGCACGTCAACGCTTGGTACGCATTGATGCGCCGCCCGGTGATCGTCTTATCAGCGAGCGCAGGCTTGGGATCGCCGCTGGAGAGAATGAGATTGCGCAGGGCGATCCAATCGAGACTCGGATTATGCGCTTTCAGTAACGCCGCCAGGCCCGTCACGTGCGGGGTAGCCATCGAAGTCCCGCTGAGGGTATCGTAAGTGTTACCGCGCATCGTGCTGAGGATGCTCTTTCCCGGCGCGCCGACGTGCACTGTGTGCAAGCCAAAATTGGAAAAACTCGGCAAGTCGTCATTGTGATCCGTAGCCGCAACGGCGATAACGTTGGGCAGATAGTAGCTCGCGGGATAGAGATTGCCAGTATCGTTGTCCCTACCACTATTGCCCGCGGCAGCGATGAAGAGAATCCCCGCGTCCATCTGCGCAGCGATCGCGTCATACAACGCTTGAGAGTATCCTCCGCCGCCCCACGAATTATTGGTCGCGACGATATTGACCCCGCGCTCTTTCATCAGTTTCACATATTCTAAGCACCGGATTGCATCGGATGTGAAGCCAGAGCCGCCGGAGTTCAAGAACTTGCACGCCATGATCTGCACGTTCCAATTGACGCCCACGACCCCGACGGAGTTATTCCCTTTAGCCCCGATGATGCCCGCGACATGCGTGCCGTGGCCGTGGTCGTCCAATGGATCAGAGTCGTTATTGACCATGTCAAAGCCGTAACAATCATCAACAAAGCCGTTGTGATCGTCATCTACGCCCGCGATACCATTGCACTCGGGAATATTGCGCCATATATTACCCGTCAAATCCGGGTGATTGTAGTCCACTCCTGAGTCAATAATAGCGACGACAACGTCGCTGCTGCCCGTTGACAGCTCCCACGCTTCGGGAGCATCAATATCGGCGTCCTCGGTACCACCGGTCTGGCCGGTATTCTCCAGTGCCCATAATTCACCAAAAAGCTCGTCATTGGGCGTGAGGGCTGCGTGCTGGGCTATTTGATAGACGTAATTGGGCTCGGCGTAGAGCACATTGGCGTCCTTCTCGTAGAGCGCGCGAGCTTCTGCGAGACTCATGCCAACTCGCACAAGCTGCAGATTGGGTACAATTTGAAACGTCCGCAGAACGCGCGCCCCCAACGCCGCATGCACAGTATTGATGGCAGCCTTGGAAGCTTCAGACTTGAACCGCACGAGCAGCTCACCGGGTGCCGCCATAGGGCCGATAGGGCTTGCCGGACCCTTCTGCCCTTGCACTCCCGAAGTCAAGATTAAGCCCAATGCCAAGACTGCTACGAGCACAACTAAAAATTTCATGCGCATCGCGATCTAAGCCTCCTACCAACAAGCTTATTTTTCATTATAACATAATCGCTCACCCCAGGCTCCCGACTACGAAAGCCCCCTAGGGAGACCCTACGGAGGCTTTCGCAGCTCTTCTCTCTTTAAGAATGAACGTTGAGGCTTATCTCAAGATCACGAGCTTCTGTACCTTGGTGCGCACTACGTCGCCATTGCGAGCCTTGGCAGTCAGCACATAAAGATAGACGCCGTTGGCCAGTGGCTGCCCTGCGTTGCTCAAGCCGTTCCAATGCAAGACGTTGCCGTCAGTGAAGTCGCTCGCATAGACGAGCCGCCCCGTCAGATTGAAGACCTCGACCTTCACAGCAGCGACGTCCGCCCCTTGGGCAGCAAAGCGCACAGCACCGGACTCCTGCACAAGCGCCTGGGCAGCTACGATGCGCGAGGCGCTTGGTGTAAAGCTCACTGACGTCTCTGGAAGAACCAGGCCGCTCGCATCGCTGAATCGGAAGAATATCGCAGAGATTCCAGCAAAGTCTGCAAAGTCTAGATCGATATCCGGATCGATATCATCCGCCCACGCTAAGAAGACTTTACTCGCGTTGGCAGTGAGCGCCGGATGGCGGGCATTGGTCCGCGGATCAGAGAGCACATCTTCATGGTCGAAGTCCACGCCACTATTTGAGCTGCGCACAAATTTGATCTGCCCTTGGTTGTTCTCGTAGCTTACCCAGGCTAGATAGACCCTGGTGCCATCTACGGCCAGCGCCGGCTTCAGCGAGTCTACGTCATCGTCGGAGACGTTTATCGGCTCGCTGAACGTCTTGCCGCCGTCATGGCTGGCCGTCAAATAGATGTCGAAATCGCCATCGGTCTTATCCGCCCACGCTACATAGATATTTCTTCCGTTGACGGCGATGACGGGATCTACGGAATCTCGCTCGCTGTTGGAGAGATTGATCACGGGGCACTCGCCCTGCTTGATCTGCTTGCCCACTTTGATAGTACACTTGCCAGTGAGCTGCTTGAACGCAACCTCGAAGTTGCCCAGAGAATCTTCCATCCAGACCCCGTAGACGATGCTGCTGCTGACAGCGAGCTTGGGGCAGAGGGCATCGGCCTCCTTGCCTCCAGAAAGCGTCTTGCTGACAACCTTGCCCTTAGCGAAACTATTGCCGCCGTTGGTGCTCTGCGCTAAAACGATCTGGAATCCGTCCTTGGCCAACTCCGACCACGCGACGAAGATGTTGCTGCCGCTGACAGCGATCGAGGGACAGATAGAGTCGGCCTTCGGCGTATTGGAGAGATTGAAGTTCAAATTAAATACCTTTGTGCCTTCAGTGATAGGGTTCTTGCAGGGCTCGGGGACAGCAGCTTCGTTTTTGAAGCTCTTGCTGCCTCGTCTGAAAGCATTCCCGCCGTTATTGCTGAAGGCGAAGCAGATCTCAGGGTTGCCCTCGCTGCCCGGCACGTCATCTTCCGCCCAGACGATGTAGACATTGGAGCCGTTGACAGCGATCGCCGGATCGGCGGCGTTCCCCGTGCCGCCAGACACAGCGATGAAGGAAGCTTCAAAAGTGTTTCCCCCGTTAAAGCTACGCCGAAGTTGGATCTGGCTGTCCCCAGTCCGCATATTGTCTTCATCGAGAACATCGCCGCTCCACACGACGTAGACGACGTTTCCAGCCGCAGCAATGGCGGGAGTCCTCGACTCTATTGGATTCTCAGTATCTGTCGGTTCTGGGGAGATCAGCTTCCCAGCAGTATCATCATCAGACCACTCCGCGGAGACGCTCAGGGCTGGCAGCAGCGCGATGATCGCTCCCAGCAAGAGCATGAACGCCCGTACCATTCCCTGCCAATGCACATTTTTCATGGCGATAACCTCCTATGTACAAGATGGTCGCTTTGGGCCAACCTCATGATGGAATCATTATATCCAAGATGGGCCTCACTGAAAGTGATGCACGTTACCGTGCAGAAACTCGGACGTTCGCTTGCTCTACTGCTTCACTCTTGTATCGTGATAGAATGCAAGATGACCGAGATAATAGGCCGGTTGTCGGAGTCCACCTCGACCTGCCCAATGGCGAGGACGACATCCAACCCCTCGATCACCTGACCGAAGATCGTATACTTGCCGTCAAGCTGGGGGACAGTAATGGGAGCCAGGGTGATATAGAATTGGCTCATGGCGCTTGTGCCGCTCTCGAGGTCGGCGCTGCGAGCCATCCCCACGATTCCGGGGCGGTCATGCTTCAAGCTGGGGTGAATCTCCAACGGGACGCCATTCCCTAAGCCGCCGCGCCCCGTCCCCGTGGGGTCGCCTGTCTGAATGACAAAGCCCGCCACCACCTTGTGAAAGAACATGTCTTTATAAAAGCCGCGCTTGACCAAATCTATAAAGTGCTGCACGGTCTTAGGGGCTTTGTCAGCAAAGAGCTCGATCTTGAATGTGCCCATGCTTGTCTCCACAATAGCAATGGGGTTCGCGCTCGCGGCTGGAGATGACTCCGAAGACGGCTCTGATGCGCTTGGGGGCGTGCTCGGCTGAGCAGCCGGTGGCGGTGCGGCTGTCGAGGGGCTTGGAGGGGGTTGTGTGCTTTGGGGTTCAGCCTTTCGATCTTTGCATCCTGTGAAGGCTATGACGCCTACGAGAAGAACAATCAAGAGTGCACTGCGCTTCACGGGTCATACCTCCTTCTGACAAGTCTTCTAGCTCCAAATATCTTAAGGGAACAGGCGTGGCCTCGTCAACTCATAAAAAAAGCAGCCCCTACGGGGGGGAACTCCCGCAGGGGCTGGCCGCCTCAGAGCGATGAGCCTAGCGCACTACGAATTTATGCACCTTGCGGAGGACTTCGCCGTTCATGCCCTTGAGGGTGACTACCGCCAAGTAGACGCCCTTGGCCAAGGGCTGCCCTTGAGCGCCCAGGCCCGTCCAGCTCACGGTCTGCCTATGCCCAGATACTTCTTGGTGGGACAGCAAGCGGCCACCTATGTCGAAGATTGCGATGCTCATGGATTGGATGAAGCCTTCCAGCTCGGGGCGCGCCTCAAATTCAAGCTGCTTCCCGTGTTGCGTGACCATCACATCTGCGGAAGGCGCCGGATAGACCGCGAAGGATGAAACTTCCAGCTTGAGACAACTACCGATCAAAGCGCCGTCCTTATCGCTAAAACAGATATTGAACAAAAACGGCGGGGTTCCAGGGTTGACCTGCACTTTAAACTGACCTGTCTTCCCTTTCTTAATGCAATTGGCCTCAGTGGGGAGACCATCGGCCTCAGCAGCTATAGCGTTGGCTTCCGAGGAGCCAGTCTGCACTGACCAATTTGTCGGTAGCAACGTAAAACCCACAAGCGTATCCCAGGGATCGGCGAGCTGAATCTCGATGTCGCAGATGTTTGCTCGTGTAGCCCGCACGGTGAAAGTCACGGTGTAGTCGAAGGGCGTCCCCGCTGTGGTGCGCACCTTGCTCGCCGAGACCGCTGCGGGCACCGATTGCCCAAAGGTATCCGCCACGGGCATTACAAACACCGCCAGTGAAACTGCTATCACTACGACTACACTTCGTTCAAGAAGCTGCTTCATACGAGAAGCCTCCTTTGCGCTCTGTCACACAGAGCTTGATATCGGCTCTATGTATAGCACATCTCTCTTGATGGGTAAGTGATCTAGATCACTTTGGCTCAGGGAAGTTGGGCACTAACGATGAGCTTTTGCAGCGTCGTGCGGGCGCCAAAGCTGCCCTCGAGGGTGAGCACGTACAGATAGACTCCCTGCGCTAAGGGCCTCCCCGACTTGTGCACCAAGGGAATCACTAATTCTGAAGCTCGGCTCGCTTGATCTATGAGCACGCGCCCGCTCAGATCGTAGAGCTGCACGCGCAGGGCCTTCACGTCCCCTCCCAGGGCTTCGAGGCGCAACTGTCTTGCAGTCTGCTCGACCTGCAGCACGCTCTCACCGATCTGTAAGGGGCGGAGCAGACGCGGCTCTGTCGCGCTCGTGAGCACGCCACAGCTCATTTCGATGATGAAGTAAGGTCTTGTGGCTGTGGCCGTGCCCAGACCGGCGGCCCGCTCGGTCAGCACCGAGAGCGACAGACTCCTCCCCGCAGCAATCGTGCGCGGCAGGGTCGGAGTCGTCTTCACGATCGTGAACGGCTCCCCTGGTTGCGGGGCAATGCCCTGAATCGTCTGAGAAGCCCTTGTGGTATTGCGGATGGTTACCCAGATCGTCTTGCGCGAGGGTTTTGTCGCCGTGGGTGTGTACTGCACAGAAGCCGGCGAGGAGGTCGCCGTCACCCCGGCGCAGCCGCTCGCGGTGACCGTGGTACTCGCGCTGGCACCGTTGTTGGAGAGATCGGGATCGCCCTCTGTAGCCGTGACGCTGGCAGTGTTGGTGAGCGTCGTCGCGACTGTGGGCGTCACGACGACGGTGACGGTCGCGCTGGCTCCACTGGGCAGGATGTTAAGCGTGCACGTGACGGTGCCGCCGGCTTGCGAGCATGTCCCTTGGCTTGCGGTCGCCGAGACGAACGCCACCGTCGAGGGCAGCGTATCGGTGAGTGTGACCCCTGTTGCGTCCGCCGGGCCGTTGTTTGTGACGCTGACTGTGTACGTCAAAGTACTTCCGACAGCCACAGGGTCAGGGCTATCGGTCTTGGTGACGGCCAGATCGGCTGTGGGGCCCGTGCTCCAGAGAAGAGCAGAGCTATCGCTAAGAATAGGCGCGTTAAATCCGATCTGGGTCGCATCGCTGCCGCTCACCTGGACGCCGATGGTAGCACTGGCCCCGCGATCTTGCCCAGTGCACGCCCCACCAAAGACCGTATCGAGATAGTGAAAGAGCACGTTGGAACTATTTTCGAAGAAGACGACCTGAAAACGCACCGTTGCGGACGAGTCGTTCCGGCAGTCATAACGGCGCACATCGCGCCACTCGATCACTAATTCTCGGTTTGGAGCCGATCCCAGCACCCCCCAAAAGACGTTCGTGCTTGTCCCTGGCACGGCGTAGAGATCGTCCCAAAAGGGGGCAACCAGCGTCGTGAACGAGCCAGCGGGCAAGCCCTCGTTACGAAAGGGGATATCGGCTTGATGGAAGCTGAGCGCGCCGTTGGTGCCCACGCGCAGCGTCGTGTAGCTCGCCGAACCGAACCGTATGGGGAAGGAGAGGGTGATCGTGGCTTCGTCGTCGTCACCAAGATTGAGGTTCGTCCCGGTGAACGTCCGCCAGCTCAGAGACGGTGTAGTACAGTGATAGCTGCCCTGGGCGCCCCCGACCTGTACGGTCAGAGATTGCCCGTTGGAGAAGTCGAGCGTGTATGCACCCAAGGCGCAGAGATCCCCCGGCGTCCACGTCCCTGAATAGATGCCGTCGTTGGCAGCCAAGTCCGGCGCGACCCCGTTGTCAACAAGAGTGACGACCGTCCCTCCAGGATTGATGGTCACGCTGAGAGGGCCCGCAGGGTTGGCACAATTAATATTCAACACGGCGATCGTCACAGGTGCTCCTCCCACGGTCGCAGAGGGCTTGAGCACCGCAAAGAGCGGCGCGTCCGTGCACGTCAACGCTTGATATGCATTGATCCGCCGCCCGGTGATCGTCTTATCAGCGAGCGCAGGCTTGGGATCGCCGCTGGAGAGAATGAGATTGCGCAGGGCGATCCAATCGAGACTCGGATTATGCGCTTTCAGTAACGCCGCCAGGCCCGTCACGTGCGGCGTAGCCATCGAAGTCCCACTAAAAGTGCTGTACGAATTATTTCTCGTGGTGCTGAGGATGCTGCTGCCCGGTGCTCCCACGTGCACCGTGTGCCGCCCGAAGTTCGAGAACGACGCTAAACCATCCGTGTGCGTCGTGGCCGCGACAGCAATAATATTGGGCAGATAGTAATTGGCGGGATACGACTCTGTGGAGTCGTTATTAGCACTGTCGTTGCCCGCCGCGGCGATGAAGAGAATCCCCGCGTCCATCTGCGCGGCGATTGCGTCATAGAGAGCTTGGGAAAACCCTCCGCCGCCCCATGAATTGTTCGTCGCCACGATGTTGACCCCGCGCTCCTTCATCGTTTTGACGTACTCCAAACACTCAATCGCATCGGCGTCGGAGCCAGAACCCGTAGCGTCGAGAAACTTACACGCCATGATCTGCACGTTCCAATTGACGCCGACAACCCCGACGGAGTTATTCCCCCGTGCCCCGATCGTCCCGGCGACGTGCGTTCCGTGATCGTTGTCGTCCATGGGGTTGGAGTCGTTGTTGGCCGTGTCAATGCCGTAGCAGTCGTCTTTGTAGCCGTTGCCGTCATCGTCTATGTTATTGCTGTTGCAGTCGAGCGTGTTGCGCCATATATTGGCGCTCAAATCCGGGTGATTGTAGTCTACTCCTGTGTCAATGACGGCGACGACGACGGAGCTGCTGCCCGTTGACAGTTCCCACGCTTCGGGAGCGTCCATATCGGCGTCGGGGGTGCCGCCAGTTTGCCCGACATTGTGCAGCGCCCAGAGCTGCGAGAATTGCGCATCGTTGGGCGTGAGCAATGCGTGTTGGGTCGCACGACGGATATAGTTGGGCTCGGCGTAGAGCACGGTGGGATTTTTCTCATAGAGCTTGATGGCTTCTGCCAAGTTCATACCCGAAGGGAGCCGCACGCGCTGCAGGTTCGGCACGAGTTTAAACTCTTTGATGACGTTGGCTCCCACGGCCGTATGGACTTGAGTGACGGCATTTTTCGAAAGATCCGTCCTAAAGCGCACGAGCAGCTCTCCGGGGACGAAGGGCCCCTCGAGAGACTCTTTCTGCCCTTGGGCGGACAAAGATAAGAGAAGACTCAGCCAAAGGGCAACGGCAACGAATCTGAGGGTCGTGCGCATAATGCTCCTCCTTTTTGCTCTGCTTTTAACAAATCACTATGGCAGAGTATACCCAGACGGGGGCTTGCGGACAATAATAGCTATTACATTCCTGAATCACGGAGCCCACGGAACGAGCCGTCTTCCGTGCCTTCCGTGATGCAAAAACCCAAACCCCTGAGGGATCGCTCCCTCATTTGCTGGCTCACTGACCATGAGAGATAATATACACGCTATGCACAAGGTCAC
>Ga0272449_1003955_pt1 | contig 12368 bp, 10 predicted proteins | sample YNPCB0241_FD_198679 | JGI IMG/M metagenome (GOLD analysis project Ga0272449, IMG submission 198679) | Hot spring sediment microbial communities from Yellowstone National Park, WY, United States - YNP-CB-024-1 | ecosystem: Environmental > Aquatic > Thermal springs > Hot (42-90C) > Sediment...
GCGCTGACCCTGGGCTCTGCCACCACGTTCTGGGCCCAGGCCACCATCGCCAACATCCGCATGCCCACCCTCTTCTTCGCCGCCCTGGCCCTCTACGCGCTGGCCCGCTTCGCGGCTCTCACCGCAGAGAACGCAGAGAGCGAGGAAAAAAGGCGGGACCGTTCTCTGCTTCTGCTGGCGCTGGCGCTGGGGCTGGGCATCGGGCACCATCCCTCTCTGGCCTTTGTCGGCATCTTCCTCATCCTGTACCTGCTGGGGCAGGACCCCCGACTGCTCCTCCAGCCCCGCCGCTGGTGGCGCCTGGTCCTGGTCTTCCTGGCCGCGCTGCTGGTGCCGCTGGCCTACCTCCCCATCCGGGGCGCGATGGGCGCCCCGCTGGCCCCACCCGACCTGGATACCCTCCAGGGCTTCCTCTGGCACGTCCTGGCGAAGGGCTTCGCCGGGGATATGTTCGCCTTCGCCAACCTCCGGGACTTCCCCCACCGTCTGGCACTGCTCCCGACCCTGCTCACCTTCCAGTTCAACGGACTCCTTCTGGTCCTGGCACTGCTGAGTCTTCTGGCCGTCCTCCGGCGGGACCGGTGGCTCTTCCTTTTGCTGGCGGGGAGTTTCGCTCTCCACACCTACATCACCCTCACCTACCGGGCCCCCCAGACAGTGGAGTACCTGATGCCCGCCTACCTCCCCATCGCGCTGGCCGTCGGCCTCCTCCCTGCGGCTCTGAGTACATCGCAGAGCACGCAGAGAAATTCCACAAAAATCTCTGCGTCCTCTGCGTTCTCTGCGGTAAAACTCCTCCTGGCCGCACTGGCGGTCTGGGCTGGATACCTGAACCTGCAGATGCACCTCAGCCTGGCAGAACTGGCCACCGACACCTCCACCCGGCAGATGGTCCAGCCGCTCCTGGAGGCGGCCCCCCCGAACAGCGTCATTCTGGCCGACTGGCACTGGGCGACGCCCCTCTGGTATCTCCAGCAGGTGGAGGGACGGCGGCCCGATGTGACGGTGGAGTACGTCTATCCCGTCGTCGGGGAGGACTACGGGGCCACATGGCTCCGGCGGGTGGAGGAAGTCGGCGCCGACCGTCCTATCCTGCTGACCCATTTTTACGACTTTCCTGGCTATACGGCCGAACCGGTGGGCGCGGGCTTCCGCCTCCACCGGCGTCCATTTACCGGGACTGTTGGGGCAGGGGCCGAAATTTCATTCGCCGACGGCATCCAGTTGGTGGGGTACCGTCTGCCGGACTCCCCGGTCCACGCCGGGCAGGTACTGGAGGTCGTCCTGGTCTGGAGACGGACGGCACCCTCGGACCGCGCGCCCTCCTTCACCCTCCGCCTGGCCGATGCCGACGGGCGGGAGGTCGCTCAGGCCGACCGGTATCTGGGCACGGATGCCGTCCCCGGTGAGGTCCGCTGGGAACGGCTGGCCCTCCCCATTTACCCCACCCTCCGGCCCGGCCGCTACCAGTTGCGGCTGGGCGCCTACACCGTCTCCGGGGCAGGGTTTGAACCGCTCCCCACGGCCGACGGTGAATCGTTCGTCCTGCTGACCGAACTGGACGTGGGGCCCGCTTCCCGCCCGCTTTTCACCCTCCACCCCCGACACATCCCCTACGCCGGGGGGCCCACCCTGGTCGGGGTGGACTACGACCGGACGGTGCCGGAGACCCTGCGGGTGTACCTGCGCTGGCGAGGCCCGACGGACGGCGGGACCCTCCGCCTCCGCTCGGTCGGGGGGGAGGCGGCGATGGCGAACCTCCCGGCCCTCCCTCAGGGCGCGTACCAGACTGTGGCGATGGACCTGCCCGGAACGGCGCGCGGGCTCCTTCTGCTCTCTCTGACCGATGGCGCGGGGAAAGTGCGGATGGCGGCGGGGCCGTGGGGATGGCCAATGCGGTGGGTACTGCTACCTGTTCCGCCGGGGGATGTCCGCTTTGTGCCGCTGGGGGACGAAATGGCCGTGGTGGGCGTGGGGTTCTCCCCTGCCACCCCCGGCACGGTGATGACGGTGGACGTGCATCTGGTGGGGCTCCGGGCGCTGACGGACGACGTCGCCACCAGCGTCCGGTTAATGGACGAGGCCGGCCGCTATCTGGGCGCGCACGATTGCCAGCCCGCGCTGAGCACGGTTCCGACGCTGAAATGGATCGGGGGCTCGCGGGTCCGGGACCGGCATCTCATCCCCATTCCGGCGGATTGGACGGGTGGGGCGGTGCGGGCCACGCTGGTGGCCTACGAGCGCTTCCGGATGACCCCGCTCCTTCCGCTGGACGACCGCCGCTGGGAAGCGGTTCCCCTGAGGCCATAGGCTGCAAAAACCAAAAACAAAGAGGTGTTTGTACGGCGGTTACGCCGCCGCACAAACACCTCCTCCCCGGGATGCTTCCGGCGCCCCGCTGATCCCCGGGTTGCCACTGGCATCAACGGCACAAACATAGAGGCCAGGTAGAGATAGCCGTCAGGTTCTGACCAATCCTCTCTAAAGGCCTATGAGCCCAGCAGCGTCACCAGCGCCTGAATCAACGTGATCCCGAACACTGTCAGCAGGCACAGAACCAGCAGGCCCAGGATGCCTGCCAGCACCCATGCGCCTGTGGACTGTTTGCCCATCTGGGCCACCGCGTCCGGAATGTCGCCAGGGGAGACCACCAGGGGCTGCCCCTTCGCTTTGGCGATGACGGTCCGGTCGCCCCTCTGCTGGACGGTCCCTACGACGGTGACCTCCTGCCCGGCGCGCAGTGCCCAGACCTGCACGAGCCCGTCCAGCCCCGGAGGAAGCCCCACAGCCTGCAGAGCCGCCGCCCGGTCGGCGCCCTCCGGAATGAACCCCTCGCCCAGCAAGAAGCGGTCCAGGCCCGTCGGGTCCACCCACACCGTCCCGGTGCCGTCATCCAAGAGGAACGGTCGCACCTGGATCCGGTCCATCTGTTGCCGGTTCTCCTGGCCGGGTCTTCCGGTTTTCATAGCCACGCGCACCACCGCGATGTCCAGAAGCGGAGGGACCGGCTCGGGGACCTGGGCAATCACACCCTTCAGCCGGACCAGCCCCTGCCCGGGCCGGAGAGCGGCGACCGATTGCAGGGGGATGTTCGCCAGGGCGGCCTGGAGCCACTGACGCTGGCGGGCGCTTCGGACAAGGAGAACCAGGAAGACCGCCGCCACGACCGCAAAGAACAGCGCGCCGCAGGAACAGAGCAACTGGGGCAAGACAGAACCGATATTCATCGTACCCTCCTGATAGTCATGCAGATAAGGGGGCGGCCTTCGTCGGCCGACCTTAAATCTCCTCTCCTCGCGGCAGAGCCTCCTCCAGTTGCCGGCGCGCTGCGGCCGGCATCGCTTTGGCCGCTCCCGGGCCGCGCAGCCAGTCCTTGAACTTCCGCGCCAGCAGGGTCGGGACCGGCGGGTCCTTGACCTCCAGTTTCACGTCCGGATGGGTGAACAGCACCACCCCCCGCATCGGCACCGAGACGCCGGGCAGAATTTTCCCCAGATAACGGGCCATCCGCCGCAGTTCGTACTCCACCTCCGCCTCCGGCACCCCCAGCCCCTCCTGTCCAGCCAGCGCGCGCAGGAACTTGAACCGATGCCGCCACTTCCAGCGACCGTTCTCATAGGTCACCTCGCCGGGGATGGAGCGGACCACCAGCACCGTCAGGCCCTCCGGCCCCAGGAGGACGTGAGGAGAGGGGAGGATGTGCTGGTAGAGGATGTACCGGTTGTCCAGCCCCTTCAGCGCCTCCCGCACGCTCCGGTAGTGGGCGCGCGGCCCCTCAAACCGTTCGGCGTAGTAGCCGCCGATGATGGATAGCCCCACCCCCAGCATCAGCGCCAGCCACATCCCCAGCGGGATCAGGGCCGACTCGCGCGTCCAGAAAATGGACAGGATGAACGAGACCAGGAGGACCAGGAGTCCGGCAATGCTGGCGTAGCGCCCGATAAAGGCACGGCGGCGAATGGATTTCTCGTCGGCAATAATCCGCATCAATCCTCCTTAAGGAAATTAACAATTAACAATGAACAATTAAAGGTTGACAGGGAACGCGCGGTCTTTTTTAATTTTTTAATTGTTAATTGTTAATTTTTTCATTACCAGACACGCGTTCTGTCCCCCCAGCCCGAAGGAGTTGGAGAGCACCACCCGGACTTCCGCCCGCCGGGCCTGCCCGGGGACGTAGTCCAGATCGCACTCCGGGTCCGGCTCCTCCAGGTTAATCGTCGGATGAATGATCTGGCCCCGCAGGGTCAGCACGCAGGCCACTGCTTCTATCGCCCCTGCCCCGCCCATCGCGTGGCCGATCATGGACTTGGTCGCGCTGATGGGGACCCGATAGGCATGGGGGCCGAAGACCCCCTTGATGGCCCGCGTCTCCACGACGTCGTTGAGGGGGGTTGCCGTACCGTGCGCGTTGATGTAGTCCACATCCTCGGGCCGCAGTCCAGCGTCCTGCAGCGCCCAGCGCATGGCCCGCATTGCGCCCTGCCCCTCCGGGTCCGGCTGGGCCACGTGGAACCCGTCCGACGACGAGGCCCACCCCGCCACCTCCGCCAGGATGGGCGCGCCGCGCGCCAGTGCGTGCTCCCACCGCTCCAGGACCAGGATGCCCGCACCTTCTGCCAGGACAAACCCGTCCCGCCGCGCGTCAAAGGGGCGGCAGGCACGCTCCGGCTCATCGTTGCGGGTGGAAATGACCCGCATGGCCGCGAACCCTGCGATGGCGACTTCGTGGATAAACCCCTCCGCCCCTCCGGCGATGACCACATCGGCGGCGCCGCGCCGGATCATCTCCGCGCCTTCTCCCACCGCCTGCGTCCCGGCTGCGCAGGCGGTGACAACGGTCAGGGTTGGCCCCAGCGCCTGGGCCCATCCGCTGATGTGGTGGGCCGGCATATTGGGCAACGAGGCGGTGATCCCGAACGGGCTGACCCGTTCCCACCCTCTCTCCCATAGGACGTGCGCCTGAGCGAAGGCCCACTCCAGCCCGCCGATGCCGGTGCCGATGGCCACGCCGGCCCGCTCCCCCAGCGGCGGTGTGAGCCCCGCCATAGAGAGCGCCTCCTGCACCGCCGCGACCGCCAGTTGGGAGACGCGGGAGACGCGGCGGGCCTCCTTGACGGGCATGTACCGGCCCGGGTCAAACCCTTGCACCTCCCCCGCGATGCGCACCGGCAGATGGGAAGGGTCAAACTGGGTGATGGGGCCGATGCCGGAGCGGCCCGCCAGCAACCCCTGCCAGGTCTCCTCCGCCGTCAGCCCCAGGGGGGTGACCGCGCCCACACCGGTGACGACCACGCGCGGCCGGCTCATTCCTCTTCTCCTTCGGGGACGGCCTGAGCGGCCCCCGCGCGCACCGCTTCCAGGACGTTGCCCATCACCGCCCGCCGGGCCTGCCCGACAGCGTTCTTCACCGCTTTGGCGTTGGAGCGCCCGTGCCCGATGACGACCACCCCGTCCACCCCCATCAGCAGCGCGCCGCCGTATTCGGCGTAGTCCAGCCGCTTCGCCACCCGCCGCAGGGAGGGCCCCAGCAGCGCCAGCCCCGGCAGCATCGCCACCAGCCCCGGCACCAGCAGCGCCAGCGCGACTTTGTTCAGCGGACCGCCGGTCAGTTCTCGCCGCAGGAAGCGGAAGAGGAACGAGGCAATGGCCTCCGTCGTCTTCAGCATCACGTTGCCGGTGAAGCCGTCGGTGAGGACCACGTCGGCGGCGCCCCGGGTGACCTCTTTCGGCTCCACGTTGCCCACGAAATTGAGGCCGCTCTGGCTCAGCAGGGCGTACGTATCCCGCACCAGCATGTTCCCCTTATCCGGCTCCTCGCCGTTGGAGACCAGTCCCACCCGGGGGTTGGGGATGCCCCAGACCCGCTCCACGTAGGCGACGCCCATCCGGGCGAACTGGAGGAGGTACTCCGGCTTGCAGTCGGCGGTGGCACCGTTATCCAGCAGGAGGACCGGGTTGGGGGCGACCGGGTAAATGGTCGCCAGCGCGGGCCGTTTAATGCCCCGGATGCGGCCCAGGTCAAAGATGGCGGAGGCCAGGACGGCGGCAGTGTTCCCGGCGGAGACGAAAGCGTCGGCCTGACCGTCCCGCACCATCCGCATGCCGACGCGGATGGAGGAATCCCGTTTGCGCTTCACCGCGTCGGTGTGCTCGTGCATTTCTATCACTTCGGGGGCATGGACGACGGTGATGGGGAGGCCCGAGGTGTCGTGTCTGGCCAGTTCGGCCCGTACCACATCCTCAGGGCCAACCAGGATGATTTCGTCGCCCCACTCCCGCGCGGCCATGATTCCACCGGCCACGTCCGGCACCGGCCGGCCATCGGAGCCCATTGCGTCCAGAACGATGCGCATATCTCCTTTCTCCTTTAGCCCAGGTGGAAAATCGGCGGCGGTACGGGCATCCAGATTTTGTGCAGCCCCAGATATACGGTCAGGAACTGGTTCAGCAGGGGACGCAGTGCGGTATCCTGCCACATGTACGCTGTGGCGACGCGCAGTCCCTCCAGTGCCCTCCCCCACGTCTGCTGGGGGGCGTAGCCCAGAGTGGCGACCAGCAGGCTGACCACAATCAGCCCGCAGACGATGCCGGGCACGAGCCCCAGCAGGTGGTCCAGAAAACCCAGCGCGGGGAGACGGGTGTCCGGGAACCCTTTGCGGAGGAGGATTTCCAGCGTCACCGTGACGCCGATGAAGAGAATCCAGAACACCACGAACCGGGTCAGCGTGGGGGTTTTGCCGCCGATGGCGCTGACGAAGAGCGCCGCCGAGGGATACAGAAGCCCGGCGGCGATTGTCGCCAGGTAGAGGACCAGCAGGCTGAATAACTGGCGGACCAGACCGGCCACGATGGACAGGACGCAGATGACCAGGAAGATCAGGACCAGCAAAATGTCCAGGATTCCGAAGTTCATAATACCCTCCGTCATCCCATTGATGGAGGTCTGGCTACCTGATGGTTGGCTGGCCAGCGCTCCCGCCGACTTCCCATAGCCCTCCTTTCATTCCCCTGGCTCCCCTGCGGGAAGGTTTAGAGTGGGGGTTTGGGGGGCGGCGGCAAAGCCGCCGCCCCCCAAACCCCTTCCTCCTCCCTCTCCCCGCGCCGCGCAGCAGATGGTATTAGCGATAGCCCGGCGGCAGCCAGTCCAGCAAATGGCGGTTGCCGATGCGAACACGGGTCAGGCCCGCCTCGCGGGCGGCGGCCTCTGCCTCCTCCGCCTGACGGCGGCTGGTGGTGCCCAGGTCGTGGAAGTAGAACTGGGGGGCGAAGGCCAGCAGCGCGTAGGGGATGCGCGGGTCAAAACTCGCGATAAACCGGGCAATCCGCCTCACCTCCTCCGCGTCCACATAGCCAGGCACCAGCAGCGTGCTGGCGACCACCAGTGGAGGGTCGGGCCGTTCGGCGAACCGGGACGCTGCCCGGGCGAAGTTCTCCAGCGTGCGGGCGTTATCTGCCCCCGTCAACGCCCGATGAAGTGCGCTGTCCCATGCCTTCAGGTCAAATTTGACGCATCCGCCGCTCCGCAGGGAAACCTCCACGGCGCGGTCCATCAGGCGCGGGTGGGCACTCCCGTTGGTCTCCCAGCAGACGACGACGCCCCGCTCTGCCAGATAGTGGGCGGAGGCCAGCGCGTGGGCCATCTGAGAGGCCGGGTCGCCGCCAAAGTAGCAGACGCAGTAAGTTTCTTCGTTGGCCAGGTCGGCCAGTTCCCGGGCGCTGATCGTCCGGGATCGGCGCGGGTCCGCGTCCCGGTAGTGCCAGTTCTGGCAGAAGAGGCAGTTGAACGTACACGCGGAGTAGAAGACTGCCAGATTGTGCCGGCCCCGCTGGGTGGACCCCGAACAGACCCAATCCGCGACGCAATTGGTGGGAAGGGGGTCGCGGTACCAGTGGAGAAGGCCCCGCTGCGGAGTTCCCGCCAGGTGGTGAAGTTTGCCCTCGTGGACTTCCCTCAAGCCGCAATACCCCTGTTTCCCCTCACCGATGACGCACTCATGGGCACACAGGCCGCAGGGAACCCCGTCGGAGGCGTGAGGTGGGGTTTCCGGGAGGCCAAAGGTTTGACGGGTGGCCCTGTGGGCTGTCTCGGCGATGCGCAGGGCATCCGGGCGGCCCTCCCGAAAGCACTCCCAACAGACGCCCAGGACAGCCGCAATGGGCGAGTCGGAGCGTCCACAGAGAGTACAGGTCATCCGCCACGCCATTTCCAGAGACAATTTTATCACCGCCTTGCAGGACAGGCAAATGTCACTTGCCTTTCTGGGAGATGATGTTATAATAAGTGATGGGCGCGTAGCTCAGCTGGTTAGAGCGCCACACTCACATTGTGGAGGCCAGGGGTTCGAATCCCTTCGCGCCCACACCGATTGGCGCCGCGGCCCTGGAGTTTGGCTTTGGGGAAAGGGGACAGAAAAGGGGATCTGTCCCTGGCGGGCAAGCAGGGATAAAATATATTTTCGTTGCAGCGGCGAACCCGCCAACGAAAATATTTTTTCTTTTACCCCTGTGGGCGAACAGGCCAAATGGAAGGGGCGCGTGTTTTTGAGCCTCTGCGAATGAAGGAACGGACTTCCCCAGCGGTACAGGACGTTACCCGGCATCGGCTGGAACTGGATTGGGTGGTCAGCAATCTGCGCTGGCTCCTCCTGTTGGCTGTTCTCCTCGTTGGTTTTCTGGATCCCGCTCATGGTTTCAGTAGCCCCTTCTCTCTCCCGCTGGGTCTGCTGATTGGGATTGTGGTGGCTTACAATCTGGCGCTGACCCTGCTGTTAGCGTTCCACCGTTTTCCCTCCTTGCTTTCTGTTATCGCCCTGGCCGTAGATACAGTTCTGGCTGTCGGTCTGATGGCCCTGTCTGGGGGATTGGAGAGCCCGCTTCTGTTTTTCAGCCTGTTCCCCATCATCACAGCGGCCCTTCGTTTTTCCTTCCTGACCAGCCTCGCTGTCGCTCTATTTATTGCGATTGGCTATCTGGGTATGGGTTTCCTGAGGCCTGCTCCTCTCCCCGTATCCACACTACTGGCGCAGATCGGGAATGTGATCATCATCCTGCTGGCCGCAGTCATTACCGCGCTGGTCGGCGGGCAGATGAAGCGACGGGTGGCCATTATCCGCCGGAAGGAAGAGGAGGAGGAACTGCGCCGGTTGCGCGCCCGCCACCAGCAATCCCGTCTTATCTTTGAACTGGCCAGCACGCTCAGCGCGACCCTGAACTACCAGCGGGTGTTAGAGGCCATTCTGGATGTGGCCGAGATCGGCCTGCGGGAACTGGCGGGACAGGATGTGCCTGTGGTGGGTTTAATTCTTCTCTTCTATGGAGATCGGTTGCGAGTTGCGGCATCCCGCCACACTCCCCGCCGCGACCAGCAGATGGTGCTGGAGGGACAATCGGGGGTTCTGGCTCAGGTGGTCCGGACCGCGGAGCCGGTTCTCTGCCTGGCCCCGGGTGAAGACCCGGAACTGGGCCGGTTTGTCACCCTCCACCAGTGTCGGGAAGCGATCGCGGTACCCCTGCGGGCCGGCTTTGAAACCTTCGGCGTCGCCGTCTTCGGAACGCCCAGGACCGGCACATTCACCCCGGATTATCAGGACCTCCTCATCGCCCTCTGTAATCAGGGGGTCGTCGCCCTGCAAAATGCGCGCCTCTACCAGAGTCTGATGGAGGAAAAAGAGCGCATTGTGGCCGTAGAGGAGGATGCGCGCAAGAAACTGGCCCGTGACCTCCACGACGGCCCCACCCAGTCCATCGCCGCCATCGCAATGCGGGTGAACTACGTCCAGACGCTCCTCAAAGAGCGGCCCGAGGAGGTGCCAGCGGAACTGGCACGCATTGAGGAACTGGCCCGGCGGACGACCAAAGAAATCCGCCAGATGTTGTTCACCCTCCGCCCGCTCATCCTGGAGACCCACGGATTGCGCGCGGCGCTGGAGCAATACATCGCCAAGCGAATGGAGACGGACCCGCTACCCATTCGGCTGGAAGCACCGGAAGGCGTGGACGGCCGGCTGGATAAGGATCAACAGGGGACAATTTTCTACATTGTAGAAGAAGCGATCAGCAATGCCCGCAAACATGCACACGCCAGCCAGATTGTGGTACGGATGCGCACCCAGGGCAATCTCTTCGTCGCTGAAGTGGTGGATGACGGCGTCGGTTTTGACCCGCGGGTTCTGGAACAGGGATACGAAGAGCGCGGCAGTCTGGGCATGTTGAACATGCGGGAGCGGGCTGAACTGATCGGTGGAAAACTGACGATTATTTCCGCTCCCGGGCAGGGCGCCACGGTGCGGCTGGAGGTGCCTCTTAAAGAGGAGTATGCCCGTGGCTGATCGGTGGCTCTGGTTGGGCGGCTCCGTACTGGTGGCCCTGCTGACCACCTGGGCGGCCTGGTTTCTCCGCCATCAGACATGGGCTCAACGGTTAACCCACTCCCTGTTGTTCCCGCCCCTTCTTCAACTGGCCCGGTTCCTGTACGCCGTCGGCGGGCCGATAGCGGCCCTGCTCTGGGGGCGGGATGCCGTCGTAGAGCGATTATTCGGTCTCACCCCCCTTCCTCAACTCTTCGGTCCCCCTCTCTCTCCTGATGAGCGAGTGCGCCTCTGGATGGACAGCGTGCATGGCCTGGGCTGGGCCATCTTCCTGGGAACAGGCGCCTGGGCTATGCTGGCGGTCATCTGGTGGATAGCGGAGCGCCGGAGGGATGGGAAGCCGGTTGGACTCCCCCTCTCCATTCCCATGGCTTTCAGGGAGGCCGTCTTTCATGAGACCCACTGGATGTTCTACCGCAATGGGCCGTCCGTCGTCCTGGGCACCTACTGGGGGACATGGGTGGGGTTGGGGATTGTCGCACTGGAGGCCCTGCTGAACCCCTGGTGGTGGGCCGCCCTGCGGGAACCAGGGAAACGACCGCTCACCCTGGTTCGGGCCGGCATGGCCGTGCTCAGCGCAACGTTCTACCTGCAGGCGGCCAGCCTCTGGCTGAGCATTCTACTCCATTGGGGAGTTACTGGGGGACTGGCAGGCTGGGCATCTGGGCGGGCCCGTCAACAACGGTAAACCGGGGAGTTCCCGTCGGGTGGAAATCCCCATCAGATTTGCTCAAAGTGGGCCGCGTCCACCACAAACACCGTCGCCCGATGCTGGCCGGGCTCCGGGGGCGCGCAGGTCTGCCGGAGCAGGTTGATCACCCTATCCACCTCTTCCGCCTCTGCACCGATCAGCAGCGTGATGTTCCCCCGTCGGAGGAACCCCCCGGTGCTGGCAATCCGGGTCACCCGGTAACCCTCTGCGACCAGCCGCTCCGTAACGGCTCCTGCATCGCCGTCCCGCAGGATGACAATCAGAAGTTTCATCGTTACACCTGCTCAAACCGTTCTACGTTGAGGACGAAGATGGTCGCCCCCCCGACCTGCGTCTCAATCATCATGGGCTGTACCTCCGCGATCGTTACCTCCAGATGGACAGGGAGGTACCGTACATAAGGGCGGCACAGGGTGCGGAGGCGCTCCAGCAAGCGGGGCAGACGGGCCTGGTCCAGGCCGATGAGGAGAGAGACCGTCGCTTCCTGGAGCAGGCCGCTGGTGGAATCTATCTGGGTGACGTAGAAACCCTCCTCCACCAGCGTGCGGATCACGTCCCCGGCCTGTCCACCCGCTACCGTCGCGATGACCAGTTGGTTGACCCGTTGTTCGCCCATTTCGCCCCTCAATTTTACCCTTACTCTTCCATCTGCGCAAATGGGCGTATTGGGCACACTGTGAGTAGTTGTCCTTCCAGCGCAACCAGGCCCAACTGTGTCGGGGGCAGGTGTTTTGTTTCCCCTCATCCTCCTTGATTCCCCATCCCCTCCAGTGTGGCCTTTTCGCCCGCGGAGAAAACTTGTATCCCCGTCGGCGGGGTTGCCCGGCAGTTCTGAGGCACACCCCATCCTGAGATCGGCTTTTCTCATTACGCAGGCATGATATAATTGGCCCACAGGCAATGCTGCCACCCCAAAAGCAATACATCCAAAGAGGTGACCCCGATGCGAACATCCTTCATTGCTGGCAACTGGAAAATGCATAAGACCATAGATGAGGCGGTCGCGCTGGTGACCGAACTGCGGGCCCTGCTGGAAGGGGTGGAGGGGATAGAGGTCGCCGTCTGCCCGCCGTTTCCCGCACTGGAGGCCGTCCGGCGGGCCCTGGCGGGCTCCTCCATCCGCGTGGGCGCGCAGAACATGCACTGGGAGGAGGCGGGGGCCTTCACCGGCGAGGTCTCCCCGCGCATGTTAGCCGGCCTGTGTGACTGCGTCATCATCGGCCACTCGGAGCGGCGTACGCACTTCGGCGAGACCGATGAGATGGTGAACCGCAAACTGCGCGCCG
>Ga0272449_1003956_pt1 | contig 12367 bp, 12 predicted proteins | sample YNPCB0241_FD_198679 | JGI IMG/M metagenome (GOLD analysis project Ga0272449, IMG submission 198679) | Hot spring sediment microbial communities from Yellowstone National Park, WY, United States - YNP-CB-024-1 | ecosystem: Environmental > Aquatic > Thermal springs > Hot (42-90C) > Sediment...
GATGCGGTTAGCGGGTCTCATTCAAGGCGTGCGAGTCCGGCCTGGCGCGTTGTCGGCGCGCGAGGTCGTGCGGATGGCGACGGAGGCTGGAGCCGCCGCGTTGGGATGGGCAGGACGCGCGGGTCGGATCGAACCCGGGTACCGTGCCGATTTGGTACTGCTGGATGTGAAAGATCCCTCATGGGTCTTCGAGCAAGACCCTGCCACCGCCGTGGTCTATAGCGGGCATTCTGGCGTCGTGGAATTGACGATGGCCGCAGGCCGAATCCTCTACGAGAACGGTCAGTTTTTGACCCTCGACATCGAACGCGTTGTGAAGGAAGCGCGGACGGAACGCGAACGGTTGTTGCGTCGGGCCGGTTTGACGTGAGCCCACCGGGGTCCTCTGCAGCAGTCTGGCTTGGCCTTCAGGAAATTTGACCTAAGTTTCCAGGCCGTGTACAAAGCCTCTCCAGGAGAAGCTGCCATGATGGAACTGACACGACGTGAGTGGATCCGTGGCGCCGCCGTGGCGGCCATTGGAGGCACCATGAACAGTTCGGTGTCGACGGCGGATAGCACGGAAGCGCCGATCCAACGGAAAGGAAACATCCGGCATTCTGTCAGCCGCTGGTGTTACAACAAAATTCCCATGGAGGAGTTTTGTGCGTTTTGCAAACGGATCGGCATCGAATCCGTGGAACTGCTGGGCCCGGCCGACTTCCCGGTCCTTCAACGGCACGGACTCGTCTGCGCCATGGTCAACAGCCACGGCATCGCCAAGGGACTCAACCGGGTCGAGCATCACGCCGAGTGTCTGGCGAAGATTCGGGATGCGATCGACGCCGCGTCCGCCGCCGGCTATCCGAATGTGATTTGCTTCTCCGGGAACCGCGAAGGAATCAGCGACGAGGAAGGGCTGGAAAACTGTGCGCGGGCGTTGAAACAGATCGTCGGCTACGCGGAGCAGAAAAACGTTACCCTCTGCATGGAGTTGCTCAACAGCAAGCGGAACCACAAAGACTATCAATGCGACCGTACTGCGTGGGGGGTCGAGCTCTGCAAGCGCGTGGGGTCTCCGAACTTGAAACTGCTGTACGACATCTATCACATGCAAATCATGGAAGGCGACATCATCGCGACGATCCGGGAGAATATCCAGTACATCGGGCATGTGCACACGGGCGGGGTTCCGGGACGAAACGAGATCGACGAGACCCAAGAGTTGAACTATCCGGCGATCATGAAAGCGCTGGTCGCAGCGGGCTACAAGGGCTTTGTGGGCCAAGAGTTCATTCCCAAACGCGATCCATTGACTTCACTCCGGCAGGCCATCGATTTGTGCGACGTTTGAGAGGCGCCGGCTTTGGCGGTGCGAATCTGCGGCGGCACCCGCGACGTGGCTGCCGTAGTTTCCACAAGGTTCGGCGGCCGCTGCGTGTGAGTGAACACCAATGGACTCCGGCAGGCGGGTGGTCTCGGTCGAATCGGCCTGCCTGCGGGGGAACGGACCGTCCGCCGTGAACACTCCACGCTCTCCTCTGGGCTGTTCGCTTGACGCTTGGCCGGATACTGACCAGACTTAGCGGCGGTCGTGGTGTCCACCCGTGGGCACAGGATGGCTTTCTCGCACAAGCATGAACGAATACGTTCGAAAGGGGCGCGAGATCCTCGACATCGAGATCGAGGAACTCCAGCGCGTGCGCGACGAGCTGGACGGAGGATTCAGTGCTGTCGTCGAACTGTTGCTTTCCAGACTTCAAGCCGGTGGAAAAGTCGTGTTTTCCGGCGTGGGGAAGAACCTGCCCGTTGCGCAAAAGATCGCGGCGACGCTGACCAGCACGGGAGCGCCCTCCGTGGTGTTACATCCCTCGGATGCGATGCACGGCGACCTGGGACTCATCCAGCGGGCCGACACGGTGATCTTGATGAGTTACAGCGGGGCGTCGGATGAACTTTTGGAGGTGATTCCGGCGTTGCGCAGGTTCTCCGTCCCTTTGATCGCGTTCACCGGCGTTCCGGACAGCCCCCTGGCCAAGCTGTGCGATTTGATCCTGTGTGTGCGCGTGCACCGCGAAGCCTGCCCGTTCAATCTTGCCCCCACCGCGAGCACGACGGCCATGTTGGCCGTAGGGGACGCGCTCGCAATGGTGCTGTTGGAAGCGCGTGGGTTTCAGCGCGACGACTATGCCAAGCTCCATCCGGGCGGGGCGATCGGCCGCACGCTGTTGTTACGCGTGCGCGACATCATGCGGACGGGCGACCGGCTCGCCGTCGTGCCATTGGACGCCAAGATTCGAGACGCCGTGGTCGTGATGACCAAGGCCCGTGCCGGTTCCGTTGCCGTCGTGGATTCCAGTGGCCGCTTGGCAGGAATTTTCACCGACGGCGATCTTCGCCGCCAGCTCGCGGCGGGGGCCAATCCGATGGACCAAACCATTGCGGATGTGATGACCCGCGAGCCGATCTCGATCCAAGAGGATCGCTTGGCCGTCGATGTGTTGCGTGCATTCGAGGAACATGCGATCGACGACCTGGTCGTCGTGGATGCGCAGCAGCGCGTGGTCGGAATGGTGGATTTGCAGGACCTCCCTCGAGCCAAGTTGTTTTGATTCCCCCCGAGGTCGTGAACCATGTGTGGACGATTCAGCCTGGCCATGCGAGCCCGAGACGTTGCGGACACGTTTGGGGCAGTGGAAGTGGATTTGGCATTGGCGAACCTGGAGCCGCGCTACAACATCGCCCCCAGCCACACCATTGCGCTGCTCCTGCGCGAATCCCGAGGCCGTGGGGTGCGCGCGGCACGTTGGGGCGTCCCATGGAAAGACTCGCAAGGAACATTTCGTACTTTGATCAACGTCCGTAGCGAGTCGCTGGAGCGCCCTGGGCCGGTCCTTCGGCGGCTTGTTGCCCACCGGTGTGCGATTCCCGCCGACGGTTTCTACGAATGGGCCAAGCGCGGTGGGCGACACGAGCCGTGGTTCTTTCGCCGCCGGGATGGACGCCCATTTCTGATGGCCGGCCTGTGGACGCAAGAGGGGCCCGAGCGTTGGGCCACAATTCTCACCACTCGCCCCTGCCAGCTCGTGGCCCCAATTCATGATCGTATGCCAGTCATTCTTCGCGACGAGCATGTGGAGTTCTGGATAGATCCAGACCGTCCGCTGGACGATCGGAATTGGTCCGAGCCATTTCCAGCCGATGCGCTGATCGCGTATCCGGTCGGACGTTGGGTCAACGATCCGCGACACGATGGGCCGGAATGTGCACGGCCGTTCACGGGTTCGACGTTGCGATAGCTCGACCGAGCCCGTCGGCGCGACGAGGTTGGCCCACCCCGACCACATCACCGCCTCCGCCGGGTCACCAAAGGTCGTGGCATTTCGCTCGCTCGCGGGACCGATCGGTCGAGGCTGGGATTCGCGAAACCCAGTTTACATCTGGCCGCGTTTGCGTCCATAATGCCATTGCAGGCTCGGAATGATTGGGTAAACATGGCCTGGCATAAGGGGAACATAGATGAAGGCTAAAGAAGTCGAACGGGCATACAGTTGGGCGCGAGAACGCTACGCGGAGCTCGGAGTGGACACGGATGCAGTTCTCAAGCAACTGGCGCGAATCCCCATCTCGCTCCACTGCTGGCAAGGCGACGACGTCGGCGGATTCGAAAACCTAGGAGAAGGTCTCGGCGGCGGGCTGGCCGCGACAGGAAACTACCCAGGAAAAGCCCGTACGCCCGAGGAGCTGCGCGCCGATGCGGAAAAAGCGCTGTCGCTGATTCCAGGCCGGCATCGGTTCAACATTCACGCGTTCTACGCCGAGTTTCATGGCCGAAAGGTCGAGCGCGATCAGATTGAGCCCGAGCATTTCCAAGGTTGGGTCGAGTGGGCAAAGTCTCTGAAGATCGGGCTCGATTTCAACCCCACGTGCTTCTCTCACCCGAAAGCGGCCGACGGGTTTACGCTGTCGCATCCCGATCGGTCCATTCGGAAGTTTTGGATCGCCCATTGCATCGCCTGTCGTCGCATCGGCTCCGCGATCGGACGGGCGCTGGGCCAGCCTGTGGTGACGAACATCTGGATCCCGGACGGCATGAAGGATACCCCAGTGGATCGCGCTGGCTTTCGGGCACGGCTGGAGGAATCGTTGGACGAAATTTTGTCAGCACGGGTGGACCGTAAGTGGAACCTCGACGCCGTGGAAGGAAAGTTATTCGGTATTGGCGTGGAAAGCATGACCGTGGGTTCACACGAGTTCTATCTCGGTTACGCGGTCAAGCACCAAATCCTGCTAACGCTCGATGCCGGCCATTACCATCCCACCGAAACTATCGCGGACAAAATCTCTGCGGTGCTCCGGTTCGTCCCAGAGATCCTTTTGCACGTGAGCCGAGGCGTGCGGTGGGATAGTGATCATGTCGTGATCCTCAACGATGACTTGCTGGCGATCGCCCAAGAGTTGGTTCGGAACGATCACCTTGCGCGGACACATATCGGCCTGGATTATTTCGATGCGAGCATCAATCGAGTCGCGGCGTGGGTGATCGGCGCGCGCAACATGATCCGCGCACTGTTGATCGCCATGTTGGAGCCGTTCGAGACCCTGCGTCGGATGGAGCTTGAACGGGACTACACTGGGCGGTTGGCGCTGCTAGAGGAGTTGAAAACCATGCCCGCCGGTGCGGTCTGGGACTACTATTGCCTGTCCCAAGACGTGCCCGTTGCAGAAGCGTGGCTCGACGAAGTGCGGGCATACGAGCGCGAGGTGCTGCGGCGCCGCACGTGAGTGACTGGACCAAGAAGGAGGCCGACGATGACCGGAAGTGAGAATCCTGGTGTTGGGGTAGTGTTGTTCACACTCGGCGGTTTGGCCGGTGCGGTGTTCTACTTACCGCTTCGCAAGGTCCGAAACTGGGCGTGGGAAAGCTCCTGGTTTATCTATGCCTTGGCGGGCCTGGTGGCTGTGCCTTGGCTGCTGACCGCTGCGACTTCCCCCAATGTGTGGTCTGTGTTGCGGCAAGCGCCCCGGGGCGAGTTAATCTCATGCTTTCTCTACGGCGCGGCCTGGGGCGTGGGCGGGCTCACATGGGGGTTGATGATTCGATACCTGGGCGTGGGACTGGGGCTGGCCATCGGAGCCGGACTGTGTTCCGCTTCCGGGACTTTGATTCCCCCGTTGCTGGCCGGCAAAGGTGCCGAGTTGATCGGTACGCCCGCGGCCAATGCGTCCATGCTGGGCGTGCTCTTGTCGTTGCTGGGCATCGTGATGGTGGGACTCGCCGGGAAGGCCAAAGAAGACGAGTTGCCGGAAGAGGAAAAGCGGAAGGCTGTGGCGGAATACAACTTCCGCAAAGGGATTATCGTGGCGATTTTTTCTGGACTCATGAGCTCCGCGATGAGCTTCGGGCTTCAAGGTGGACGTGGGATCGAACAACTGGCGGGGGAGGTCGAGCCGGTTACGTCTGCCACCTGGCGCGGCATGCCAGTGCTGGTGGTCGTGTTGCTCGGCGGGTTCGTGGTCAATGCGCTTTGGTGCCTGTTTTTGAATGTGAAGAACGGCACCCTGCGCGATTACACAAATCCGGAGGCGCCGAAAGGTCGCAACCTCGCTTGGGCCGCGTGGGCGGGGGCGATCTGGTGCTCGCAGTTCATTTGCTTCAAGGCAGGTGAACCGGCCATGGGAAGCCGAGCCTACATCGGCTGGGCGGTGCTAATGGCCAGCATGATTGGCTTCAGCACGCTGCTCGGCATCGCCATGGGCGAGTGGCGCGGAACAAGTTCCCGTACCCGTTCACGGCTGGCCGGCGGGCTGGTGTTCCTGTTCGCTTCGGTGGTAATGGCGGGCTACAGCGGCTACATCAAGTCAGCTGCGCCGACGCCCGCGCCGAGCGCGTCGCCACCGGCACCGGCCGCCACTGAACAATAACCCGATGCGGTGGAATGCGAAAGGAGTGAGGACAGTCCAAATTGGAGGTGCCTATGAGTGCGCGCGTGTATCTAGCGATTGACCTTGGAGCCGAAAGCGGCCGAGTCATGGCCGGAGTGTGGAACGGCCGAACCATCCAGCTGCAAGAAATCCATCGGTTCAGCAACGGCCCGGTGCGCTGGGCGGATTCGCTGCGGTGGGACGTGCTGCGCCTGTGGGGAGAAATCCAGAAGGGCCTCGGTTTGGCCGCGCGCCAGTTCGGCAACTCCATCGTGTCCGTCGGCGTGGATACGTGGGGCGTGGATTTTGCCTTGCTCTCCCGCCGGGGTGAGCTGTTAACCCAGCCCTACCACTATCGCGATGCTCGAACCGACGGAATGATGCAACGCGCTTTTCGCAAGGTGTCCCGGCGCGAGATCTTCCGGCAAACCGGCATCCAGTTCATGCAGATCAACACGCTCTATCAGCTGCTCGCGTTTCAGTTGCGCCACCCGGAAATTCTCGAGCAGGCCAGCACGCTGCTCATGATGCCAGATCTCTTTCATTGGCTGTTGTGCGGGTCCCGCGTGGCGGAGTTCACTGATGCCAGCACCAGCCAGTGCTTGAACCCCGTCCGGCGCACTTGGGCGAAATCGCTTCTCACGTCGTTGGGAATTCCTACCCACATGTTGCCCGCGCTGGTGACGCCCGGAACGGATTTGGGCACGCTGCGGCCATCGGTGACGCAAGAGACGGGACTGGGTGCAACCGTGCGCGTGGTCGCGCCTCCCACGCACGACACGGCTTCCGCGGTGGCGGCAGTTCCCACGGAGCACACCGGCTCGACGCGGTGGGCCTATCTCAGCTCGGGGACATGGTCCCTCATGGGGGTGGAAGTTCCGCGAGCAGTGCTGACCGACCGCGCGCTAGAGCTCAACATGACCAATGAAGGTGGGTTGGACGGCACGTACCGACTACTGAAAAACATCATGGGGCTGTGGCTAGTCCAGCAGTGCAAACGCTCGTTCGAGGCCGCGGGTCGTAGCTATTCATATCCGGAGCTGGTGGAACTGGCTCGCCAGGCGCCTCCGCTCCGCTCACTGGTGGATCCCGACGACCCCCGCTTCCTGAACCCTCCCGATATGCCCAAGGCGATCCAGTCGTTCTGCCAGGACACGGGCCAACCCGTACCGAAGACGGACGGAGAACTCGTGCGCTGCGCGTACGAAAGCTTGGCGGTCAAATATCGGCAGGTGTGCCAGGCGCTCGAAGAACTCACTGGTGACCCCATCGAGGTGATCCACATCGTTGGCGGCGGTTCCCAGAACCGGATGCTCAACCAATTCACTGCCGATGCTTGCCAGCGTCCGGTAATCGCTGGACCGGTAGAAGCCACGGCCACAGGCAACGTGTTGGTCCAACTGCGTACCAGTGGAGAGCTGAAGACTTTGCACGACATCCGGGAGGTCGTGCGTCGATCCTCCACGTTGGAGCGTTTCGAGCCGGGCGATGGAACTCCTTGGGCCGAAGCGGCCGAGCGGCTGGCGAGGCAGACTCAGCGATCATAATGCCGGACCACGACGCGCCGGGTGAGATCCACCCAACACACCTGCGGATTCGAGGAGCCGCGGCCTGGTTGGGCTTGGTCGCTCGTCGGAAGTCTGGGGTGCGACTCGCGAATGCGGCTCACGTTTGGTTCCGAGGGACGCACTCGACGTTGTGCAATGAACGCTACGTGCGGCGAGTCCCCATCGGCCAAGCGCACGAGCTTCCAAGGGTTGGAAAAGTTGCATCGGATTTTGTCCAATCCTTGGAAGCCCCAGCCCCGTGTTTGTCCAAGGCTTGGACGCGCCGTGGGGCGCAAAACAGGCGGAGAAGTCCGCGAATTCGTTCCCACGACGCTCGATCATGGCCGCCTCCGGTTTCGAGGCCTGCACGCTCTTGCCGGTTCGGTGTCGGACGACTTGGAAGGCCACCCACCACTTTGTTCATGCGCGCGATGCGCTGTGGTGCTTCGTGGTGGATTGGCGCGCCCCATACTCGGCTCGGCGTCCAGAAGTTGTATGCGATGCCGTGGTCCGGCTCACCGATCCGGGAGTGGGGCCGGCGGCCATATGCAACTTGTCCGGTGCTATTCCGAGACACCGGTGCAGTTCCGATCAGGCTCGGCCACGGTCGCGGCGGCGCATAACTTCTCGCTCGGTGTGCAGCGGAACAAGTGTGCGCATAGTCGATCGAGTGATCGGGATCGTGCGGCAGCCCTCCATGGTACCGCCACTGGCTTGGATAAGGCTCAACGGGAGAGTTCAGGAATCCAGGACCGCAGATGGTCCAGCCCCGCCTGGCTGGTGAGATCGAACTGGATTGGCGTCAGCGTAACCCAGCCTTGACGGAGCAAATCCAGATCTGTGCCCTCTGCGTTGCCCTGGGGCACGAGTTCGCCGTCCATCCAGTAGTAGCGGTTGCCACGCGGATCTTCTCGGGCATGAAAAATTTCCACGAAGCGCGATGGAGCCATCGTGGCGACCGCGTATCCCCGGAGTTTCTCCCACGGCTGGTTGGGCACGTTGACGTTCAAGAGGACGCCGGCGGGAAGGGGATGGCGAGACAGCATGCGCGCCAGGTCCACCGCGGCCCGTGCTGCGGTGTTCCACTGGGGATCGGTGAACGTCGCTAGGGAAATGGCCATGCTGGGAATCCCCAGCAGTGTGCCTTCGGTGGCGGCCGACACGGTGCCGGAATAAATGATGGCTACGCCCGCGTTCGGCCCGAGGTTGATTCCACTCACGACCAAGTCCGGGCGCACTGGCAGCAAGGCGCATACGGCCAGCTTGACGGCATCCGCCGGCGTACCACCCACAGCATAGACAGTTCCCAACTGGTCCTCTCGAAGTTCGCGTAGCTTGATCGGGTCGCTCAGTGTGATGGCGTGCCCGACCGCGCTACGTTCGCTGTCGGGCGCCACCACCGTGACGTGTCCGAGTTCCCGGAGTGAACGCGCCAGCACTCGGATGCCCGGGGCATGAATTCCATCGTCATTCGTGACCAGAATGTTCATTCCCACCTCACGTCGCGTTGGCGATCACCCGGAACGTTCGATCCAGATCATCCCGATGATTTGGGCTCCGACCACCGGAATCCACACCCATAAGTCCGGGTGCCACGTGGGACGATCTGCAGCGGAACGTGCCATCATTAGGAAGAAGTAAAACACAAAAATTACCACCAAACTGAGCAGGACTCCGACCGAGGATTCGCGCCGGCGCGACCGGATTCCAAGGGGAATTGCGATCAACGCCATCGAGACCACCGCGAAGGCCATGGCGAACCGCCCATTGCGTTCGACCAAAAGCTTCATGCATTCCTGGGCCGCGGTGTCGGCGAGTTCGAGTCCAGAGTCTAATTCGCGCCGAGCTTGAGCAATCGCCAGTTCCAGTTCGGACAATGTCAGATCGGACGTCCGTTTTCGAGGAATGGCTTTTTGTTTTAGTCGTCCGAGGTCCACTTCTTGTAACTGGTAGTCAGCGACCATGAGACGCGCCTTGAGTGGGTTGGTCGGATCTTTGCGATCCGGCTCCTCCACTCGCACATGGAACAAGTCCAGCAGCAGCTTGGAAGGATCCGTCGGGTGAGGGCGCACACGCCCTTCCTGGGCTCGAATGGTGGTCAGCACCTTCTCGTTGACAATCCGGTAGATGGTGACGCGCTGAAGCCGGTTACTCTCTTTTCCACCCACGAACACGATGAGGCCCGGAAACTCCCGCGTCCAGCGCCCTGGCTCGATCCATTGAATGGGATCCTCTCCCGTCAGTTCGGCGACTAACAGCCGTTGGCCGTAGCGAGCCTTGGGCGCCCACCATTGAGCCACACCGACGGTCGCCACGGCGACCCATATCGCGGCCGCGAGCACGGGCGATGCAATGGACCACAAGTTCAAGCCGCATGCGCGCATGGCCGTAATCTCGCCGTCCAGCGAGAGCCTTGTGAACAGTAACAGCGTGGCCGTCATCCCGCTCATGGGAATCGTGTACTGGAGCAAGTAGGGGATATTGAGCGCTAGAAACTTGCCCAGCAGCGCCGCGGAGGCCCCTCGCGCGATCAAATCAATGGCTCGAATGATCGAGCCAATCGCCATGACCAGCGAAAAAACGACCAGGGTGGCCACTAGGTTGAGGAGAAAAGATCCGCCGACGTAGCGGTGAAGCACCCTCACGCCGAGGAAACCTCCGTGGACGATCGAGGGCCGCGCCGACGCTCCGCCGCGGTCACCGTGTTCGCCATGAGCATGGCGATGGTGAGGGGGCCCACGCCGCCGGGGACCGGTGTGATCGCCGAGGCCCGTTTCGCGACTTGTTCGAAATCCACATCCCCAACGAGCCGGTATCCGGAGGGGCGTTCCGGGTCTGGCACACGATTCACGCCGACGTCCACCACCACCGCACCGGGTCGCACCATCTCGGCCGTGATGGCATGCGGGCGCCCGATGGCCGCGATCAGGATGTCCGCCCGGCGGGTGTGTTCAGCCAGATCCCGGGTGTGGGTGTGACAAATCGTCACCGTGGCGTTCCCCATGGGCCCCTTCATGGACAGAAGGTGCGCCAATGGGCGACCCACGATATGGCTGCGGCCTACCACCACCGCATGGGCGCCCTGAATAGAAATGTTGGACCGAACGAGCAATTGTAGAATGCCCTGAGGTGTGCACGGCCAAAACGCCGGCAATCCCAACAGCATGCGGCCCACGTTCATCGGATGAAAACCGTCGACGTCTTTATCCGGCCGAATTTGTTCCAGTACCACCGGCTCCATGCGGGGATCCGGCAAGGGCAGCTGCACGAGTATTCCGTCGATGGTCTCGTCATGGTTCAGTTTTTCTACCACCTCGAGAATCTCGCGCAGCGTTGCGGTGGCCGGCAGTGTGTGTTCCACCGAGCGAAGACCAATTTGCGCACAGGTTTTTTCTTTGGCCGTGACATACGAGCGAGACGCAGGATGGTCCCCGACCAGGATCACCCCCAACCCCGGCACGACCCCATGCGATTCCAATTTCCGAAGTCGGTCCGATAGTTCTGCATAGATTTGGGCCGCGACCGCCCGCCCATCGAGAATTCGTGCGCTCATTCCAAGATCTCCGTGGATGTCCGTGCGGGCCCGAGGTACCGACCACACTGCAGGGCCCACGGCCCGGTTCCGGCCAAGGCGTGACAGAGCGCGAGCGCCAACGCATCGGCGGCGTCTTCGTCCGGCGGCTCCGCTAAACCTAAAATCGAAGCGACCATCCGAGAAACCTGGGACTTGTCAGCTTGTCCACGACCCGTCACCGCGCGTTTCACCTCACGGGGGGAGTACTCAAACACATCTGTGTCGGTCATCGCACACGCGAGCAGAATCACGCCACGCGATTCCCCCAACGACAACGCCGAGTACGCGTCGCGAGCGAAAAAAATACCTTCCACCACCACCACGTCGGGCCGACGGGTTCGAAGAAACTTGATCATTTCCTCGTGCAATCGTCGGAGCGCTTCGGGCTTGGACACAGTCCGTCCCGAGGTCCAACAGCCGAACTCCGTCGCGCACCAGGTCCCCGATTGAAGGTGGATCAACCCATATCCGGTGTGGCGCAGGGCCGTGTCGATCCCCAAAATGGACCTGGGTGGTCCTTTCAAGCACGCACCTCAGCCGAGTTCTTTCAGGATTGCGTCGTCCACGTCGAGATTCGTGTACACGTTCTGCACGTCGTCCAAATCGTCCAGCGCCTCGATGCCGCGCAAAATTTCCTTTGCAACGGCTGGATCGGATACGGTGACCCATAGATCCGGCACGAGCGTGATTTCCGCGGATTCCGTGGGGATGCCCTTGCCGGCCAACGCCTGGACGACCTGTCCAAAGTCTGACGGGTCCGTGGTGATTACAAATTGTCCATCTTCGGGGGACATATCCTCTGCGCCCGCCTCTAAGGCCACCTCCATCAACTGCTCCTCGGAGACCTTCGATGCGTCCACGCGGATCACACCCTTCCGGCGGAAGTTCCGGCTGACGCTGCCTTGGCTTCCCAGGTTGATGTTATGTCGTGAACAGACGTGCCGAACCTCCGCCGCCGATCGGTTGCGGTTGTCGGTCAGAACTTGGATGATCAGGCCGACCCCACCCGGAGCAAACGCTTCGTAGATTACTTCTTCCAACGCAGCGCCCGCGTCCAGTTCGCCGGTACCTTTCTTAATCGCGCGCTCGACATTTTCGGCCGGCATGTTGACCGATTTGGCCTTCTGGATCAGCGCGCGGAGCACCATGTTGACCTCTGGGTCGCCGCCGCCCTGCTTGGCCGCGATCATGATTTCGCGTGCCAGCTTGCTGAAGATTTTGCCGCGCTTAGCGTCCATCGCGGCTTTCTTGTGTTTGATGTTCGCCCATTTGCTGTGCCCACTCATGGGAATCGTCCTTTCGCTTTGGTTGGTGGTCCCGCTTAGTTCGCGATCGGCCGCTC
>Ga0272449_1003958_pt1 | contig 12363 bp, 11 predicted proteins | sample YNPCB0241_FD_198679 | JGI IMG/M metagenome (GOLD analysis project Ga0272449, IMG submission 198679) | Hot spring sediment microbial communities from Yellowstone National Park, WY, United States - YNP-CB-024-1 | ecosystem: Environmental > Aquatic > Thermal springs > Hot (42-90C) > Sediment...
GCATTCTTTAGAATTTAGAGTTTTAGAAGACGTGTATATAACAAGCAAATATCTCCCCCAAAGAGTTTACTAAAGATGAGGTTCATAAAATAATTGAGTTTACAAAATCTGTATCTAAGTTTTTAGAAAAAGACAAATGCAAAGTTTATATAAAATTTTGGTTAGAGAAAACGAGTTATCAAAGGGGAAAGATACAGATGAAACGAAAAGAGTTTGTTAAAAAAATTGCTGAAAGTTCACAACAAAGTCCTTTAGTTGTACAAAAAATTCTTCGTGAATTTGTTAAAATTTTAGCAGAAGCTTTGAAGAATGGTGAAAAAATTACAATTTCTGGTCTTGGACAATTTAAAGTAAAACCTACAAAACCCAAACTTGCAAGAAATCCAAAAACAGGTGAACCTGTCCAACTGCCTGAAAGAAAGAAAATATCATTTCGTCCTACTGATTGGATAAGAAAGTATATAAACGAGTAAAAATAGTTGATTAGTTAAGAGTTATTAATTAAGAAACTAAAAATTATGAATGAATTTAAACCTTCGGATAAGCTTGAGCAACTTCCACCATATCTTTTCTCAAGAATTCATAAACTTAAATTAGAAGCGTATCAAAAAAATTTAGATGTTATAGACCTCTCTATGGGTAATCCTGATTTACCAACAGATTCTGCAATTGTTGAACGTTTGTGTGAGACTGTTAAAGAACACCCAAGGACACATAGATATCCTCAAGCAAAAGGTATGCCTAAGTTTAGAAATACTGTTGCTGAATGGTTTTTAAAACGTTTTGGTGTAAAACTTGATCCTGAGAAAGAAGTTTTAGCACTTATTGGGTCAAAAGAAGGTGTAGCACATCTTTGTATGGCAATACTTAATCCAGGTGATTACACATTAATACCTGATCCTGCTTATCCTGTATATTACAACGCAACAATTTTAGCTGGTGGAAAACCGTATTTGTTTAAAATTAATCCTGAAAACAAATATTTACCTGATTTTTCCAAGATACCACAAAAGATACTTAAAAAAGCAAAGATTATTTTTTTAAATTATCCAAACAATCCTACAACTGCTGTTGTTGAAGACGAAAGTTTTTTTAAAGAAGCAATAAGATTTGCAAAAAAGAATAATTTGATTTTATGTTATGACAATGCTTATTCTGAGATAACATTTGATGGATATACAGCACCATCTATTTTGCAATTTGACGGTGCAAAAGATGTTGCAGTTGAATTTCATAGTTTCTCAAAGACCTTTTCAATGGCAGGATGGCGTGTAGGGTTTGTAGTAGGTAATGAAAAAATTGTTGGATATTTAGAAAAATTTAAATCTTTTGTTGACTATGGTGTACCAACTTTTATACAACTTGCTGCAGTTAAAGCTTTGTTGGATTATGAAAGAATTGTTGAAGATGTAAGAAAGGTCTATCAACATCGTCGTGATTTAACAATTAAAGAATTTAAAAAAATTGGTTGGGAAGTTGATGTACCTAAAGCAACGATGTATCTTTGGTGCAAGCTACCAGAAAAAATCACAAAAGAAATAGGTTCATTAAAATTTGCTGAGTTGTTACTTAAAGAAACAGGTGTTGCAGTAGCGCCAGGTGTTGGTTTTGGCAAAAATGGTGAAGGATATATAAGATTAGCTTTAGTTACTGCAAATAACAGATTCCATGATGCTGCATTAAGGTTTAAAAAAATTTTTAACCAACTTGGAGTGAAATTGAAATAAATCTAATATGAAAAAAGTAAAAGTAGGACTTATAGGCGTAGGTAATGTAGGATTGGCAGTATTGAAACTGTGTCAGAAAAATAAAAAAATAATTGAACAAAAATCTGGTTGTAGAATAGAATTTAAACTTGCTTGTGATAAAGATAAAAATAAAGAAGATATTTTACCAGCAGGTGTAGAATTTGTAACAGATTATAATGAAATTATTAAAGATCCTGAGATAGATATTGTTGTAGAACTTATAGGCGGGTTACATCCAGCATTTGAAATAATTACTGAAAGTATAAAACATGGTAAACACGTAGTTACTGCAAATAAAGCGGTCCTTTCTGAATATTGGGATAAAATTTTTTCTTTAGCAAATAATTATAATAAAACAGTATATTTTGAAGCAGCAGTTGCTGCTGGTATACCAGTGATACAATCTTTGAACGAAGGTTTAGCTGGCAACAAAATTTTAAGTATTACAGGTATTCTTAATGGGACGACAAATTATATTTTATCTTTGATGACACAAAATAAATATAATTTTGACACTGCAGTTAAAAAGATTCAACATATGGGTATAGCTGAAGCAGATATTTCATACGATATTTCAGGATATGATACTGCGTGTAAATTAAGTATTTTAAGTTCGCTTGCATTTTTTTCTTGGGTAAAATTGAAAAATATAAAAATTGAAGGTATTGAAAATATAGAACTTCAAGATATATATTTTGCTGAAACTTTTGGGTATAAACTTAAACTTTTGGGACACAGTAGCGTTTATAAAGATAAGTATTATTTTGAAGTGAGAAAATACTTGGTCCCACAAGATAGTATTTTTGCTAATATAAATTACGAATATAATGGTATTTTGATTGAAGGAGATGCTTGTGGTAAAATAACTTTTGTAGGTAAAGGAGCAGGGGGATTTGCTGCAGCATCTGCAGTTGTTTCAGATATAATTTCTATTGCTACAGACATAATAACTGCTGTTGGTGGAAGGAAACAGTATGTGGAGTACACTCCAAATAAATTGAGGATAATTTCGTCTGACGAAGTTGAAGGATATTTTTACTTAAGATTCACAACAGTAGACAGACCTGGTGTTTTAGCAAAAATTTCTAATGTTTTAGGGAATCATAATGTTTCTATTGCTTCAGTGTATCAAAAAGAACCGTTAGTAAAATTTAGGAAAGGTGTGCCAATACTTTTACTTACACATAAGGTAAAAGAAAAAAATCTAATTGCAGCTTTAAACAAAATAAAAAATTTAGATGTTGTATTAAAACCGCCAGTATATATCAAGATTTATTCAGATAAAAAGTAGGGGGGTAGTTTATGTTAGAAACACAAAGTATAAAATCTGTTGCAGGACCATTAATTTTAGTTGAAGGAGCACGCGGAGCAAAATATGAAGAACTTGTAGAAGTAGTGTTATCTTCTGGCGAGAAAAAATTAGGTCGTGTGTTGGAAATTGAAGAAGATACAGCGTTGATACAACTGTTTGAAGAATCTACTGGTATAAACATAGGTTCTACAAAAATTAGGTTTTTAAACAAAACAGTCACTTTGGGTGTATCAAAGACAATTTTAGGCCGTATTTTTGACGGGTTAGGAAGACCAATTGATGGTGGTGCAGAAATTGTTGCTGAAAAACGTCTTGATATAAATGGTGCACCGATAAACCCGTATTCTCGTGCATATCCAAGAGAGTTTATACAAACAGGTATTTCTGCAATTGACGGACTTAACACACTTGTTAGAGGACAAAAACTTCCTATATTTTCAGGGTCAGGTTTACCACATAACCTTCTTGCAGTACAAATTGCTAGACAAGCAACTGTATTAAAATCTGAAGTAGAACAAGAATCACAAGAGTTTGCAGTAGTTTTTGCTGCGATGGGCATCACTTTTGAAGAAGCAGAATTTTTTATTTCAGAATTTAAAAAAACAGGTGCGTTAGGTCGTGCTGTGTTGTTTATAAACTTAGCAGATGATCCTGCAATAGAACGTATTGCTACACCACGGCTTGCGTTAAGTTGTGCTGAGTATTTAGCATTTGATTTAGATATGCATGTTTTAGTAATTATGACAGATATGACAAACTATGCTGAAGCGTTGAGAGAAATTTCTGCTGCAAGAAAAGAAGTTCCTGGTAGAAGAGGATATCCGGGATATCTTTATACAGACTTAGCAACATTGTATGAAAGAGCAGGAAGAATAAAAGGTAAAAAAGGTTCAATTACACTTATGCCAGTTTTAACTATGCCAGAAGATGATAAAACACATCCTATCCCTGACCTGACAGGATATATTACTGAAGGACAAATTGTTTTATCTCGTGATTTACACAGAAAAGGGATTTATCCACCAATAGATATTATGGCATCGTTGTCAAGGTTAAGAGATAAAGGTATAGGAAAAGAAAGGACTCGTGAGGATCATCCTGATTTAGCAAATCAGTTGTTTGCTTGTTATGCGCGAGGGAAAGAAGTTGAAGAGTTAGCAATAGTTTTAGGAGAATCTGCTTTAGAAGAAATTGATAGGATCTATTTAAAGTTTGTATCAGAATTTGAACAAAAGTTTCTCAAACAAAGGTCTGATGAGAACAGAGATATATTTACGACATTAGATATAGGTTGGTCTTTGTTGAAGATGTTCCCGAAGGAAGAACTAAAACGTGTTCGTCCAGAATTTAAGGAGAAATATCTGTAGATGTGTGGATGAGTGAATGTGTAGATGTGTTAATGAGTTTATTAGGTTTAACTCATAACTCAATAGCTCATTATGAATATTTTACAAAAATATATTGAGGAATACAAAAAAAATCTTAAAAAAGGTAAGATAATAGTTATCTCAGGACCATCAGGTTGTGGAAAAACAACAATTTGTAAAGAACTTATCAAAAGAAACAAAAATTTTGTATTCTCTGTTTCTTATACAACCCGGCCTAAAAGAGAAGGTGAAATTAACGGTAAAGATTATTTTTTTGTTTCAGAACAAGAATTTTTAAAAATGGTAAAACAAAAAAAACTTGTTGAATGGGCGAAAGTTTATGACAACTATTATGGCACACCTAAAAAACCTTTGCTTAAAGCAATAAATTCTGGCAAAGACATACTCTTAGATATAGATGTTCAAGGTGGTAAAAATATTAAAAAAATTTTTCCAGAAAGTATTTTAATTTTTGTCCTCCCACCATCGTATAAAGTTTTAAAACAAAGAATTATATCACGTGCAAAAGATAAACCTGAAGAAATTAAAAAAAGATTAAAAAATTTAGAAAAAGAAATTAAAAACAGCAAGTATTACGACTATTTCGTAATTAATGACGATCTGGAAGAAACAATAAAAAATATTCAATCGATAATTATAGCAAATAAATTTAGCAAAAAAGTTTTATTCAATTTTTAAATTAAAAAGGAGGTTTTATGAAAAAACTGATAACACTAATATGTATAATATCGTTGTTATTCTTAACAAGCTGTTATACTATACGAGTTTTATCTGATGCAGACAGACCAATCACACTTGCTTCTCAGACAGAATCACTACCTTTTAAAACAAGATACAGAGTATGGTATGTATTATGGGGATTAGTTCCTATTAATGATAATACTATAAATAAAGTTTTAAGAGAAACAAAAGTTAACAAAGTGAGAGTTACAACAAAAATGACAGTTGTTGATTGGCTTATTTCAACAGTATTAAACATATTTATTCCAACAACAATCGCTACTTGGACAGTAGAAATTGAAGGTGCAGAATAAAATTAAATCAAAATTAACAACAAAATCATTGAGATAAAACTTAAAGAACTACTAAATATAAATGTAGCAGAAGGACCAATTTTGTCCCATAGTGCTCCACCAATAAAACTTGCAGGAAACAACATTAATCCTACAAGTGTGTATTGTAAACCTAATACAGAAGCTTTGTATTCTTGAGGTGAAATTTCTGCAAGAAATGCTTTTTCTTGCCCTTCAACAAGACCTATATATAAACCATAGACGATAAATAAAATCCAAATTAAGTTTGCTGTGTTTTGGTTTATTAAAGCAAAAAATAAGTATACTACACTGTATATTAGATAACCTAAACCTATTATATATTTTTTACCAACTTTGTCAGATACAACTCCTGCTGGGTAAGAAAAAATTGTGTATGATATGTTGTAAACTAAATAAAGAAGTATTGTTGAAAGATAGCTGAATCCTGAATTTTTTGCACGAAGTAATAAAAACTGGTTTGAAGAATTACCTAAAGCAAATAGTGTTGAGATAAAAATATAAAATTTTGCTTTTTTTGGAATATATTTAAACTCTTTTAAACTAAACTTTAGCTTTTTTATTTCTGATCTTTCTGTTTGTTTTTCTTTAACTAAAAACAGAAATCCTACTGCTAACACTGCAGGAACTACTGACCATAAAAATACAGATTTGAACGGGATGTTATCTTTTGAATACAAAAATATAAAATATACTATAACAACACCCATTGTAGCACCAAAAGTGTCCATTGCACGATGTAAACCAAAAATTTTACCTTTTTTCTTATCAGTAGTTGATTCTGAGATCAACGCATCTCTTGGTGCTGTCCTTATACCTTTACCGACTCTGTCAACAAACCTTGCTAACAAAACAAAAATCCAACTGTTGCTTAAGTACAAAAGTATTTTACCAAATGCTGAAGAAGAATAACCAAGTATTACAAACGGTTTTCTTTTCTTAAGTTTGTCTGATACACCGCCAGAAAAAACCCTAAGCAGGTTTGCAACACTTTCTGCTATACCTTCAATAATTCCTATGATTGTATATGGTGTGTTTAAAGATGCAAGATATAAACCTAATATAGGATAAACCATCTCAGATGAAACATCTGTTAATAAACTTGTAAGTCCTAACAAAATTATGTTTTTCATTATGTTCCTCCAGAATCAAAAATAATAATTTACTCTCAACAAGCACAAATAATTATGTGGTAAAAAATAAAATTCGTTTTTTTTAGAACCACTTAAATTTTTTATAAACTCTAATGATAATGAAATATTTTCAAAACGTTCAAAAGAAATTTTTGGGTATAAAAACACACCAAAACTGTTTAAGTTTGTCAATAAGTTTAAACCGAAATAAATATCATATAAAATTTCGTAATTAAAACTTATAAACAAATAATTTTTTGAAAAATACCCAGGAATAAATAACCCTGAGTGCCTAACATAATCATCTGAAGATTTTATTGTTTCATAAAGTTCTTCTATTTTTTTATCATCATATCCATTGCCGTTATAAAAATACTCTGCTACTAAAAAACTTTTTTGTGTAACTTTTTTGTGTAAATTTAGCAATACCTGTTGAAAACTTTTGTTTTTATCAAAATTTAATGAATACTCTGCTGATATGATGAAACCTTTTAAATCGTATGAAGTATAAACACCAAATAAATAGTTGTCAAAATCTTGGTTAGTATAACTCCATACAAGTCCAAATTCTAAGTTGGTAAAAAGTAATGTATAAGTTTGAAAACCAAATTTTGATTTTGACAAATCTGAAGAAAAAACATTAGTTGTTAGAACAACACAAAATGATGTGTTAAAAGGAAAGTTTAAAAAATTTGAAAAATCAAAGTTTGTTTTTATCCCGTCAACACCAAATTTGTATTTTGTAGGATTATAAACATCTTTTGGTTTATCTATGTTGTTTACAACACTCCATAAATATCCAACACCAAAATCTATCCTTTGTCTACCAAGTTTAAAAGAAAAAAAATCTGACGGGTTTACTAAAACATATGCTTGATCTAAACTGTTGTTGTATAGATTGTTAACAAAATCGTATCTTATTCTGTTTTCAATATACAGATTGTTTTGTTTGTTTTCGTTTAATAAAATTTTTAATTCGTTATATCCATAGAATTTTTGTAAGTCTATTCCTTCAAAAAAATTATTTTTGTTATAATCAACTTTTGCAAAAAAGGTTTCAAACTCGCCATTAAATTCAATACAATATAAACTTGAGATTAAAAGTATTAAAAACAAAACTATTTTTTTCATTCTATTTTATCAATTTTGCCATCTACTAAATAAACCTTTTTTTCTAAAAAATTTAATAATCTTGGGTCATGTGTTGAGATAACAAATGTTGTGTTAAACTTCTCATCCATATATTTCATTAGTTCAACAATTTTTGTACCTGTTTCTGAATCAAGGTTTGCTGTTGGTTCATCTGCTAAAACAATCTTTGGTTTTTTAACTAAAGCACGTGCTATTGCAACACGTTGTCTTTGTCCACCTGAAAGTTCTTCAGGTTTTCTAAATGCTAAATCTTTTATCCCAACATTTTCTAACATCTCCATTACCATTTTGTATCTATCTTCTTTATTTACTCCTAAAGCGATAAGTGGTAGTTCTACATTTTCAAATACAGTAAGCACAGGGATAAGATTGAATGTTTGGAATATAAAACCTATCTTTTCTCTTCTTAAAAAAGTAAGTTGTTTTTCATCCATATGAGTTATATCTTTGCTATCAATAAAAATTTTACCTTCTGTCGGTATATCAATACATCCTGCAAGGTTAAGCAGTGTAGTTTTACCTGAACCTGATGGTCCTATTATACCAGTAAATTCTGCTTCGTTTATCTCTAAATTTATATTTTTTAATGCTACAACTTGTGTTTTACCAAGTTGGTATATTTTTGTTACATTTTCAAATTTTATTATACTCATCTGTAAACTCCTTATTTAGCAAAATTCTGTGGTAAAAACATACTATCTTTTATTGGTTTGTTTTCTAAATTTTCTAAAACAACTTTGGTGTAATTTTTTTGATTCAACATATCAACAACTTTTATTATAGAAGGTCTTGTTTTACCAGAGAAGTTTTTAAGTTCAGAAAATTCTATTATTTTTATTAAATCACCTGAAAGTGTATAAAGTTCTTCTTTTGTTGGTAAAATATGTTCTTTTTCTACTTCCATTATAACTTTTGGATAAGCAACATTTTTATTTGTTGCAGTAAGTTCTAACTTGTAGTATTTTTCTGTCTCTTGTAAAATTTTTGCTTTGTAATCATTTTTTAAATCATAATCCATAAGGTCACGGTTTGAAAAAGATGTTCCCATAAAACTATCTTTTGCTGAAAGACGAAGCGGTTTTGAAACAGAAGGGACAAACAACCACATATTGTCTTTTACTAACAAAATTTTTTTACCTTTTTCTCTTGCTGGTTCTAAAAATTCCATAAGTGTACCTTTGTCTTTTTTATAATAAATTTTTGTTTTTAAAGTTTTGTAAAGTTTTCCATCTTTGTAATCTAATATAGAAAATAACATCTCACCTTCGTCAAACATTAAGTTTTTGTCTATCATTTCAACAATTTCGTCAGCAGTGGAACAAAATAAGTTTGTTGATAAAACAATTAGTAGTAATATTGTTAAAAAATTTTTCATAGATTAACTCCTAAAATAATAATTGCGCAATGCTAAAGCATTGCCCTACATACAAGTTTAATTTGTTCTCAAAGCATCTGATATAATAAGTTTTACAGCACGACGTGATGGAAAAAATGTTCCCAAATATGATGAAATTAAACCTAAAAATATACTTACAAAAACATCACCGAAAGCAGGCCTTGAGATTATTTTAAATATAGGTATATTAATTACTTCACTCATTCCAGAATAATCAATACCCCAAAAGTATAAATAAAAGTTTGGTATACCACCTAAAATTATTCCTAAAATTCCACCTATTATACCTATTGCTAAACCTTCATATATAAAAAGTTTAAAAACTTCTGATTTATAGAACCCCAAGGCACGAAGTGTTGCAACCTCTTTTGTTCGTTCATAAACATTCATATACATCGTAGCAATTATTGTTGAAATACTTATAAGTATTAATATACCTAAAAATATTGCATAAAAAGTGCTATCTCCTTGTTCGTTTTCTAACAATGCTTGGCCGTAATACTCCCAAGTTTTAATATCCAAATTTTCATCTAAGATAGTTCTTAATTCTTTTTCTGTTTTTTTAACAACATTCATATTTTTTAAAAAAACTATTATTTTGTTTACTGAGTCTCCTGTATCACACAACATATTTATATTATCCAATGTTGTGAACACAGTGTTTTTATCAATTTTATAGAAACCTGTTTCATAAATTCCTACAACAGGTAAAGAAATAACATTTGGTGTGTTATAAATTGTTTGTGTTTGTAAAAAACATATATCGCCAACTTTTAAATTAAAAAGTTCAGCAAGTTTTTTACCAATTACAACACCATCATTTTGTTTTTCTAAAAACCTTCCTTCTTTTATACTTTGTGCTACAATGTATGATTTTTTTTCATTTTCAGGAATACAGCCAATAATAGTTATAGGCATTTTTTCTTTTGTATTACTAAAAAATCCAAAGGTTATAATCCGTGGTAAAACTTCAACAACTTGTGGTAAAGATTTTATTTTTTGACAAACTTCAGAGTAGTTTTTTATCAAATTTTTTTCTTTTATATAATCTTGATATTTTTTTTCATCAAAAAATTTTGTGTGTATCTGTATATGTCCTGATTCATATTTTATAAACGTTTCGCGCATCATATAGATATATGTTCCGCGATAGTATCCTAAAAAGAAAAATAATACAGCTACTGAAAATGCTACACTTAGGATACTTAACATACTTCGTCTTTTTTGTCTTGTCAGATTTTTTATAGCAATTAATAAAAGTTTTATCTCTTTATGCATAACCCAATGCCTGCCTTATCGTAATTTTTCTTATAACAAACAATGGATATATTGCTGAAAATACAGGAACTAATGAAGAAAAAACAAATGGTAAAATCAAATAATCAATTTTTAACGAAGTGTAAATTCTGTTTTCAGCAATAAATGTAACCATTTCTTTTGCTGACTCTGATATTGGAAATCCATATATTGAATAGTAATAAAGAATACCTGCACCTATTAAAATACCAATTGTTGCACCAATCAAACCTATAACTAACATCTCTACTAAAATCATTGTGTTAACTTCTTTTCTTGAAAAACCTAAGGAAAGTAAATTTCCTATATCACGGATTCTGTCTAAAAGAGAAATTAACACAGTGTTCATAATCCCAACCATCGCTATAACTAAAAATATAAGATATAAAACTAAATAAAAAATTTTGCCATATTCTACTGATAAAACAAGCACGCCTAAAAGGTCTTTCCAACTTAAGTATTCAAGATTGTATTTTTCTAAGATACTTTCAATTTTTTTATTGAATCCAACTGCTTTGTTGAAATCGTCAAAAATTAAAGTAAGTTCTGTAACTTCATCTTCTTCAAAACCAAGTAGTTGTTTCATGCTTTCTATATCTGTTAAACAAGTAAGTTCATCTTTATCTTTATACCCTGTCTTAAAAATACCTATTATTTGAAGTTCTACTGCGTTAAATGAACCATATTTGTCTGAAGAAAATAAAACAAGTTTATCTTCTACTTTGCAGTTAAGTTGACTCGCAGTATAAGAACTTATCAATATACCTTTATCTTTGTTTGATAAAAAGTATCTTCCTGAAAGAATTTTTTTGCTGTATACTTTAAATGAAGTAAACTCTTGTTGTGTTTCTTCATCATATGGTTGTATGCCTAAACAATAAAGGTTTAAAGATTGTTCATCTTTTACTACAGAAACAGCTGATTTTATAATAGGTGAGATTTTTATTTTAGGTTCAACAGATTTTATTTCTTTAATTATCTCTTTATAATTTTTTATTAAAAGTTCAAATGAAGAAATTTCTTGTTTTTTATAATAACCTTTGTGATAAATTTTAGCATGGTCTGTTTCTTTTAAAATATCATTTGTGTATTTTTCAAAAAGACCAACAATAAATCCTGCAAGGAAACTTAACACTAATGCACCTAAAGCAGTAATTATTACAAGTTGTATTGATTTACGTTTGTATTTTAATACATTTCTTAACGCAAGTTTTAAATAAAACCAAAGTTTCATATCGTTAATTATTCACTCTGAACTAATAACTCCAAACTAATAACTACAATATTTTTAGTATAATTACAATACGAATTCTTGTTAAACATTGATTTTGGTCTAATTTTATTGTAGTTTATGAAATATGAAAAGAAAAACAAAGTTTGCAGGTACTTGGTATCCTGATAGCATTAAAGAAGCAAAGAAGTATTTGTTGGATATACCAGAAGATAAAAAAATTGATGTTATAAGTTGTATTTGTCCCCATGCAGGATGGATTTATTCTGGCAAAGTAGCAGGCGAGGTTTATTCTTTGATAAAACCTGCTGATGTGTATATACTTGTAGGGCCTAACCATACAGGTCTTGGTGAAAATGTAGCAGTGTATCCTGAAGGAAGTTGGGAGACACCGTTTGGTGAAGTAAAAATTAACTCAGAACTTGTTGAACTTATAACAAAAAATTCTGAGTTTGCAACAAAAGATCATGTTGCACACTTAAACGAACATTCTTTAGAAATACAGCTTCCTTTTTTACAAATGATTACAAAAAAAGAATTTAGTATTGTTGCTATAACAATCCGTGTTGAAGATTACCATATGTGTCAAGATTTAGGTTCATCAATTGCTACATCTATTAAAGAATATACTAAAAAACATCCACAACAAAAAGTT
>Ga0272449_1003960_pt1 | contig 12358 bp, 13 predicted proteins | sample YNPCB0241_FD_198679 | JGI IMG/M metagenome (GOLD analysis project Ga0272449, IMG submission 198679) | Hot spring sediment microbial communities from Yellowstone National Park, WY, United States - YNP-CB-024-1 | ecosystem: Environmental > Aquatic > Thermal springs > Hot (42-90C) > Sediment...
AAATGCTCCAGGGAGCGCAAGCTCCTATGGCAGCGCTGCAACAGCTGGCAGCTATGCGACAGGAACAAGCACAGCAAGCCGACGAGCAATACAACGTCCAGCTGCAGGCGCTGGGGCAGGCGTTGGGCTATGTGCTGCCGGAGATTCTCAAACAGATCCCGCAACGACGCAGGCAACAGACGGTGAGTAGCAGCTACCCGTTGAACCCCAACACGTCGCTTCGGCTGACAGGGAGCTCGTTTGGGCCGGTAGGGTGGGAGGATAGAGTGAAGAGCATGCTGAGGTGGTAGACATGATTCCTATTGGTTTGGGCATTTCGCAGTTGATTAATCGGGCCATGGCCGAGGCGCTGAAACGCATGCGCCTGAAGCCGTTCGCGTTCCCCAATCGCATTTCTGCTCCGTCCGGGGGCGGTACCATGGGACTGCAGCCCGGCAGCCCGCATGTACCGAAGCAGCCGCTAGCGCCACCGGTAGCCGAACCTGAACTGCCCCAGCTCTCCCTGCAGGCACCTCCGGCTCAGTCACAACAACAACGGGGACAGGAGCAGCTGCCGGACTGGCGAGCCTATTTCAATGAATACGTCCGACTGCTCCGTCGGCAGCCGATACCGCTACCGCAGCTGCAACCGCCTCTGGCACCACCGCAGACGGATTGGCAGCGGACATTGCCTGCGCTGATCGGAATGCTATTCGCTCCTGGCGGGTTCCGTGAAGGCTTCATGCAAGGGCTTATGGCCAGATTCCAGCAGGAGCAGGAGGCGCAACGCCAGTACGCAGAAGCCATGCGCGAGTTCGCGAACCAACAGGCGCAGCTGGCATACCAACAGGCGCAACAGCAGGCGCTTGCAGAACAACAGGCGCAGGACCAGGCGCTGAAACTGGCGCTGTCTTCCATGAGCGACGAGCAGAAACGAGAGCTCCAGCGGCAGATTGAAGCGCTTCGTGCCCAGACGAGAATCTCTGTTGAGCAAATGCAGAACGACATGCAGGCTGTGTCGCGACACATGGCGCTGGCGAATAATCCGGGCCTACCGGCAGAGCAACGCGCAGCCGCCTACCAGAACGCCGCCGCTATACTGAGTCGGTACGGATATGAGTTGCCGGCCTTGCCAGCGGCGCCTAGCGTAGCCGAACGGGCGCAGCAGCTTCGGGAACAGATTGAGCCACAAAAGATGTCGTTAGAGGAAAAGCGCTTCGACCTAGTTAGGTGGCGCGCTCAAGAGGAAGTGAAACAGGGCTGGGAGAGGATTGCGGCGCAAAAGGCGCAGGTGGGCGTGTCCCTGCAGCGTTTAGGGCTTGCCGTCCAGCGCGGACAGCGGGAGCAGGTCTCGCAGCAGCTCAGGGCCCTTCAAAACACGCACCAGGCATTGGTGAGGGAGGAACAGGCGCTGATGAGGCAACTCAACGCCACGACTCGTGACGAGTTAGGCAGACCCGTGCCGGTGTACAACATCCCGCTGCAAAGGCAGAGGGAACTGCTGTCCGGTGCCACACCCCAAAACGCCACCGAGGCACAGTGGCAGGACATCGCCCTGCGACTGGGGGAGGTGCGCCAACTCAAACAGCAGACCCTGCCCGTGCTGTTGGCGGCAACCGTGCCGGTGGCCAAACCGAACACGCCAAAGGCTGGCGCGTCGGCGGCGCGTGACACGCGGGCTACACCGGCGAAGGAGGTGCGCCTGCCGGACGGCACGATCATACGGGAGATGCGCTGATGCCCAAATATGAAGTCATCACGCCCAAAGGCAAACGGTTCCAAATAGAGTCGCCGACGCCGCTCACGCCGGCGCAGCTACAGGCTCTGCTGGCTCGCGTCGAGAGCGCACCGGCGGCAGCCGTGCAAAGCCAGGACACGTCCGGCATAACCGCCTTCCAGCGTCCGCTGGACCTGCGCGACCTACCGACGCAGGCGCAGTGGGAGGCGATGAAGCGGAAGATTGAGGAAGAGCACACCGGCGTCGGCGGCTTGTTGCGGTCACTCTACGGTCTGCTGAATATACCCCTTGCCGCGGCATCTTCGGCGGTAGGCGCGACTGTCACCCGGGGGGGCGAGGTGTTCGGCAAAGAGGCGGGAAAGCCGCGCCAGGTGGCAAAGGGCGACTGGGGGCAGCGCTTCTTCTCCATCTATTCTCCGGAGACAGAATGGGGAGCGATTCTCGAAGCAACCGCGCCCGGCATACCGAGGCGCGTCCGGCAGGCTGGAGCCGTTGTTGCAGACCTGCTGTTAGACCCGTTAGCCTATGTCACGCCCGTTAAGGCGGGCCAAGCCCTGCGCCTTGGCAGGCCATCAGCCGCCCTTTCCCGCGTGTTGGGTATCGACGCGGCGGCAGCGGCAGAGAGTAAGGCGCCCACGCGCGCGGCGGGGTTGTTGCTCCACCTGCTGCTCGAACCTCGCGTCACCGCCGCTGCAGTGAGGGAGGGCATGGGCGCGCCGGCGGGCAGCCGGCTCACGGGCACATTCCGCTCGCTCGCACAGGCGCAAGCGCTGCGCAGGGCCGTCGCGGAAAAAGTGGCTCCCGGCGCGCCGGCTAACGTGACGCAGGCGGTTAAACATGACTACCGCGGAGTGCCCGAAGAGGTGATTCAGGCGGCAGAGCGCGCCGCGCAGGCACTGCCGGAACAGCATCCCGACGCACAGGCCCTGCGGCGAGTTCAGGCCAGCATGGCGTCGTCCGGCACAGGACACGCCTATACGAAAGCCGGTGACGTGAGGACCGTGTACCGACTGGCTCGCGAGGCAGGCTTTCGCACGGAGGACACACCGGTATACGCGGTGTCCGAGTTAGTGAAACAGTTCGAGCTGAATCAGGGCAAACTATCCGCAGCGGCTGAAGAAGAGGCGCGCCGACTGACGGAGCTGGCTAAAGCGCGCCCCGGCGAACTTGCGCGACTGCTCAGCATCTGGAAGGCCACCAAAACGATCTACAACCTGCCGTCTTACCCGCGCAACTTCGTGCAGAACTTCGTCCTGCGCTACCTGGAAGGTCAGCCCATGCCGCTGTCAAAGACGCTGCAGGCGTTCTGGCAATTCGCTACCGACCCTGCCCTGAGGCAGCGGTTGTGGCAGGCTACGGAGATGCCCGCCGGTCGGATGGCGGAAATAGGCTCTTCAAGCGTGCTGCAAAAGCTGAACGAGTGGCTTGGTCAAAAATACGAAGGCATGGACCGCGCTGCCGCGTCGTTGCTGTCGCTGATCACGGGCAAGCCTGCGCGGGCTTTCATGATGAACTACGGCGACGTCCCGGCGTCCATCGACTTTCTGCGCCGAACGGGGCTCGCCCCGTTCATCTCGTGGTACTATTTTGCCGTGCCTGCAGTGGCGCGCGGGCTGGTAGACCAGCCCCACCGGACGCGGAGGGTGCTTCAGGTGCTGCTGACCTCGCAACCCGACGAAGGCAAGGAGGGCGAATACGTCGGGCTGCCCGGTGGAAGAGAGGTTCGCGCCGAGGCGTTGTTGCCGTTCAGCCCGGCAGACCTGGGCCCGGAGAGCTCCCTGTTAGACCCGGCGAGGCTGTGGATTAGCCCGCTTATCCTTGACCTCGTGAATCTTTCTCAGGGCAAGGGCTACCGACCACCGCAATCGGACACGAAGTTGTATGGAGCGGAAGGTCTGGCGCGGCTTTTGCTGGATTGGGCGGCTCCGCCGTGGACGGTCTATTACCTGCCCGGTCTGGCAGCCACGCTGGCAGGCAAGCAGCACCAGCGGGAGGGCGCAAGGCGGCCGCGGCAACTGGTGGACTACCTGCTGTCGCTGGCAGGCTTACCCGTGCGCCCAATCGATCGCGAAGCGGACGAACGAGCGCGCATACGGCAACGGCAGACGGAGATGCAGCGGTTGCGAGAGCGGATTAGAAATGAGATACGGCGTCGCGGACAATGAGGCGGTGGAGTTATTGCTCGCCGTGGAGCGCAGTGCAGACGTGCGCAACGCCCTCGCGAAATTGGACGTGGTGGAAGTAGCCGTGTTAGCCCTCAAGTTCGGCTTTATGTACTCCATCCGCGATATTTCGCACGTGTTGCACATGACGACCGAGCAGGTCACAGAGATAAAGACGAACGCCCTCACCAAACTGCACGACCTTCTGGAATGGCGGAGCCCGCGCGCTCGCAAGTGGGCTGAGGACACGGCGACGTAACCCAAAACCCACAGCCCGCAGGGCAGGGGATATCCCTCCAAACGCATTCCCGCCCGAACGCAATGGGGACGTACATACAAACCCACATAGGGGAGCTAAACTAAACCCACAGTCCGGGCAGGCGTCCTCAGCCCAACCACAATTTTAGCCCAAACACCGCAAAATCCCTGCAGCCATGCAGGAGGAGGGATAACCCATGTCGAAAATGTCAAGTGGAACGAGAGGACAGGAGGAACCCATGCGTTACATCGGATTAGACATCGGCGCCAACGCGACCTGTAGCATCCTCACCGGCGAGGAGCCGAGAGACGTCGTACTCCGGCGACCCGAAGACCTCGCCGACCTTATTAAGGACGGCGACGTGGTGGCAGCCGAGTGGACAGGGGCCCGCGCCCAGCCCTACGCCGAAATCGCGACCGAACGCGGCGCGCTGTTCTTCATTTATCATCCCCGCAACTCATGGGGAGACCGTCGACACATCGGCGAACGGCGCAAAACCGACTTCACCGACGCACGCACCATCGCGAAATTGCTGCGCCAGTACCACGAAGCCCCATACTTCGATGAGCGGACGTTCACCCCGTACCTGACCATGCGTCCCATCTACCGCATCCGAAAGGCATTGCGCATCGCCCGCTCGCTCGATCGTCACGCCGACAACATCGAGCGCACCTACCGCGAAACAAACCTTGACCCCCGCCCACTCACCGAAGCACTTCGCGAAGCAGCGCGCCTCGCGTGGAATAACCTCGCACACCTCGTAGCCAACAACCCTCACACCCAGCCAATCGCAGCCGCCGTGCTTCGGCTTCACCCAACGGCCACCCCGTCGGCACTCACGCTCGCAGCGCTGCTCGCGCCCATCTCCCGCTTCCCGTCTCTGTCGAAACTCGAAGCCTACCTTGGCCTCCACCCCGAAGCCCGCCAATCTGGCAAACGCACGCGCTACGCGCGCCACCGCGAGGGCTGTCGCGAAGCCAGGTCGGCGTTATTCATGCTCGTCCATTACCCAGCTCTTACCGGTCAGCTGCGCCCCTACTACGACCGCCAACGCGCCCGGGGCAAGAGCCACCGACAAGCCCTTCTGAAGTGCGCACGAATTAAATTACGCCAGCTGTGGCAAATCCTCACAACGGCGGTACCCACAGTCACATTTACGCCGCCAAAGGCACCGCGCCAGACGGCAACGAATCAGAGACGCTTTCTCGACCTGATAGCGCAGGGCTACACCGACGCCCAAGCCTGCCGTATACTAGGGCTCAAGGCGCCGACGGTCAGCAAATGGAAAGCCCGTTCTAATCGCTTCCTAAACGCGTACATTGAAGCCAAGATGAAAGCGAAGGAAAACGCCGATTCCGCGAGTCAAGCAGCGTCTGAGCAAGTCCTTAAAACAGCAGGGGAATAGGCAACGCAAGAAGCAAGGAGGTTGACCATGGAAATCAGCGAGATGATTCAGGACGCGATTCACCAACTGACTGAGGCGGAGATGGAATCTCATGACCGCGCCCGGCTGTTGCGCGCGGACGCGTTACACCGCCTCACCGGCGCGCTGCGCGAGGTAGTAGCGATCGAGCGTGCTCTGGCGCAATTGGTTCACAAGGAGGACGGGGCATATGAAGGAACGGATTAGACCCGTCGACGACCAGGTGTCCGACGCCTTGCGCTGCATACGCGAACGGCGAGAAATCGAGAGACACAACGGCATACTGTTGCGGCTGCTGGTGGCGATGATAGCGGTATCGTGGCTGGTTGCCATCATTCGCACATTCGCGCAGACGTAGACGCGGTGAGGTACCGCCGCAGCACGCGGACCGACAACGCGAGGAGGTGAGGCTGATGCGGTATACGGTAACCGAAATCATCAAGGAGTTGGAGGCGGAATTGGCAAGAAGGCGCAGGGCGTTCCCGAAATGGGTTGCGTCCGGCAAACTAACGGAAGACGACGCGCGCCGAAAAATCGAGCTTATCGAAGACGCCGTCAAACTCCTGTGTGGCATCGCCGACGAGGAAAGCCAGCATGAGGCTCTTGACTCCCTGTTGACCCGGCGCGTGCGCGAAGCGGACGCGCAAGGCAAGGCTCGAGTCGTCACCAGCAAGGAGATTCTCGACCAGACGGGCATACCGCCGCGTCGTCTGGGGCTGATGATGCGGCAGCGAGGCTGGGAGCGCGTGTGGGTTGCGCACGGCGTGCGCGGATGGCTCCTGCCCACGGCAGCCGAATCCGTCAACACTAACGCGAATATTGTTGACAACGGCAAGGCAAATACCGTTGCAGCGGAGACCATCAACAATAATGAGAATACCGTTGACAACAGTAACGCAAATAGTGTTGCAGTGGAGACCATCAACAGTAATGAGAATTCCGTTGACAACAGTAACGCAATTACTGTTGCAGCGGAGACCATCAACAGTAACGCGAATACTGTTGACAACAGTAACGCAAATACTGTTGCAGCGCAGTCCATCAACAGTAACGCGAATACTGTTGACAACAGTAACGCAGATAGCGTTGCGTTGGAGGAGTGCGACCACAGGCTAATGGCTCTAGCCGACCTCACGCAGATGGACGACCTGTCCTACGCGGCACTGGCCCGACAGATGCTCCAGCGAACCAAGGGCATGCGCCTATGCGGAAGGTGCGCGTTGGTGGCGGGCGCGATACAGACCTCCCAATTGGACACCGCCGGCCGGGCGCGAAAGCGGATAGCGGATGCACTATCACGGGCTGCGCGCCGGCCCGCGCCGCCTGTGGCGGCGGACACCGACCCGATGCTGCTGATCGACGAGGAATACCGGGCGCTGGCGCAGTTCGTGACGGAATACCTTGCCGTCCATCGCTCGGAAACGTTCATGCGCCTGTGCGACGCATTGGAGAAGCGCGTCGGCAGGAGCAAACAAACGGCGTACATGTTGGCACGTTTGGCAGAGCAGCCCGGCTTCCAGCATCTGGTGAGAATAGAGCGCAAGGACGGTGACCACCTTCTGAAATCCGTCTGGACTCTGCGCTCAGAGCCGTCGCTTTTCTCCACCTAACCCGCCCAATCCCTGTCGCATTGCCCCCGCCACGCATGGCGGGGGCGTCTTTTCCGTCGCGCTGGCTGTGAGACAGATTGAGACACTTCTGTCTCACGGTGCAATCTAATAGGTGTGATAGACGCACTGCTGCGCGACAGCCCTCCATACAGCGAGCAGCTCGCCGAATTGGTGCTGGGCCAGTACGTACGCATCTACGCGCGAATCATCTCGAGGCTGTGCGATGCGGGCGGAGACCGCGACGACATCGAGCAGGAGCTGCGCATCGCAATCTGGCGGGCGTGGACGCGTTGGGACGGTCGGGTATCGCTGCGCCGGTGGCTGAGCTGGAAAACACGCTATTGCCTGAAGGAATATGAACGCGCGCTCAGCAAGAGACATCGCATCCGCACTGTTCAGCTTTCGGAGCCGGACGCAGGCGGCTGAGGCTCTGGGTATCAGTCGGGCTACCCTATATCGGCGCCTGCGCCATCCTGCGGTTCAGAGAGAGATTGACCGGCTGCTCGATTGCGTCCGCGCGACCACGGCGGTGGCCGTGTCGGAGGCGATTGAGGACGCCATCTCTACGTTGCGGGAGATTGCCACCAATCCCGACATGAAACCCGATGTGCGCATTGCCGCGAGCGTCGAGATTCTGAGACACCTGCGGGCTGCGCAGGGGCAGCACGTCATATTTGAAGAATAGCCATGCGCGTCGACCGCGCCCTGTTTCACGGGTGGCTGGGCGACTTGCACGCAGGGCAGGTCGCCGCCGAACAGCTAATCCGCCAGCACCGCCGGGTGGTGTTGCGATGCGGTCGTCGCTTTGGCAAGACCAACCTGTTGGCGCGCGAGCTGCTCTGGTGCGTGCTGCGTGGCGGCAGAGTGTGGTGGGTTGCGCCGACGCACGCGCTGTGTAGAACCGGCTTCGTGTATGTGCAGAAGATGGTGTCGCGTCTGCCCACCGCCATCCGCCACAGCGTGCGCCTGTGGCGCAGTCCCCCCTATCGCTTGCGATACGGCGAAGGCGAGGCTGAGTTCTATTCCACCCGGGATCCGGACTCCCTTCAGGGTGCGGGCAACGACCTGGTTATCTTCGACGAGGCAGCTACCGAACAGGCTGGCGACTGGATCGTGGAGCAGTTTCTGTCGCCTACGCTGTTGGACCGCAAGGGCAGGTTGGTCATCGCGTCGACGCCCAAGGGGCGCAACTGGTTCGCCGAATACTGCCAACGCCCAGACTTCACCGAGTTCCACGCCACCACCTACGACAACCCGCTGATTGACCAGGAAGAGATAGACCAGTTGCGAGAGCAGCTGCCCGAGCGCGTATTCCGGCAGGAGATATTAGCGGAGATCGTGGAGGACGCCGGGCGATTTTGGGACTTGCAGCCCGCGCCCAGCGAGGAGCCGGTGGGCACCCACGCGGACATCTGCGGCATAGACTGGGGCTACGCATCACCCTTTGCCGCGGTATGGCTGCGGCGCGTAGGACAGCAGTTCCACGTCGTGCATGAGGAATACGCCGCAGGACTGGACGCCGACTCACAGGCGAGACGCGTGTTAGCGGGACCTCGCGCGAGTCGTTACGTATGTGACCCCAGCACACCGGAAGGCGTGCGTCGCGCCTGGCGCGAGGCAGGTTTAAACGCCGTCACCCCGGGCAGCCGCGACAGGGAAGGTGGCTGGGCGCGCATACGGGTGTGGTTACGCGACGGCACTCTGCGCGTCAGCCCGCGCTGCTTTAACCTGCTTCGGGAGTTCATGAGCGTAGAAGTGTCGCCGCGCAACCCGCACGATTTAATAGGCGATGACCATGCGCTGGATGCGCTCCGTTATGCCGTGTCGGAGCTGGCGGTTGTGCGTGGCGGACAGGCGGAGCCTGCGGACCCGCTGGCTCGTTTCATCCAGCGATCACTGCGCCGTTCGATGAGGAGAGCATGACGTTCGTTTACCGATGCCATGAATGTGGTGAAGTCGAGGCGAACCGACCGGGTGTGCGGCAGTGCCCGCGATGCGCGGGTCCGGTCACGCGCGTGTATGCCGTTCTGTATAGCTTTAGCCGTCGCGGTTGGACAGATGTGCCACCAGACGCACGTTACGAGAGCTGGACGCCGGAACAGAAGCGCATGACGCTGGAAAGAGGGGCATGACTGAATCTCCGACGGACAAACTGCTGGATCGTCTCCAGAGGCTCCTGAGCCAGTGCCGTTCCGAATTGGACGGCTGGCACGAGAGGAACCGGCGTCTGTTGCACCGCGTTGCGAAAGTGCCTCTGGGCGTGCGGTATCGCTCCGAGTTCGAGGAGGCATCCGCGGCGACGCTGCTTGTGTCGCTCCAGCTCAAGGCACACGTGATGACTAACATCGCGCTCGGTCGCTTGCCCGTGTTGGCTGACGACGAGCGTCAGGAACGCCTGCGGCAATTCGTGACGGCGCACGCCGTCGACATCCGCGACGCACTGTTTGAGCGGCACCTGCTGGGGCTGGGCGTGTTGCAGCTGTACACAGAGGCAGACGACGTGCGGCTGCGCCACGTGCCACTTCAGCACGTCTACGTAGACCCGCGGCACGGCTTTCGCTCGCCGACGTACGTTATTCGCAAGATTCTGAGCGAGGACGGCGACCGCTGGGAGTACTTTGACCAGGAAGTTCACGCCCTATTTACCGCAGACGACATCGAATCGCTGCATCCCAACATTTTAGGCGAGGTGCCGTTCTACCTGATCCCCAACGTAATGGCGGGCGGTCTCTATCCCATTGGCGACGGTGAGGTCGCCCTGCCGCAGCAGCTGCTGCTGGACGAGGTTCGCCGCACGCTGTTAAACTCCGCGCGGCGGAATCAGCCCCTGATGGAGTATCGCGTCGGGGACATCGAGGAGGCGGAGTTGGAGGCCATTGAAAGCGGAGAGCGGCTGATAATCGGCACCGCCAGCGGTCAATCGCTGCGCCCAATCGCCATGCCCTTCACCGCCTCGGAGTGGACGGCGTTAGAACAGCTCGCGCGCAGCGACATGGACGCCCTGTTGGGCATTTCGGACATCCTGCGGTCCACGCTCACCAGCGGCGAGGTCACCATGGGCAAGATGACGGCGACACAGGCATTGGCGGAGATAGCGCTGCAAAACGCACGTCTCGCCGCCGACTCGCTGGAGGTCGAATGCGCTTTGCGCCGCGTAACGGAGCACTGGCATAGGCTGGTGTACCAAGAGCCGCCGCGTTATGCGTTCATTCCGCGCCCGGAGGATCCACTGCAGACAGCGCTGCAGGCGGGTTCAGATATAGCCGGGTCGATGCCAATCAGATAGGAGGTCGACATGCAAGAGCCAGAGGTTCACACCCAAAGCGAGCAACAGCAACAGACAACGCAGCCGGACGGCGGCAACGTCCGCGACGTTGCCGCCGAAGCAGAGGCACAAGAGGCGCTGACGGAAGAGGAGATTGCGTTTGCCACGTGGGCATTGCAGCTGGGCGGTTACCTGCGCAGCCTGCTCGAAACGGACCCTTCGGCGGCCGTAGCCGAACTCGAGTCTGCGGCGCAATTCCTGCGCCAGATGGCCACCGGCGACACGCCATCGGTTGTTCAGCCCGGGCAGGCTCAGAACGACAGTCAAACGGCCGCCCGGCCGGCGCAGCTGGAATCGCCCAGTGCACAGCCTGAGGCATTGGAGCAGATGATTCAGACCGCGGTGGAGCGCGCGCTGGCGGAACGGATGAAGCAGATGCTTTCGTCACCACGCAGCCTTCAGGCGGCTCCGACCAACAGTCGCCGGTTGGCCGATTTGATAGAGTGACAACACGTCGCCTGAAAGGAGGTAGGCTACGCAATGCCGCAACTGAACACCACGGCGTTGGCGTCTGCCGTGGGGCGTTGGCTGTCGGAGAACTTCGTCCCGCAGTTCGTATCGAGTCGAGCGCTGTTCGAGTTCTTCCGCAGCAAAGACCAGGTCAAATTCGGCGGTGCGTATCTGGTGGCTCCGGTGTTCGGCGCCAAGTCCAGTGCAGCGGGCGGAATCGCGAACTTCTACGCATCGCTGACCTTCCCCAACGACCAGGGCGTCGCCGCTGAATACACGTGGTCGTGGTACCACGACATCGCCGCCATTAACCCGAATGAAGAATTGGTAGCGGGTACCAAAGAGGACATGGCGAATCTGGTGGAGTCCAAGTTGCAGCAGGCAATTAACAGCATCTCGGAAGCGGTCAATACCGACATGTGGACGACCACCGCGGGCAGCCAGAGCAAGGTGAACGGACTCCCGTACATCGCCAGCAACACGGGTGTGCTCGGAGGACTGGATCCAACGACCTACACATGGTGGGTGGGACAGCTCGTCACCACTGGCACCACAATGTCCTTGGGTGCGGTAAACCGCGCCATCAACGCGGTGGCGGCTCGGGGAGCGCGTCCCGACCTGATTGTCATGACGCCGGACCTGTACGCCGCATTTGAGAACCTGGTGCAACCGGCGCAGATCATCGCGGACGCGGCGCTGGCGAAAGCAGGCTTCCAGGCGATCATGTACAAGGGCTGCACGGTGCTGTTTGATTCCGCCGTGCCTGCGAACAACCTGATTGTGTTGGACAGCCGACACACGTATCTCGCCATGACCGATCGCGCCCCGAAGCCGGAGCCGATTCCAGCGGGTATTACGCCGAGCAAGGGCTACTACCTGAAAATCGGCTGCCAGCTCTGCACCACGCGGCGCAACTCGCTGTATCGCTACTCCAACATTACGTAACGGAGGAGCGCCGTGACGACAGCGGCCGGTTGGTATGACGAACAGGGCAGACAGTTGCTGGTAGCGGAAACGGCTGTTGCCCGCGCCTGCTTCTATATCGGGGAGGCGGTCGGTCTGTTGAGCGACTTGGCTGTCTCCCCATCCGGCCCTTCCGATGTTCGTCATGCACAGTGGTCACCCGTGCGCGCGGTCTTCACGGTGCCTGTTCCAGACCCAGTCCGCAGTTACGGAGATTCGTGGCAGGTGGAGGTGATGGGCAGTCCCGGCGACCCCGCACAGTTGTCGTTCAAACTCGGCGGGCAAGAGCACAACATCGACCTTGCTGCTCTTCCGCCACCGGCGGCGGCAGAGGTTGCGTATTCGGTCGTGGACACGTTCTGGTTCCGCAACACACCGGCGCAGCTACTGTCGGTCACCGTCAATACCACGTACACTGGGGGAGGCATATACCTACCGCGTGCGCTTCA
>Ga0272449_1003961_pt1 | contig 12354 bp, 8 predicted proteins | sample YNPCB0241_FD_198679 | JGI IMG/M metagenome (GOLD analysis project Ga0272449, IMG submission 198679) | Hot spring sediment microbial communities from Yellowstone National Park, WY, United States - YNP-CB-024-1 | ecosystem: Environmental > Aquatic > Thermal springs > Hot (42-90C) > Sediment...
GAGTAATCCAGAACTCATTTGCACCTGGCAATCTAGCGCTAATGTTTCCACCTAATGCAGTTATAAGAGATCTCTCATATAATGTCTTAGAAATCCTAATAATTTCTTCTTTAAGTTCATCCTCCGAAAATAGTTCTAGTTCATTCATATTTTAGCATTTAAAGTTTAACGCAGGGATTAAAAAACTTATATTAACTACAACTTATATACGTAGTAAGTAGTCGGAATAAAAAGTCAGAGAGAATTTACTTTCACATATACGTATAACTAGACCACCTAGCCTTAAACAAGGGTAGCTCACTTAAAATTTGAGAGTTAAAGCAAACCTTACCACGATCTGTCTAAGTTAGGAGGCCTTTCTAATCACGTTAGTAGAAATTCGTAGATTCACTTAGTAAGATATTTGTCAACCATTTTTTTCAGAAACTGCAATCCATTTACTGCTATAGTATCTGCATCGGGTGCAAGTTTCCTCCATATAGCTGTCGAGGCTGCTACCTTCTTTATCTCAGGTGTGAAAGATTCTATTACAAGCCATTTATCATAGTCTATCTCGGACAGCGCTCTGAAGACTTCATCCCAGTTTACATGACCTGTCCCAGGTATACTACGGTCGTTCTCACAGCAATGGAAATGGTTCAAAAGGTTACCAGCTTTTTTTATTGGGTCATAGAAGTTCTTCTCTTCAATGTTCATGTGGAATGTGTCTAAGTGGACTTTCATGTTGGGTTCTCCAACATCCCGACAATACTTTACAGCATCTTCAGCAGTGTTTAGAAAGTATGTTTCAAATCTATTGACCGGCTCAGCACCGAATGATACCCCATAGCTTTTAGCGTAGCGGCATACTTCACGCATTGCTTCTACACTTCTTCTCCACTCTTCTTCCGTCCTAGGTCTCCCAACTATCTTACCCCAAGCAATGTATATCACTCCATTAATTGCATCTCCATCTAGTTGTGCAACGACATCAACGCACTTCTTTAGATATTCTATTCCACGCCTCCTCGTTGCTTCATCATCACTGGCTATATCTTTATCTAATGGTAAACCAACAGAGCCTAGAAACTGTACGCCATGCTTCTTTAACTCGCTACGAGCCTTTTCTACGTCAATGTATTCTAACTCCATTAAAGGTACTTCTACACCATCAAATCCAAGTCTTCTTGCTTTTTCTATGAGATACAAGGTTGTATTATCGAATCTTTCAGTCCAAAGAAACAAATGTACTCCAAATTTAACCATAGACTCAATATATCGATACCACTATATAAAGATAGATGTTATAGGAAGTAATGAATGAGCATCATCTCTACACATCATATATTCTTTATAAATATATTTCAACTTTAGTATCCTTATCAAATCCCTGAAATAAGCCAGTTAGACTATCATACTGAGCCGGGGGAGACTTTTATTCGAACTAAAAAGTTAATCAAGTGTAATTTTTTCTCTCTTTTACAAAAACCGATTCAATATGAAGATCAAGCCTCATTAACAAAGGTAACAAATACGTTGATATTAAAAGTTTAAATTTCCGCCCAGAAGATTAGATACAGTCAATAGAGGTGTTTATTCTGTTAACCGAAAAAATGGCGAGAGAAGCTATAGAATTTGGTGATGGTATATTATGGCTTGCACCTACATGGGTTCCACGTCCCCTGAGTATTGGTGAGCCAGGTGGTAGGCTAAAGTTGGATAAGCGTGATCTTTATGCTCTTGGGATTGAGAGGGGAGGGATATGCGAAAGATGGATTGCTTCAACAGTTAGAGCTGATAATCCCGGAGCCCCCGAGGATGAAGGTCTAAGTTACGTAGTTTTTAAGTCATCTAATGGAGAAGTGAGGAAGGTCTTACTCAGCGAATTAATAGAAAACAATGGAGATGAGATACTAGGAAAAGATATTATGAGAAAATATGGTGGGTTTAAGGCATTCGCGAAATTCTTCGATTATGCGGGACCTTTACCTTTCCATCTTCACCAAAAAGATGAACATGTAAGGAAATATGGTAAGGAGGGCAAGCCTGAGGCATACTATTTCCCGCCACAATTAAACCTTAGTGAAGGAGGATTCCCTTATACATTCTTTGGCCTTCATCCTTCAACGACGAGGCAAGACATAATTGAATGTTTAAAGAAGTGGAACGAGGGAGATAACGGAATACTTGACTTATCTAAGGCATACAGGATAAGGCCTGGAACAAGCTGGCTTATACAAGCTGGTATACTCCACGCTCCAGATTCACTCTTAACATATGAACCTCAAAAATCTTCGGATGTATTCATAATCTATCAATCTATGCTTGAGGGTAGAATTATCCCATGGGACCTAGCAATGAAAGATATTCCAGAAGAACATAAAAATGATTTTGATTACATAGTTCAATTCATAGATTGGGAGCTAAACACGGACCCAGATTTCAAGAAAAACCATTTCTTAAAACATATACCAGTAAGAAACCCAGACGAAATGAATGAAGAAGGATACTATGAGAAGTGGATTATTTATGGGTCAGAAGATTTTAGCGCAAAAGAATTAACAGTATACCCTAAGAAATCAGTCATTATATACGATAGCGAAGCTTATGGAATAATAATCGTACAGGGAAGAGGCATATTAGGCAAATTTGAGGTAGAGTCTCCAACAGTGGTAAGATTCGGCGAACTAACATTTGATGAATTCTTCATATCGAGGGGGGCCGCGCGTGATGGAATCAAGATAACAAATACTGGAAATGAAAACTTAGTACTACTGAAAAATTTTGGACCTGGAAATCAGGATGCCCCAATGAGGGCTCCATAAACAATGAAAAAGTTCTCAAAACACTTCAGAAATACTTGAGAGTCATTACAAAAACCATTAATAGATGATCCTAAAAAGATCGCATTCTCAAAATGATTGGAAAACAAGGTTAACATTCATAAATCAGCATAACGAACATGTTAAATTAAGGATGAAGTTATTCGAGGGTGAAAATGTAAGACTTGTAGCAATAATTGCTTATACGCCATTTCTATTCCGCTGAGTCGAGCTTCTAGTGGTGAATGAAACTCAACTCTTTCACCATTTAGATATATTTCTCCACTATTAGGCTTGTAGTAGCCGGCAATAATCTTCAACAAAGTGGTTTTTAGCTGCATTATCACTAACTAAACCAACAACTTCTCCCCTTTGAAACTTAAAAGTGACTTTATCAAGAGCTTGTATAGCACCAAATCTTTTAGATATGTTTACACATTTCAGTATCGTTGAAGACATATTCGCGCTTTAAATATTCGATCTCCCACAAATAAATATTTTCAATGACATATTATGTTACCATGGTTATCGTATAGTATTGGTAACAGCTTTGTCTCAATCGTAAGGGTCATAATAAGGATACATGAAGGTTTTTATTAATGTGAAAATATATTAAATTTCACTATGAGTAAGTCTAGACTGTTAGAATTTAATACCGAGTTTATTAAAAAGCTGTTTGATCTCTCAGGAAAGAAAGCGGCTATAACTGGAGGAGCGGGTGGGATAGGTTTAGTAATTGCATTAGGATACAGGGTTTATGGTGTCTCCGAGATAGCTTTAATTGATTACTCAGATGAAAAATTAAACGAGGCTTCTAGAATTTTCAGAGAGATGCTTTATTATGAGCCTCTACTTATTAAAGCAGATATTTCAAGAAAAGACCAGGCTGAACAAGCAGTTCAGAAGATAATTGAAGAATTTAGTGAGATAGATATTCTAGTAAACTCGCATGGAATATTCCAGTGGGTAGAAGCTGAAGTAATGACTGAGGAGGACTGGGATAGAATGATGGACGTAAATCTTAAGGGAGTATTCTTAATGTGTCAAGCAGTTGGAAGACATATGATTGCTAGGAGAAAGGGAAAAATAATAAACATTGCTTCTATGTCTGGAACTATAGTTAATAAACCTCAGCCTCAATCTCATTATAATACTTCAAAGGCTGGTGTTATAATGTTAACTAGGTCTCTTGCTTCAGAATGGAGTAAATATAACATTAACGTAAATTGTATAAGTCCTGGATATACATTGACACCTCCTGTAGAAAAGTTTCTGAGCGAACATAAGGAATATGAGGGGACATGGATTGAAATGATTCCTCTTAAACGCTTTGCTAAGCCAACTGATATAGTTGGAGCAGCCATCTTCCTAGCATCAAGTGCTTCAGATTACATAACAGGTCAGAACATTATTATTGATGGAGGATATACGATTTGGTAATTCTATGAAGGGATTAAAAGATGCCAGCTTAAGACTTAACAACTATGCTTACACTAACTCAGAATTGCCTAAGAATACAGTTAAGACTGAGGTACGATGGATGTTCAAGATTTCTAAGAGGATAAGAGGTCTCACTTAAATGGTCTAATAGTCTATACTGATAAGACGTCATGGCATGGTTGATCTAGGAGACGTTAGAGATAGCATATAAGATAGAGGAATTGAAATAGGAGACCTGATAAGCTAAATGGTTCACTATAATTAAAGAACGTCATGAGGTATCCAGGTATACTCTTTAACCTCCGAACTAGAAATATACGAGAAGTAGACGGTTTTGACTTGCGACCTCATTAAGAAATTGTAAGCCTTAAATTAAAGAAGTAGAAAGAAGTAAATGTATGAATAAATATGAGAGAATAGTTTTAGTCTATGATTGTGGTTCAACTAATATTAGAGTTGCAGCCGTTAATGAGTATGGTGAGATAGTTTCTCAGAAAAATATTCATAACTCTGCTAAGAGTCAGCCTGGAGGTAAACCTGGCTGGATGATTTGGGATGTTGATGAAATATGGCGAAAACTCTGTATATTAACGAGAGAAGTATTACAAACTATTGATAAAAGAAAACTGTGCTCACTGATAGTTACTACCTGGGGAGCAGATGGTGTATTAATTAAAGAGAATGGTGAACTAGCATATCCAACAATCTCATGGCAGTGTAGCAGAACACTTGACGTTATTAATGAAGTCACAGACCAGATCGATCCATACGAGGTCTTCAAGATAACTGGTTATCAGATTATCCCTTTTAATACTTTGTTTAAATGGATATGGATGAGGAAATATGCTCCCGAGGCTTTCCGCACCGCATATACCTTCTTAATGATGCCGGCATACTTTTCATTCAAGCTTACTGGAGAGATGCACATTGAACCTACCGATGCTTCAACTACAATGGCTATAGATTCGGCTAAGAGGAAGTGGTCTCCAGAGATGCTAGCTTTAGCGAAGTTAGATGAATCATTCTTCCCAGAATGGAAGGAGCCTGGAGACGTAGCTGGATATGTTACTGAAGATGCAAGTGAGGAAACAGGTCTTCCAAAAGGTTTACCAGTAATAGTGGGAGGACATGATACACAGTTTGCTATTGCTTTGCCCAGAGCATCTTGGGATGAAGCAATCCTATCAAGTGGTACATGGGAGATCTTAGCAGTTAGAACGAAGTATTATCAACCAACTAAAGAAGCTTTTGAGAATGGGGTAGTAATAGAATTAGATCTAGAAAAGAATTTGTGGAATCCGCAATTCCTCATGATAGCTTCAGCTGTACTTGAATGGATTCGGAAGATGTTGTTTTCTGAAGTTTCTGATAAACCCTATGAAGTAATGGTTAATGAAGCAATGGGGATAAGCCCTGGCTCTGACAACATTATATTCTTACCCAGCTTCTTTCCACGCTCTGGCCCCACTGCAAAATACAATGTCCCAGGAGGATTGTTAGGATTAAATCTATCAGTAACCCGTGGACATATTTACAGAGCAGCTCTTGAAGGATTATCCTATCAACTTAGATTAGCTATAGAGTTGATGGAAAATTCTTTCAATATTAAGCTAGACAATGTATGGGTTGTGGGAGGAGGCTCCAAGAATGAACTGTGGAATAGAATAAGGTCGGATGTCTTATCTAGGAAGATTATAGTATCTAGGTTCACTGAGGCTACAGTTTTAGGAGCTGACTTAACAGCATTAAAAGGTATCGGTCTCTACAAAAACTTGGATGAGGCAAAAAGCAGCTTAGATTATCAAGAGAAAATCTATACGCCGATTACACAGAACTCTGAAATATACGAAAAAGCATATAAAGAATTCATTAATTTATATGGAAAATTGAGTTTTGCTTATTCAAAATAATTTCTAGAGGTAGTAAATCTATTCTATTTTGGTTTTGAGGTTCAGCTTATGTATGATAAGCCTATCCTTTAACGTATCCCATAGTTAAACCTCTTACTAAGTATTTGTGAAAGATTGCTACAATCACTATAGGAGGAATAGCTGCGAATAACGCTACTGCACATACAACACCATAAAGTATGTCATGTCCTCCATAAAATCTAGGTATAAGTGTTGGTAGAGGTTTGACAGCGCTTCTCGTTAAAAACAATTGTATGAGAAACTCATTCCAGCTAAACATGAACAGCATTACAGCCGTTGCAATGATTCCGGGAAGGCTCACAGGTAGTACAACTCGTAGAAAAGCTCCAGCTGGAGAACATCCATCAACCATCGCACTCTCTTCTAGATCCTTTGGTATCCCGTCAAAGAAGCTCTTCATCAACCAAACTGCAAAAGGAATGTTAAAGGTTAGATGAGCTATAATTACTGATATGTGCGTATCTAGTAAGCCCATAAGACTAAACATTGCGAAGAAAGCAAGTGTAAAGACTATTGGTGGAGCGAATCTCTGTGATAAGATGAAGAAAGCTATATTTCTTCCACCTCTATATCTTGAGAGACCGTAACCTGCTAATCCACCTATCATTAAACTTAAAACCATATTGCTGCCTGCGATAATAAAACTGTCAAAAATCCCTTGGAGTCCGCCCATGGTGAATAAACCTTTGTAAAAGTTATCTAGGGAAGCTGGATTCGGAATTAATTTTGGAGGAAAGGAAGCCCAGTCTGTTTCAGGTTTAAATGCCATTGTAGCCATCCAGTACAATGGATACAGAAAGAAAATTACCGATATAGTTATTACGAGGAACTTAATAAAATTTGAAAAAGTGAGGTTTTTCATTTTTGACACCTCTAAAACTTTAATCTATACCCTCTGATAAACACGTTTATCACAATGGTAATTGCAGCAATAAGGATTATTGTTAATGTTGCTGCATAGGTTACGTTTAAAAATTGTAGAGCTTGATTGAATATGTAAAGCGAGGCAACTTCTGAAGCAAAACCCGGCCCACCCTTGGTCATCACATATGGTAAACCAAATGTCTTGAATATATCAGTGATCCTAATTATGAGTGTGACTCCGATAACTTGTTTTAGCATCGGCATCATTATGTATCTAACAACGTTAAATCTTGCTGCTCCATCTATTTCTGCAGCTTCAATAATTTCTCTTGGAAGACTTGCTAAACCTGCAAGTAGAACAATATAGAAGAATGGAGTCCACTGCCAAATATCTGCCATTATTATCATCTCCATAGGATAAGTCGTAACTAAGCTTATCGGCTTCTTAAATCCGAGTAAATCCCATAGTCCTAATATTCGCATAAAATAATCAACAGGACCATAAGTAGGTACTAGCACTAATCCCCATACTAAGCCTACGACGGCGTCGCTTAATGCAAGAGGGAAAAGAATAAAAAGTGAAAGCAACCTTCTTCCTTTAAACGGCTCATAGAAGAGTAATGCAAGTAGAAGACCAAAGAAGAATTCTAATGGGACAGCTAATGAAAGCATATAAAGTGTTTTACTTAGAGAATTAAAGAATCTAGTATCAGAGAAAGCTTTTAGATAGTTAGTTATCCCAATAAATTCTGGAGTAGCTCCTCTAAACCTGATGTCCCACTTCTGAAAACTTAGGTAGAGGTTAAACACGAAAGGAAAAACTATGATGGCTGATAAGATTATCAAAGAAGGCAAAATAAAAATAAAGTAGGGAGATTTCTGGCCTCCGATTCTCAAGAGAGCCGTCCACCGAAACTACTTAGGCCAAATTCCCGCTCTCTTATACTCTACTATTTGCTGTCTCCAGAGAGTTTTCTGCTTTTCTTCGCCCAAATCTTTCGTAACGCGACGCCATTCTTCAACCGTTCTGCTTATCGCATCTTTTGGCGATATCTCTTTACGCACAGCCATCATGATGTATCTGCTGAGGAGGTCTGTGTATTGGGCTGCTCCAGGCAGATATAGGTCAGGATAACCGTGTGCGAAGTTCTCTGCTGCGGCCCTCATATAATCCAATATTCCCTCCTCGCTCCATGCTGGATTAGCCTTCTTCCAATGTGATAGAGCTCCGGGGCTTGTATGGCTGTAAGCAAAGGGATCTTCACCATTCAAGCCGCTTGGAACCCAGTATACAGAAGTATCCCACATCCACTTTAAGACCCTGAATGCTGCTTCACGCTTTTCTTCTGGAGTATGCACCGTGATTATCATCACTCTCCCGACGCCCGTCCAGCTGTATCTTAGGAGCTTTCCTCCCACGATATATCCTGGTACTAATGCTGTTCCAACCTGATCTCCTTTCACAGGGAATTCACCACTCCCAGCTCTCGGTCCAACATCAGGCCATGTCAAGGTCATAGCTGTGATTCCCTTGGTCATGGAGTCAAAGACTTCTAAAGCTCCGAATTCTAAGAATCCAGGCGGCATATAATCGGTGATTTTAACTAAGTCTTCTAATGCCTTTACAGCCGCATCATTCGGGACCAATGGGTTCATCTCCTCATCAAACCATAATCCACCAAGAGATGCGAATCTATCAAAGAATATTCCCCAAGTCAAGTCCTTGAAGTCTTCAACTGTCCCATATTCCACTTCCCCATCCCCATCCCAATCCCAGCCTGTAAAGAACTCAGCAACCTGAAGGTATTCATCATATGTCTTTGGGGGCTCTAGATCTCTGCCGTATTTATCCTTGAATTTCTTCCTTATATCAGAATTGGCGAATACATCCTTCCTGTAGTAGAGAGCATGGAAGTCTCCATCGTATGGAAGGGCGTAGGTTTTCCCTCCCCAGCTACAGTACAGGTACCTGTATACTGGAGGCAGGTCGTCCAAGTTTATGCGATATTTCTTAATATACTCATCTAATGGAACGGCCCAGCCGCCTCCAAGTATGTCTCCATTATAGGTTGGGAAGTAGACTATTATATTGTATTTACCTGGGCCTGTCAAGTCGGCCATGTATATGGAAAATTCCGTTCCAGGATCAACCTCTTCACCAACAATATCTATCCCGAGAACTTCCTTTATTTTAGGTGCTTGATTCTGGCCATAATGCCCGCCTTCAGGTGCTTCCTTCGGATCAAACCACGGTAGATAGTTGTGCCCAGCATCGCATGCTAAGGTTATCGTAACAGGGCCCGTTGGCGGGACGCCAGCCGTAACTGTCTTAGTTGATACTTCACGAACCGTTGTCGTTATTGTTTGTGCTGCCGCTGTTACTGTTTTTGTTTCTGTTTTCACCGTTGGAACTGCTGTAGTTGCTCCAGCATAGTATCCTGCGACGCCACCGACGACGCCTGCAATAACAACGCCTGCAGCAACTTTAGCGGCTGTACCAATAGCTTCACGACGACTAAACCTCCTACCAAAACCCATAGACATCAAATTAATATTTTCATAAGCCTTTATAAGCTTTTACATTTAATAATAATCTCATGTTTTTCAATAAAAATAAGTTTATAAACACTACTCTCTATTCATTACTGTTATCTTATTTTCAAAGTTCAAAGTACGTTCCTATCAAATTTTACTTAAGTTTTTCTTTTCTTATTATGAATTTTAAATCTTCGGATAACCAGGTGATGAAGGAGCTGTTGCCCAGACATAGCTATGAAAAAGTATTACCTAATGGACAGGATCGAGAATATACAGTATAAAAATTTTAGGTAGAAAATGTTATTAAAATATAGAGAACTCTAAAAGAGATTATTGATTCAATTACTCATTATAGTAAGCTTGTTTTTGAATTTCGAATAGATTATGTTACTAATCATTTTGAACTTCTATGTATTGGATTAATCTTTCATATTATTTTTGGTTCAGTGAAAATAAGCTTATATATCATATTTGTGAAAATTGTTGTATGAGACTTTGTACCATTGGTATAGCAATGCTAGGAGATGAGAGGGAGTTTCTGCATCCGCAACTTATACCGAAATGCATGGAGAACTTAGAGAAAGCCGTCAAGATAATCAGAAATAAATTAACGTATAGATATGGTGTTAAACCTGACATAGTGACGGGTTCTAAGATAATAACATCTATCAAGACTGCTAGAGAGATTGGAGAAGAACTTACTAAAGCTAATGCGAAAATAATAATATTATTATACTATATCTGGAATTATCCTTATCTCGTCTGGCCTTTCATAAATACCGTGGGAAAAGACAAACCAGTGCTCAGCTTATCTAATAATGAAGGTGCATATCCTGGGAATGTTGGTTTACTTGCGACAGATGGAGCATTAAGACAGTGTGGATTCAGGACACATAGGATAATTGGCGATATAGATGATCCAAGAGTACAAGAGAAAGTTATCGACTGGATTATGGCTGCAGAAGCCTATGCGTCTATGAGGGGACAAGTTTACGGAATGTACGGTGGACATTCTATGGGCATGGAGACGGGATACTTCCACTTAATTCCGCTCCAGAAAATCCTAGGGATTAGTGTATATCAAATAGATCAGTTATGGCTTGTAGAGAAAATGAAGGAGATCTCAGATGAAGAAGTTGAGAAAGGATTTAATTGGTTAAGTAAGATGCTTGGAAATAGAATAAAATATGATAACAAGATGCTTACACCTGAGACATTAAAAAAGCAGATCAGACTATACTTAGCAATGAAGAAAGTAAATGAAGAATATGGATTTGACTTCTGTGGAATAAAAGGACAGAGGGAGATGTCCGAGTATGTATGTATAACAGATGTGGCTGAAATGTTGATGAATGATCCATATGATTGGAATGGCTCTAAAGAACCTTTTGTCTGTGCTACTGAAGCTGACTCTTTAGCGGCTATTACTATGCAAGTCCTAAAGTATATTAGTGGTGGGCTGCCTACATTATTCGCTGATGTAAGATTGTATCATCCAGATAAAGACCTTTGGGATTTTTGCAATTCAGGAAATCACTCAAGCTGGTATGCGATGAGAAGTGATGATCCAAAGGAAAACTTTAGGAAAGTCACTCTCCATCCTGCATTAGAGTTATATTTCAAAGCTGGTGGAGCTTCTGTTGAATTTGATGCTGCACCAGGAGAGATGACCTTCGCAAGAATGGGTATATATGATGATAAACTTTACATGGTTATTGTAAGAGGGGTTGTTCCAGATCTTCCTGAGGAGGAGAGGAGGAGACTTGCTTCTCTAACTAATCCAACATGGCCTCATGTTTTCGTTAAGCTTAACTGTAGTTTTGAAGAGTTTACTTCAGTGTTCCCATCAAATCATATATTGGGTGTTGCAGGAAACCATGTAGATAGACTGGTAACTTACTGTGAAATTGCTGGCATAGAACCAATAGTGCTTGGAGAGCCTAAAAAACCAGCATTATGGGATATGATTCATAAACACTCCTATCTCTGAAGATGCAATCTACTTAGAGGCTCCATTAAAATAACTTACAATCCTCTCACATATTTTTTCTGCAGTGAATCCATAATCTTTCATGAGTTCTTGGAATGGAGCTGACTTACCAAATTTTTCGATGCTTATGATTAGACCATCTTCTCCAACATATTTATGCCAACATAATCCTCTACCAGCTTCTATAGCTACTTTCCTAATATTTTTTGGAATCACGTTCTTCCTATATTCTTCATCTTGTTCTTCAAAGATCTCGAAAGAAGCCATGTTAACTACTCTTGTTTTCACTCCTTTTTCTTCAAGCATCTTCTTTACCTCAAGTGCTAGGTGGACTTCCGACCCTGAAGCTATTATCAATAAGTCTGGTATCCCATTCGAGTCTGCAAGTATGTATGCGCCTCTCTTTATACTGTCTGCAGGTGGATAGTTACTCCTATCTAATACGGGTACTTTCTGCCTTGTTAATATGAGGGCCGTGGGTCCATTTTTCCTCTCTATCGCTATCTCCCATGCTACTGATACCTCATTGGGGTCGCATGGTCTAATAACCCATAGATTCGGTATGAGCCTGAGTGATGAGAGCTGTTCTACAGGTTGATGTGTTGGTCCATCTTCTCCAATCCATAGAGAATCATGGCTGAAGACGTAGATTACTTGGAGCCCAGCCATTGCTGCTAACCTAATCGCAGGTCTCATATAATCAGAGAATACTAGGAAAGTTCCACCATACGGTAAGATGCCTCCGTGATACGCCATTCCATTCATTATTGCTCCCATTGCGTGTTCTCTT
>Ga0272449_1003962_pt1 | contig 12352 bp, 14 predicted proteins | sample YNPCB0241_FD_198679 | JGI IMG/M metagenome (GOLD analysis project Ga0272449, IMG submission 198679) | Hot spring sediment microbial communities from Yellowstone National Park, WY, United States - YNP-CB-024-1 | ecosystem: Environmental > Aquatic > Thermal springs > Hot (42-90C) > Sediment...
GGTGCGTATTCTGGTTCTTTTTCTGGTTCTGGATTTGGTTTTTTGGGGATAAAAATAGGCTCTTTTTGCGGAACTTCTTCTGGGACTTCTTTTGGCTCTCCTGGCTGATGACCTTTTATTTCTTCAACTGAAAAAAATCCACCCTTTTTGTTGTTTATATTTTCCATAGTGTTATTTTATTTAATTTTTGGCCTTTTTATTTTATTTAATTATATCACATTAATCAAACCTAATCAATCCAAAATCTTAAATGTCTTTTTTTCCAGTAATTGCCAGCATAATCTATTCCAATTCTTGGACCATGATGAATTTTATGAGGGTCAATTTTAAATCCTCTATCTTCTATCCATAAACCTGTTTTTTTATTAGCTTCTTTATTATTAAAAAATTTAGTGATTTTAAAAAATTTAGTGACTCTGCCTGGACCATAAACATCACGTACACCACGAATTAAAATAGCAGCAGGATAATTTTCTTTTTGGGTTACAATGTTTAACATCCAATGCATTCCATAATTTAAATAAACATACCACCTTCCTGCAGGTCCAAACATAACAAAATTTCTTTTAGTTTTTCCGCGCCAAGCATGCGAGCCTTTATCTTTTAATCCATCATAAACTTCAACCTCGGTTATTTCACTTTTAATTATTTTATTTTTAATTTTGCGCACCAAAAACTTCCCCAATAACTCTTTTGCAACCAAAACACTATCGCGCTCAAAAAATTGGGGTTTTAATATTTTAGAACGCATAAAATAAATTTAAATATTGGTTATTTCAACTAAAGTATATGGTTGACGATGTCCTTTCTTTTTTCTATATCTCGTTTTAGAATGATATTTAAAAACAATCTTTTTTCTTTCTCTTCCATGTTTTAAAACTTTCGCTTCAACTTTTTCGTTTTCAAGGTATGGCGTTCCAATTAAAACCGTATCATCTTTGGTTTTTAATAAAACCTTATCAAAAATAAAATTAGAGCCTTCTTCTGCATTTAATTTTTCTACTTTAATTTTATCCCCAACCCTAACCTTATATTGTTTTCCTCCAGTTTCAATAATTGCTAACATGTTTTTATTATTAATTAATGTTTATAATAACCATAAAATAAATAAAAATCAAGAGCGCCATAAAAAAATTTAATAAAGCTAAAAATTTTCCAAATAATAAATCACGATCATCCAAAATTTTAGATAAGAAAAAGTTAATAATAAAAATAATTAAAAAGGTAATAAAAAATAAAATCAAGTCTTTAAAATATCCTAAGTTTGTAATTCCAAAAGGACTTGAAAAGTTTAAAATTATTTGCTCATCATAATTTTTAAATTTAAAATAAGAAAAAACAAATCCTAAAATAAGCAAAAAAAAGCTAATCATAAAAAAAATAAAAATAAATTTATGATTTTTAATCCAAGAAAACATTTATTTTAAAACTTTACATGCCTCATAAGGATCAAAAACATTTATTTCAATTCCTGTTGAAATTTCAAATCCGCCCGGAATTGTAATTTTGGGCAAAATTTCAATATGCCAATGATAATAACTATACTTATGGTCTTTAAGCGGAGCAATATGAATAAAAAAATTATAATCAGGGTCAAATAATTTATTTTTAATTTTTTGCAAAGAAATTTGTAAAGCTAAAACAACTGATTTTAAATCTGATAAACTCGTATACTCAAAATTAGAAATATGTTTTAGGGGATATACTCTTAATTCAAAAGGAGATCTTGAAATAAATGGAGTAATTACTATTGCATTTTTGTCTTTAAAAATAATTCTTTTATTTTCTTTTAAATCAAACTTTAACATTTCGCAATGAATGCATTTTTTATTTTTTTTAAAATATCTTAATGAACCTGAAAGAGAATCGTTTATATCTGGAGGAATGATGGGTAGGGTTAAAACTTGAAAATGTGGATGGGTTAAAGAAGCTCCTGCAGATTTTCCATAATTACAAAATGTTGAGGTATAAATATGACATTTATCTTTTGCTAAATCTAAATATCTTTTTTGAAGTAATAAAAATGCTCCTAAAAAAGTTTTAAAATCTAAATCTGCTAATCCTTTAAAATGATCGCGAAAAACAATCAAATCGTGCGTTCCAATACCTGTTTTTAAATGAAATGGTCCGTTTTGAAAATCTGTAGAACATATATTGTCTTTATGACTTAATGCGGGATATTTATTTGGAATTAAAACTACATCCCAATTTTTATCATCTTTAATTTCTTCTGGTTTTAAAATTTTATTTTTATAATACACTAAAATAGGAGGCCAATTACCAGTCTTTTTTAAATTTTCAAAAGGACATTTTAAAACTGGATCGTGTTTTCTTTTTGTTTTTCTTTGCTTTTGATTTAATCTTTTTGCCCTTTCTGGAGCCATTATTATCCAATCTCCAGAAACAGGATCTTGTCTTAAATCGCTCATAATTAAATTTAAATTTAAAAAAATCAAAAAGTCAACCAACGAGACTATTTTGCAATAAAATTAAAAAATTGATTAAATGATCTTAAATTTTTGAATTTTTATCATTCATAATTCATCCAAAGAGATTGCTTCACCCTGCCCTTTTGTTAAAATAAACTTTTATTTAGAAAAAACAAAATTTTGTGCTATTAAAAAATTCATCTGCTTTTTAATGTAATCATTAAAAAGCGGCGGGGCGAAGCAATGACAAGCATTTAAATTTGTCAATTTTTAATTTTAAATTGTAATTTTACGTTTTTCTTCTAAAAGAAGACGACTCCTTTGTCGAAAAATTATCTTTCATATCAATGGTTCTTCTTTTTCTTCTTTTGTTTCTTTTTTGCCCTCAATAATAGCTTTTTCTTCAGCGCTACGGTAAATTTGTGCTTCTTCTTCAGCAATTAATTTTTTAGCAGAATCTGCTGAAATTGTATATTTTTGCCTTGATGACTCAATTATTTTATCTTTAAAAGACGGATGCGGTGCAGGTAAAACCTTTAATGTTTCTGCCGAAAATGGATCATAAGTTTCTCCATCTATAGTCATTTTTATATAAAATTCTTGTGTTCCTAAATTTATCATATCTTTAACATCAAACACCGGAGCCATTTCTGGTTTTAAAATAACAGCATCTTCTCCACCAACACGAAAAACAATTATTGTTCCGACATTCCCCAAAACAGCAGATCTTACTTTTGGTAATAATTGTCCCATATATTGATGCGCAACAGTTAAACATAATCCATATTTTCTTGCTTCAGATAAAAGATTTTCAAAAGCTTCTGTTACAATATTATGAAACTCATCAACATAAAGATAAAAATCTTTTCTTTCTTTTTCCGGAAGTCTTGCACGTGCCATTCCCGCTTGCTTAATTTTAGTTAAAATCATTGAACCTAAAAAGCTTGAATTTTCCTCGCCTAAAAGTCCTTTTGAAAGATTAACTAAAATGATTTTTTGTTCATTTATTGCCTTTTCAAGATCAATTTTATTTTCTTTTTGTCCAAAAATATTGCGCAATAATGGATTTGAAAGGAATTGCCCTAACTTATTTACTAAAGGAATAATTGCTTCCGCATCAAATTTTTCCGACCAATCAGCAAATTCAATTGCCCAAAATCTTCTAACCATATCATCTTCAATAAACTCCACCACTCTTTGACGATAATTTCTATCAGTAAGCATTGAAATCATTCCGCGCATTGTTGCATTTGGATAATCAAGCAAAGCTAATGTTGTAAATCTAAAAACATGCTCTAATCTTGGAGTCCAGTTCGCTCCAAATTGCTTTTGCATAACCTCAACCAAATCTTGAGTTAATTGATGTTTAAATTCAGGATGAACTTTTTGTAATGGATTAAAAGAAAAAGGATATTCGCGATCGCTGGGGTCAAGTAAAATTACATCTTCTATTCTTTCTTCTGGAATAAAATCAAGTAAGTTTTGGATTACATCGCCATGCGGATCAATAACGCAAAGACCATAATTATAAGCAATATCTTGCCTCGCCATAATTTCTAAAAGTTTTGATTTACCAACACCAGACTTGCCAATAATATAACAATGTCTTCGTCTATCAACTCTTTTTATTCCAAAAATAAATCTTTTTTCTTCAAGTCCTGTAACATAGTTTGTTCTGCCAATAAAAACAACTTCGCGCGGATTAACTTGACCATAAATTGGCGTTTTGGGCGGTGGTGGCGCGTGTTTTATAATTTGAATTTTTCCATTTTTTGCCATATTAAGTTATAGTATAACACCTATTTCCTTTAAAAATCCCTCATAATAACTTAATATTTTTTTAGCCTCTTCTTCGTTTAATTCCAAATTATTTTGAACTATATCTTTGCAAAAATGATGCGCTTCTAAAAGCTTTGGAAAACTCTCAAGACTTTCAGGATGAACTTTAAATAATCTTTCTTCAATATTTTTTCCGCTAATTCCAATTTCTTTTAAAATATCATCAATTAATTTATCTGCTTCGAAAATAGCTAATTTCCAATCCATTTGAGAACCCGCTTCAAATTTAGTCATAATATCAAACCATCTTTCGCGAAAAACTTCATAACGCAAACTTACGGTTTTTTTCTTAATTTTCGGTTTTACGCCTAAATCTGGTCTAAATTTCCATGCTTTATAAATCGAAAAAATGATTCCAAAAATTAAAATTATATCTAAAATAATAAAAATCCAAGAAAAAACTTTATACAATCCCCAAAATTGCGATTTTAAAATAGCTTCACTCATAAAATTTTTCAATTTCTTTTTCTTCACCAAAAATAGGCAGTCCTGGCGGAGGACCTGCTTTACGACTTTGCGTTTTTTCTAAATGCGGAGTTGTTGTAACAATAGCTGTTGGTGGATGAAAAAGAGTTGCAAGACATTGGGTGGTCATTAAAAATCTTTTAGAATAAAAATTCCATCTAAAAATATTAGAAGTGATTAATTTCCCCATAAATGTTTCTGGAGGACATTCGCGATGAATATAATTATACAAAATTGCAGCTTTACGATATAAATTTCTTTTTTGTGGAAAAATATGTGGCCAATCCCAAATACTTGTACGCGTACTAACTTTAAAATTCTGTTTAAACGAATTTAAATCTAAACTTCCATATTGATTAAAAGCTCCAACCAATCCTCTTCGTGCATATCCGTCATTAAATAAGGCTTTTGGCGATAAATAAATAAATCTTATTAAAGTATCAAAAGCGAGTTTAGACAAATTTTCTTCAACTTTTTTTAAAACATCCGTTTCTCCTGGTGTACGCATAAATGCTACCGAAGCAGGTGTTTGACTAGGTTGAGTTTTGGTTTGAGCTTGAGTTTGTTGTTTGTTTTTTCTTTCTTTTAAATCTTCAACCAATTTTTCGTATTTTTTATTCCAATCAGGACCAGCTGGAGCAATTAAAAATTGAATACCAACGATTTCTTCTTTGTTACATTTACCTAAAACTTCTAAAAATTGAGATATTGGGTCGTATTGTTTATCTTCATCTGGAGATTCAAAATCAACATAAGTTTTAATAGGATAAGCATCTTCTTTTGCTAAAATCATTTCTGTACCAAATAAATCATAACCCCTTTCTTGAACTTCTGTAATATTTTGAGGAAATTTTTCAACATAATCATCAACTTCAATTAATTCTATATCAGGATAATAAGAAAAAAATGAGGCTTCAATTAAGGGTTTGCGCGCTCGCGGAAAACGAATATAAAAATGAATATTCCCACTAAAACTTACCATTTCTAAAGCAAACCAAACAGTTATTTCGCCATCAATCCATTTTTCTCTAAAATTTCCCGGAGCATTACGCAAAGAATGAATTGCCATCAAAATTTGCTCCATGGCTTTGGGGCTTTTTTTAATTTCACGAGGCATTTTAATTTCAAGCATTCCCATATCAAAAGCTTTAGAATGTTTAAATTTTTCTTGTCTCCAATGAAGATAAGAAGATTGAAAAATAGGAAATAAAATTAAAAATAGCCAAAACCACCAGCTTAATTTCAAAAAATTAAATAAAATTCCTAAAAAGGTATTTAATGGTTCAGGCATTTAAATATTTTAACATAAAATTATGCCTCTTTAATTTTATAAGTGCCGTCGCTTAATCTTTCAAAATACTTTTTATTTTGTAAATTAATTAAAATAGTATTTCTCTTAAAATATCTATCTTTTTGAATAGCTAAAACAATATCGCGAGGACGCATTGGACCTTGTTTCTTTAAAAGACTTATAATAATATCTTTTACTGTTCCTGGCTCATATCCCCACTCTCTTAAAGCATAAATTCCTCTTCCAACCAAAACAAATCTTTTATCTTTAATTAATTCATTGTGAACTGTTGGTTCTGTAACGGATCTTTTATTAAACTCAAGCGCATTAATATGTTTGGTAATTTCTCTAAAGTGAAGTGGCATTTTTTTCTTTCTTAAAACAAAATGAATTTTGTCTCTAATAATTTTAGGATTAATTTCTGGCCAATCATCTAACCCTATATCGCCATAAGAATTTACTTTTATTTTTTTAGAAATACTTAAATAATTTATAGCTATATCGCGAGGAACTTTTTTATTTTTTATAAACTCTTCAAATAAATTATGATAATTTCCATCCAAAACTTCTTCTTTGTTTTTATTTAAAACCTTAATCCACTGATTTACAAAATTAAATATATCTTTTAATTTAGCTTCTTTTAAATAATAAAATGAAAAATAGTTTTTATCTTCTTTATAAAAAGAAATTTCTTCGATTAAGTTTGTCAAAAAATATAATTCGGAGTCTTTTAAGTTAGAAATTCTTTTTTTAGCTTCTTCTAAGGCTTTATCTGCTCTTAAAATTAATCCATTGTTTTTAAGAGTTTTTATAAAATAATCAGCAAATTCTTTAAAATAAGGATTTTCACCTGCTCTTTTTTGAAGCAATTTTAAAGCACTAGCTTCAATTTGCCTCGCTCTTTCGCGAGTAACACCATATTTTTTCCCTAATTCCGCTAATGTTTTTGGTGGCAAGCCCAAATCAAATCTGCTTAAAATGATGTCTTTCTGTCGGGAATTTAAAACCTCTAATAACTGATTTATTAATTTTTGGGATGTGATCTTTTTCATATTATTTTAATTTTATTATAAAAAATTATTTAATTTAGTCAACCCCAGAGATCAAAATTCAACAGTAACAATACCTTTTTTTCCTTTTTGAAAAGGATGTTTAATTTCTTTCATTTCTGTAACTAAATCCGCTATTTTTATAAATTCTTTTGGCGCTTCTCTTCCTGTTAAAATTAAAATTTTATCTTTTGGAAAATTGCGGATTGCGGAAATAACTTCTTTTTTACTTAAAAGCTTAAGATTTATAGCTACATTTATTTCATCTAAAATAATTAAATGCCATTTATTTGATTTAAGTTCTTTTTTAAATTCAGCAAATGTTTTTTGAGCGGACTTTTTATGGGCGGAAAAAGGCAATTTATCTCCTAAAATTTTAACAAAACCCAATCCTCCTTTTTTAATTTTAAACTTCCCTATTTTTTTTGATTTTATTTTTTGAAAAAAATCTGAAAAATCATCTTCACCAGATCTCCAGGGTCCTTTAATAAATTGAAGCATTAAAGCATTTTTACCGCGACCAATAACCCTAATCATCTGCCCCAAACTTGCGGTTGTTTTTCCTTTTCCATTTCCTGTAAAAACGATAATCATTTATAAAAATTTAAAATAAAATTGACTATTAATGCTAAGCCTGGCGCAGTAGATCCTTTGGCTAAAAATTCACCATCAATTGAAGTCATACGCGGAGCAATATCTATATGCACCCAAGGAATGCCGCTTTCTTTAATAAATTGATGCAAAAAAGTAGCTCCAATAATCGCTCCTCCATATTTTGTCTTACCAATATTTGCAATATCTCCAAAGGTTCCTTTAATTTCTTCTTCGTATTCTTCCCACAAAGGCAGGGGCCAAACAAAATCTCCTGAAACTTCACCTGCTTTTTGTAAACTTAAAATTAAATCATTTTTATTTGAAAATATTGCTGACGCTCTTTGTCCTAAAGCAACCATTGCCGCTCCGGTTAAAGTTGCTAAATCAATTATTAAAGAAGGATTATAATATTTTTGAGCATATTCTAAAGCATCAGCTAAAATAATTCTTCCTTCAGCGTCAGTATTTAAAACTTCTATTGTTTTTCCAGATAAAGTTTTTAAAATATCTCCTGGACGATAACTTGAGCCCGATGGCATATTTTCACAAGTTGGAACAATGCCAATAATATTTCTTTTTATTTTTAATCGCGCAAAAGCTTTAATTAAATGAATAACAACCGCTCCTCCCGTCATATCCATATGCATTTCATATATACCTTCTGATGGTTTTAAATTTAATCCTCCACTATCAAAAGTAATGCCTTTTCCAATTAAAATTATTGGTTTTTCATTTTTGCTTCCGCCAAAATATTCAGCAATAATAAATCTTGGCTCTTCAATTGAACCGCGGGAAACACCAATAATACCACCCATTCCAACGCGCTCAATTTCTTTTTTATTTAAAACTTTAACTTTAACATTCAAATTTTTTAATGCGTTTTTTGCAAATTCCGCAAGTTTTTGAGGAGTCATATCTCCTCCCGGAGTATTAGCTAATTTGCGCGCTTCATTAATTTCTTCTCCTATAATTTTTCCATTATTTAAAGCTTTTTCTAATTCTTTCAAATCAAATTCTTTTTTGTTAAATGCTATTTGAATTTCTTCCACAAAACTCCAACCTTCTTTAGGTGGATTTTTATAATTTACAAATTCAAAATTAGCTATTTCAAATTGTGTTGCTAAAATTTGAGCCAAATCTAAATTATTTAAAAGAAAATCAGCACTTTTAAAATCATCAAAATTTAAAATTAAATTTGTTTTTTTAAATTGGCGGCTTACAAAAACAATTTTACGCGCCAAAATTATAGCTTTACGATGATTAAACTTTGAATTTTCAACTTCTCCAAATATAAAAATTTCCCTCTTGCTTGGCAAAATAAAATTATAATAAGATCCTGGTTTTAATTTATTTATTTTTAAAAAATTTAAAATATATTGCTGGTCATAAGCATCAAATAATTTCCAAAAAGAATGTTTTTGAATTAAATCTTTTTCTTTTAAAACAAAAACTATTGTTTTGTCTTTCTTAAAATCCTCTAAAATTTTAATAACCATATTTATATAAAAACTTTTTGACCTTTTTAATTAAACTCTTTTTCTCCGAACGAGGACAGGCCTGCCTACCGTCAGGCAGGCAGGCAGAAAACTTTATTGTATCACACCTTCGTCGCCAACCAATCTTTATACTCTCTATTTAAGCGATAAATTGAAAAAGATGCAATAGCGGGAGGCATATCTTGTTTAACTAATTCGCGAGCTAAGTCTTCTAATGCTTGAAGCTTTGATTCTTGGGTTTGTAAAATCAAAACAATTCTTTCTTCTTTATTAATTTTATTGCCATTAATATAAATAGAATTAGGTTTTAAAACATCTACCCACACTGCCAATTTTTGATCTAAAACTCTTTTTAAAAACGCATCTGCATCTTCTTTGTTTTTACAATTAAAATAAACAAAAATCATATTTTAATTTTTAAATTTTCGACCTTTTATTTTTTAATTTAAAATTATAAATATATAAATTTATTTGTCACAAAAATTATACTAATATTTGAGGGTATCAATTTATATTATACAAAAAGAATCTGCAAAAAGAAATTAAAAATTTTTAAATAATTTTCTCTTTTAATTTTATTCTTCTAATTCTTTAAGTTTTTTATCTAAGGCAGAATCTATTTTTTTGTTAATATCATCAATGATTTTTTGGATTTTTTCTTTGCCACTAAAAACATCGTCTTCGCTTATTTTTTTCTCTTCTTCTGCTAATCGCATTTTTTTAATAACCTCATCTCTTTTTTGTCTTAATTGAATTTTGGCTTCTTCTGCTAATTTTTTAGCTAATTTCATAAATTCTAATCTTCTTTCTGAACTTAATTCTGGCAAATTAACATAAATATTGTTACCATCAATTGAAATACTAAATCCCATTTTTGTTTCTTCTAAAGCACGGGAAATAGCGCCGATTGCATTTTTATCCCAAACACTAATTTGAATTGTGCGTGGAGGTAAAATAGACAAAGCTCCAAGATGCTTTATAGTTAAAATTTGATCATAAATATTTACTTTTACATTTTCAACTAATTCAATTGATGGACGATTTGTTCTTATAGACTTTAAATCCGTATTTAATTTTTCTAAAAGATTTTGAGAAAATGATTCTAATTCTTTTAAAAAATTATCAATCATTTTTCAAAAAATCATTTAAAGCGACCAATTGTAATTTTGGATTTAAATTATAAAATTGAAAATCTATTCTTAGCCTCAAAATTTTTTTCCACAATTTAATATTTTTACTACTTATTTTTCCTAAAACAAGCATTAGGGCTTCTAAAAATGAATCCATATTAAAACTTTCATCTTCAATTAATTCTTTAATAAAATTTAATTTTTCTTTTCCTTTTAATTCTAAAAATATTTTAGCATTTTTAATTTGTTTTTTCCAATTTAAATCATTTAAAATTGACCAGGCTATACCTGGATGCCCAAAAGACATTTGTGCAATTTTATCTGCTTTATTTTCATTTATTTGAAAATTTTTAATTAACCACTCTTTAATTTCTTCGTCTTTTACGCGACCAAAATAAATTTTTTGAAAGCGCGAACTTAATGTTTGTAAAAGCAAATCCGGATCTCTGGTTATTAAAATAATTAATGAATCTTTTTGTGGCTCTTCGGAAATTTTTAACAAAGCATTTTGGGCATAACGATTTAATTTTTGAGTATTATCAATAATAACTGTACGATAAGAACTATTATTTGGTTTTTGACTTAAAAAAAATCTAATAGTTCTTATTTCTTCTAAGGCGGAAGTTTCATCTTCATTTTGATTTTTTTGAGGATTAATTTCTAAAAAATCGGAAAGAATTTTTTGAGGAACATCAAAAATTTTATTTTCTAAATAATTAGCTAAGGCTTTAGCTACTGTTTTTTTGCCTAAATATTCTTCTCCCCAAAATAAATAACCATGAGCTAAAAATTTATTATCCGCTAAATTTTTTAATTGTTCAATTATTTCTTTATGACCAATTATCATCTTTTTTGAAGTAAAGCGTGTTTATAATTTTCAATATGATTTAAAATTAAACTTGTTCCGCGCGCAACGCAAAACAAAGGATCTTCTGCAACATAAGTTGGCACCCCTAAATATCTTTCAAAAAAGTCAGGTAAATAATGAAGTTGTGAACTGCCACCTGAAAGCACAATACCTTTACTCATAATGTCCGCAACCAATTCTGGTGGGGTTTCATTAAAAACTTTTTGAATAGTAACAGCAATTTCTGTTAAATAAGGATTTAAGGCTTCAGCAATTTCATTACTATTTAAAACAATATCTTTAGGTAAACCACTAATTAAACTTCTTCCTCTAATTTCATACTCTATTTTTTCTTTAGAAGTCATTGCTGAACCAATTTTTATTTTTACTAATTCTGCGGTTTGTTCTCCAATAGCTAAACTATATTTTTTCTTAACATAATCCGCAATGGCTTGATCAAATTTATTACCTCCAACCCTTAAACTTGCCCACGAAACAATATTTCCTAAAGCAATTACCGCAACCTCTGAGGTTCCTCCTCCCATATTAACAATCATATGACCAGAACGCGCATTAATAGGAATTCCAGCGCCTAAAGCGGCAAGCACTGGCTCGCGCACAGGGAAAACATTTCCCGCTCCACTTTCAATTGCAGCGTTTATAACCGCTCGGCGTTCTGTTGGTGTTATTCCTGCTGGAACAGAAATAATAATATCAGGCTTAAAAATATTTACGCGTCCACAAGCCTTTCGAATAAAATAAGTAAGTAAAGCTTTTGTAACAAAATAATCAGCAATCACTCCATCTTTTAAGGGTTTATAAGTAGTAATATCTTCTGAAGTCCTACCAATCATTTCTTTTGCCTCTACTCCCACCGCCATTATAGAATTATCAGATTTTCTTATGGCAACAATTGTAGGTTCATTAATAATAAAACCGCGATTAGGCACAAAAACCACCGTATTTGCAGTCCCTAAATCAATACCAATTTTCCTTACAAACATATATTAATTATAAAAATTTTAAAAATAAAGTCAAAAATTTAGTGATTTCGAAGTATGACTCATAAAAAATTCAAACCCCTGTCATTGCGAGCCCCGAAGTTTCGGGACGAAGCAATCCCAAAGATGAATTATGAATTAAGAATTATGGATAATAAATAATTCAAAATCCTCCTCGGGAGGAGGGTTTCAAAATTCGAAATTAAAAAGG
>Ga0272449_1003963_pt1 | contig 12352 bp, 13 predicted proteins | sample YNPCB0241_FD_198679 | JGI IMG/M metagenome (GOLD analysis project Ga0272449, IMG submission 198679) | Hot spring sediment microbial communities from Yellowstone National Park, WY, United States - YNP-CB-024-1 | ecosystem: Environmental > Aquatic > Thermal springs > Hot (42-90C) > Sediment...
CCTCACTCTTCCAGGGCCGCCACGGCCCCGGCCAAAAAGCGGTCGAAGGTGGTGAGGTCCCTTAAGATTCCGGCCGTGGCCAGAGTTTCACGCCCCTTTCCACGATCCTGCGGCGCAAGGCCTCGGGCGCCTCCTCCAGCAGCACCAGGTCGAAACGGTACTCGGGGCACAGGCGCTCGACGGCACCCAGGGCGGCCAGGTATCTCGCCGGGGAGAGGCCGGTTACGGCCAGGTCGACGTCGGACTCCGGGCCAAAGGACCCTCCCGCCACCAGGGAGCCGAAGGCGTAGACCTCCCCGACCCCGAAGTCGCGGACCAGCACCCGGGCCGCGCTGCGGGCCGCCTCCAGGGCGTGGCGGCGCAGCCGCTGCCGCCGCCGGCGTTCGGCCCGCGCCGCCCGGCGCAGGCCCTCGTAGTACTCCGCCCAGGCCCGCAAAGGTACCCCTCCCTCAACCACATGCTACCACGGCGGAGGGCCGACGGCAAGCGCGGGCCATTCTCCCCCGCAGGGTGCGGCGGCGCACGTCTGCACAGGAGGTAGCGCAGGACCTCGCGGCGGATGCCGGAGCCGCACCACTTCCACCGTGGTGAAAAAGGGGGACGCCTCCGGGGCTGGACATCCGCGACGGGAGAGGCGCCGGTAGATCTCTTCCGCCGGCCCGAGGTAGACCTGCTTGACCAGCTTGGGCTTGCCGTTCACCCGCTTGGTCTCGGTGTAGTAATAGTAGGTGCGGCCCCGGATCTTTTTCTTGAGCAACGCCACCGGCATCCACTCCGTGTATCCAGCTTGCTAGATACACTATAGCGCATACAATTGCCGGTTATGAAGCTTACGTTTTGGAAATAACAGGCGCAGAATTGTTAGATATACATAACTTGAGCGACTTGTCCTTGTCACGTCTGGACTCTGTCCGCGCGGGGTAATTTACTGGCGAAAGTCGGGTCACATGTAAGACAGTAAGTGGTGGTTGAGGGTGCGCGCCCCCACACAGACCCACGGCGAACCCGTTCGCCCCTACCTGCCGACCCAGACGACTTCCACACCGAGTCTCCCGGCTGCCGCCCGGATCTCGGGGTCGCCGGTGACCACCGGTGCCCCGAGTTCGAGGGAAAGCCCCAAAACGAAGGCATCGGCATACGAAAGCCCGCCTCCCCCTTTGATGCGGGCTGCGTCCTTCACCCTCGGCCACGAGGCCTCGACCACGGTGAGCGAGTCTTCCTGCATGACGCCGCGCACCACCTCTTCCGCTGCCGCTTCGCCCTGCCTCCGGAAGATAATGTAATAAACCTCTCCCAGGCTGATCGCACTCAGGTAGAGCTCCGCCGCTTCATCGGCGACAATTTCGGCCACCACCTGCGCCCCCGGTTCGTCCTCCACCAGCGCGAGCACGGCGTAGCTGTCGAAAACGAACCTCCGGGGCCTCAACCCTGCTCCCGCTCCCTCTCCGCGGCACGCTCCTTAAGCAACAGGTCCGTCAGCCTCTCGTTCCCCGCGCCCTTCAGGCGGCCCCTGAGGGCCAGCAGGGGGTGCCGGGGCAGAGGACGCAACACGATGGCACCGTCGGCCTCCTCTACCACCAACCTATCTCCCTTCTTCAAACCGTACCGCCTGCGTAAGGAAACCGGGATGGAAATCTGTCCTTTTTCGGAAATGGTGACCCTATGCATCGGACCTTTACCTCCCGCCTGCGGTTTACCGTACGAAAAGTATACTACAGCGGCTCCTGGTAGTAAAGGGCCGCGCGTGCCAAAAGGAAAGTGGCCCAAAGGGCTGTGGACACGGCCCACGTCCTGCGGGTGGTTTACGAAGAGGCGGGGCAGGGTCGCGGAGGAAAGGGCCGCCGAAGCGTGAGTCCGGCGGAGCGTGGACCCTGGGCCTGGCTCAAGCCGCCCGACAGGCGGCCCGGCTTATGATTGCCTGACCGCGCGGGAAGGCGGCGGTGACCCCCTTGCCTGGTCAGGCCAGATCATGCCAGAGTGTATGTCGGGGGGGATGTCAATTGAAAACCACATTGTATGTTAACCGCCGGCTTCTGGAGGAGGCGATGGCCCTTTCCAACATCGGTAAAGTCACTGAAGTGGTAAACCTGGCCCTGGAGGAATCCGTGCGCCGCCGTCGGGTGGAAAGGCTGGCCGGCCGCCTCGGCCGGGAAGACCTAGCCCTCACCCCGGAGGACCTGGAGGAAATGCGGCGTGGCGAGTGAGTGCTTCCTGGTGGATATTAAAACGGAACAATTTAGCGTGCGAACTACTGTCAAACTACTGCCAAAAGACAACTCAAGGCTTCCGGGGATCGGACCCGAAGCCTTGAGTTTCCTGGTGGGCGGGGCAGGAATTGAACCTGCGACCTTCTGCGCGTCAAGCAGACGTTCTCCCACTGAACTACCCGCCCGCGAATTTTCCGCGCGTCGAGCAGACGCTCGGTGATGGCACCTTAATTATGCCTTATTTCCGCGCGAAAGTCAACCCGACTTGTAACGGTTTCCCGGTTGTGCTAGAATCATAGCGTCGCGCCGGGCGCGCCGCCGGCCTGCGGCCCGCACCGGGACGGTGCCGGCCCCGCCGAACAACGGGTTGTGTTGCGGGAGCCCGGCTTTCGATACCGAGGGCCACGTTCAATGCCTTCGGGCCCGTCAGTGGGGGGCGAACGGATCCCATGGTCGTGGATCTGAATCCGGTGGCGTTTCACGTGGGGCCGCTGGTGGTGCGGTGGTACGGGATATTCATGGTTACGGCCATGGTCGTCGGCACCGTGTACCTGGTGCGGCGCGGCAAACGGCTGGGCGTCCACGAGGACCTGCTCCTCAATCTGGTCCTGCTGGTGCTGCTGGCGGGGATCGCCGGCGCCCGTTTGCTGTTCGTGCTGGTGAATTTCCCCGAGTGGTTCCTGTACGACCCGGCGCGGGTGCTGAAAATTTACGAGGGCGGCCTGGCCTGGCACGGGGGCCTGGGGGCGGGTCTGGTGGCCGGCTGGCTTTACTGCCGGGCCAAGGGGCTGGACCCGTACCGGCTGGCGGACCTGACCGTACCCGGCCTGGCCCTGGGGTACATGCTGGTCCGGGTAGGCAACCTTTTCAACCAGGAAGTGCTGGGCCGCTTCACCGACCTGGGTTTCGAGCGCTGGCCCACGCAGCCCATCGGTGCGGCGCTGGCGTTCCTGCTCCTGGTGCGCTATTTCGCGGTGCAGCGGCGCAATCCTCCGGCCGGTTATCAGTTCTGGTCCTTCGTTTTCTACCACCAGTTGCTGCGCGGCCTGGTGGAAGAAACCCTGCGGGAAATGCCCCTGGCCCTTCCCGTGTTCGTGGACCCCCGCCTCGGGCTCGCCTTTTTCACCCTGGGCCAGTTGCTCACCCCGCCCATCCTGGTCTTCGCCTGGTGGATGATGCGCCGGACGCGGCGCCGCGCGACGCCATCCCCGTGACCCGCAACGGGTACGGGGGCCACAACGCCGGCGCGCCGTACGCTCCCCCTATATGCCGCGCCGCACCGCCCGTACCAGGCGCGCCCCCGGCCAGGGGGCGTCGCAGTCTTCCCCGGCCACCAGGGGCACGGAGCCCACTTCCTTCCCCCTCAGGAGCACCACCAGTTCTCCCAGGGGCGTCCCCTTTGTCACCGGCGCTTCGGGCACCCGCGGGACGTAAAGCCTCTTTTCGAGGTGAGGAAGATCGTCGGGGTCGGTCCTCACGGTCAGGGGTGCCCCGGTCACGAGGGTAACCACGGGTGTCCGGCCCCCCTTTACTTCCGCCACACCCACTTCCTCTCCTGCGGCCAGCTGCAGGCAGACGCGCACATCCCGAAAGCCGTAATCCAGCAGGCGCGCGGTATCCGCGTAGCGGTCGCGGGCGTGCAGTACCACGGAGATGAGCCGGCGCCCGTCCCGTTCCGCCGCCCCCACCAGGCACTTCCCGGCCGCCCTGGTGGTGCCGGTCTTTACGCCCGTCATACCCGGATAGGAATAAAGCAACCGGTTGGTATTGTACAGTACGGCCTCGCTCTTCCGGTTCTGCCAGCGCACCGTGGTGCAGGGTAATCGTACCATACCGGCGAAGACCGGGTTCTGCAACGCGAACCTGGTTAGTACGGCCAGGTCCCGGGCCGTGGAGTAATGGTCGGGTTCGGTCAGGCCGTGGGGGTTCACGAAATGGGTATTGCGGGCTCCGAGGGTGAGGGCTTTGGTACTCATCAGGTCCCGAAACAGTTCCTCGGAACCCGCGATGTGTTCGGCGATGGCCACGGTGGTGTCGTTGGCCGAAAAGACGAGGGCCGCCCGCACCAGGTCCCCCAGCTGGATTACGTCCCCGGCGCGCATGCCCAGGTGCTGGCCTTCCGTCATGCCGGCGGCCCGCCTGCTGATGGTCACCGGGTCCTCCAGGGAGCCCAGTTCCACGGCCAGCAGGCCCGTAAGGATCTTGGTCAGGCTGGCCGGAGGGCGCCGCTGATCCGGGTTGCGGGCGAAGTACACCTGGCCGGTGTCGGCATCCATGAGCAGGGCCGCGGGCGCCGAAATGCGCGGTGGTGCGGCCAGCACCACCTGGCCGGCCAGCAGGTTGAGAATCAGGGCCAGCGCGAGGACACGCACGGAGCCGGACCTCCCGCCCGGTATTGTCCCTCTCGCCGGACCCTTTATGAGTGCCAATATTACGCTCTGCTGCCGGCCGAAAAAAACCGGTTCTGGTGCCGGCGCCGGTCCAAATAAAACTATAGCGGGTGATAATGCCGGTAAGGGGGTGGCCCGGTGCGGGTCCTTTTCCTGAATTTCGCGCGGCTCAAAGCCAACCTGATCTTGACTGTCGGGATACTGGCGGCCGGGTCCTTCCTGGGTCTGGCCGTGGTGCGCCCCGAACCGCTGATGCGGCCGACGGCCGGCCAGGTGGGGGCCATCTACCGCGTCAGGACCGATCAGCCGGCCGTGGCCCTGACCTTCGACATCAGCTGGGGCACCCAAACCCCACCGCCCGTGATGGACATCCTGAAGACCCACAACGTCAGGGCCACCTTTTTCCTCTCGGGACCCTGGGTGCGGAGACATCCGGAGCTGGCCCGCCGTCTGGCCGAAGAAGGGCACGAAATCGCGAGCCACGGGCACCGCCACATCAACCTGAGCAGGGAGGCTCGGGACACGGTGGCGGAGGAAATACGCCTGGCCCACCAGGCCATCCGGGAAGTGACGGGCAGGGAGGCCAGTCTGATTCGCACGCCCAACGGGGACTATGACCAAATGGTGGTCGAGGTGGCGGCCGGGCAGGGCTACCGCGTCATCCAGTGGAGCGTGGATTCCCTGGACTGGATGAACCCCGGCGTGGAGGCCATAGCCAACCGGGTGCTGCGCCTGGCGCACCCCGGGGCCATTATCCTGATGCACGCCAGCGATACCTGCAAACAGACCGTGGCCGCCCTGCCGGCCGTAATCGGCGGCCTGCAGCAGAAGGGATTCCGTCTGGTGACGGTGTCCGAACTTTTGGAGATGGGGGAGCCCCTGTGCGAGTAAGAACCAGGAGCACGCCTTCCGGGGCCTTCGCCGGCGGCGGCCGTGCCACGCGGGCGCGGCCCCGGAGTCCCCGGTCCGGCGCGCCGGGGCTCGCCCGCGGCGCCCTCAGCCCTTTTCTTCCACCGTGGAAAGGCCCAGCGCGTCCAGCACCGGACAGTACCTGATGTAGCCGGAAAAAAGTTCTATCAGGCCCACGGTGGCCAGAAGCGTCCCCCAGAAACCCCCGGTCACCCCGAAGAGCCGCAGGGCCAGCAGGGCCGCACCGCCCGCCATGCGTACGATGCGGTCGGTCCTGCCCACGTTTTCCCGCAAGAATCCATCCCTCCCCGGAACCCGTTTTCATCTATTGTGCCCGGGCGGCATCCCCTTATGCCCTCGTACGGCGCCAGCAGTACCAGGCCAGCAAACCCGCCAGGCCCAGCAGCACGAGAACGTCGAGCCGGCGGAACCAGGGTTCCAGCAGCTCCCAGTGCTCGCCGAGCAGATAGCCGACGTAGGTGAGCAGCAGGCTCCAGGGCAGCGAACCCAGGAAGGTGTACACCACGAAGCGGGTCAGGTTCATGCGGGCCACCCCGGCGGGCAACGATATAAAGGTGCGAATGACGGGCAGGAGGCGGGTGAAAAAGACGGTGGCTTCGCCGTAGCGGGCAAACCATTCCTCTGCCAGGACCAGCTTTTGCGGGGTGACCCCGAAATACCTTCCGTAGCGATAAAGGAAGGGTCGACCACCGTAAAGGCCTATGTAGTACGAGACCACGGACCCGCAGGTGCCCCCCGCGGTGCCGGCCATGGCGGCCCAGAAGAATTCCAGCCTCCCGGTGGACACGAGGTAGCCGCCGTAGGGTAAGATGATCTCGCTGGGCAGGGGTATGTTGCAGCTTTCTATGGCCATACCGATAGCGATGCCCCAGTACCCCAGGGAAGCGATAAACCCGGTCAACGCTTCGGCCATCCGGGCCATCCATTCGCTCAGCAAGGGACCGCCTCCCGGCACTTTTGATTACGGGGCGCGGCTCCGGCCGCTGCGCCGGTGGCCGTGGCACGGGCGGCCGTCAGGCCCGCGGGATGACCCGCCCCCGTTATCACTATTACAGTGCGCGGGCTCCCGGTATTCCGGGAGCCCCGGCCCTTCACAGCTTCAGGCTTTCCAGGAGTTTGGCCAGCAGCGGGTCCGTGGCGGCCAGGTCCGTCAATGGCAGCCTGTGGGTCGAGTAGCGGTGGTCGAAGGCCGTCAGGCTCAGGGTGCGGCACAGGGAACGGAAGTGGGCCGAAATGGTGGAGGGGGCCACCCCGTACTCGCCGGCCAGCTCCTGCTGGCTGACCCCGGAGTCCAGCTCGAGGCGCCCCATGGCGTAGACCACCGCCGCCACCCAGGCCGCGGTCTTGCGCAGCACCGGCCGCCGCTTGACGCAGAAGTCGTGCCAGAGCCTGAGGGCCCGTCCGGTCTGTTCCGGGTTGTAGCCCCTGGCCCGCAGGGAACGCACCACCTGCCGGGCCACCTCCGCGTAGGTGTCGTGGGACCAGTGGTAATCTGCCGCGTCCACGGGCCGCCTTTCCTTTTCCTGGGCCGCGAGCCTTAAGATCAGCCGCCGCAGCCTCTCCCGCTCCGGCGCGGCGCGGCGCAAGAGCCTGACCAGGTGGTCCACCCACTCGTGCTCCTCCTCGAGCAGCAGGTTCGCCAGGTGCCGCGTCAGGGCGGGGCTCGGGCTGTACTCCGCGCCCTCCCTGCCGAAAAGCTGGGGCAAGGCCGCCGTCAGGCCCAGTCTGGCCACCCAGCCGTTGATCTTGTGGGCCCTCAATTGCAGGTAACGCTGCCATCCGCCCTTTCTTTTCTGCTGAAAGGCGCGGAAATCGCGCAGGACCCGCCGGTGTATAATGTCCTTGCAAAAGGCGGGCAGGGCCAGCCCGCTCGTCGAAAACTCGTATTCCTCGCCCACCTTCAAAACACGCATGAAAAGAATAGTCCCGGGGACGATTTCGGCCGAAGCCGCCGGATCGGTGACGAAGTACTCGCGACTGCGCAGGATGTCCCTGATGAGCAGACCCTCCCGGGGCCGGACCTGCCGCACCTCGTACAGGGAACTGCGGGCCTTGATCCACTCCGCGAGGAGCACGAGCTCGTGAAAGGAGACCCGGTCCGCGTTTTCCTGTAAGAAGCACTCAATGATGGTGCGCCCGTCCGACAGCGGGTAGTCAAAAATAAACCATTCGAAACAGCGCTCAACGGTCACCTCGTCGTCGGTACTGACCAGTTCCGGGTTCAGACAGTGAAAGTAAAGGTCCTGGGCCTTGGCCGCCTCCCAGGCCAGAGCGGGACGGTCGGCGTATTCCCCGAGTTTCCGGCGCAACCCCTGGGCCGCCCGGCGCCAGCGGACCTGACTGAGAAAAACAATCTTGCCACCGTATCCGCAACATTCCAGGAAGTCCCGCCCGCTACCGCAGGGACAGGTCCGTCCCGGTATCACCCTCTTTATTTGCCTGCACCCCCTTTCCTTGGCGCGTACGATACATTAATTATTCCACAACCCGATTACTTTTCCTGCCCCCGTGCCAGGGTGACGCCCTCACCCGTCAGACGATATTTCACTTCCACCAATTCCCAGAGTTCCACCGGGGCAAAACACACCCCTTCCCGCAGCACCACCGGCCCGCCCAGCTCCCGCGGTTTCCCTTCCAGGGTCGCCGTGTTTTGTCCGGGCACCAGCCGCAGCTCCGTCGCGCCGTCGCGGATGACCACCTGGCCGGGGCTCCAGTCCACCCCGAACCCCAGGGCCTCCCCCACCAGGCGCACCGGCACGTAAAGGCTGTCACCCTCGCGATAGGGCGCCGGTACGTCCTGCAGGTTCTCGTCCCCCAGCCGGGACCCTTCCGGCTGCAACACCAGCGGGGGGTGCTCGTGCCCCCGTGCCAGTTCCACGGCCAGGGGCAGCTGCAGGGGCCGTAAGCTAACCGGGCGGTCCGGTTTCAGGCCCTCGGCGTCCAGACAGTGACCCCCGGGCGTGTACCAGCGGGCGATGGTCAGCTTCAGCAGGCCCCCCGACTCCAGGAACACCAGCCGCTGCACGGTGCCCTTGCCCGCCGTGGGCGTGCCCACTATCAGTGCCCGCCCGTGGTCGCGCAGGGCGCCGGCCAGGATTTCGGCCGCGCTGGCCGTACCCCCGTTGACCAGAACTATTATGCGCTCGAAGCGCTCCCTGCCGCCCCTGGTGCGGTAGACTTCCCGCTCCCCCCGGGCGTCCACGGCGCTGGCCACCACCCGGCCGGGGCCCAGAATCTCGGCCGCCACCTCCACGGCCGACTGCAGGAACCCGCCCCCGTTGTCGCGGAGGTCCAGCACCAGTGCTCCCACGCCGCGCCTTTCCCAGGCGTCGAACACGCGGCGCACCTCATCCCCCGCGTGCTCTCCGAAGTCGTACAGCCTCACGTATCCCGTGCGGTCGTCCAGAAGCCGGGCCTCCATACCGGGTACGGACACCCGCGCCCTTTCCAGCCTCAAGACCAGGGGCTTCCCGTCCCGCCGGAGGGTAAGGGTGACCTTCGTGCCCTCCGGCCCGCGGATGCGGGTCACGACCTCTCCCAGGGCCATACCGGCCACGTCCTGCCCGTCCACCTCCACGATGACGTCGCCCTTAAGAATCCCGGCCTTCTGCGCCGGTGAGTCCGGAAACACCTCGCCCACCACCGGGTACCCGTTACCCGGCTCCAGACGGATCCCCACCCCCACGTAACTGTGCTCCAGGACCTCGACGAAACGGGCCGCCTCTTCGGGCGAGAAATACTGGGTGTAGGGGTCCTCCAGGGTCTCGAGCATCCCCCGGATGGCGCCCTCCACCAGTCTGTCCACCGCGGGCTGCCGCACGTGCTCCCGGTGCACGTGCTCCAGGATTTCCTCCAGAACCCGCGCGCCTTCGGCAACGCCTACGGCCGCACCCGCGGGTGCCGCCAACGCCAGCAGGCACAGCAGCAGGGCCGCCACCCAACCGCACCGCACCAGGAACCGTGCCACCACCCACGCCACTCCCCCGGGACCGAATTTGCCTTCAACTTCGCCCCCGGCCCCTCCAATTCCTTCCCGGCGGAAGGTATTTGGGGTCCGGCGGTGAAATACTACTTGCGTGGGGAGGACTTGCGCGCCTTGAGCGGGGAGTTACTGCTGCTGGTGGACGGACACAGCCTTTTTTACCGCGCCTTCCATGCGGTGCCGCCCCTGGCCACCAGGGACGGGGTGCCCACCAACGCGGTCTTCGGCTTCACCAACATGCTCCTCAAGGTGCTGTCCCAGGTGCGGCCCAGACGCGTGGCCGTGGCCTTCGACTGCGGCGCCCCCACCTTCCGCCACCTGGAGTTCGAGGCCTACAAGGCCCACCGCCCGGCCGCGCCGCCGGAACTCCACCGGCAGCTGCCCCTGTTGAAGGAAGTCCTGCAGGCCATGCGCATCCCCGTGCTGGAGCTGGAGGGCTACGAGGCCGACGACCTCATCGGGGCCCTGGTCGCCGCGGCCGAAGAGGCCGGCCAGGAATGCCTGATCCTGACCGGCGACTCCGACGCCCTGCAGCTCGTTTCGCCCCGCACCAGGGTACTGCTCACCCGCAAGGGCATCAGCGCCGTGGAGACCTACGACGAGGCCCGGGTCCGGGAGCGCTACGGGGTCGCGCCCCACCAGCTCCCGGACCTGAAGGGTCTGGTAGGGGACGTGAGCGACAACATTCCCGGCGTTCCCGGCATCGGGCCCAAGACCGCGGCGCGGCTCCTGGCGCAGTACGGCGACCTGGAGGAAATCGTGCGCCATGTGGACCGGCTTCCGCCCGGCCTGCGGGAGAAAATCGCGGCCTTTTCCCGGCAGGCCCTGCTGGCCAGGCAACTGGCCACCGTGTCCCGCGCCCTTCCCGGCGGCACCGGGGTTTTCATTTCCCCCTGGCACGGGCCGGACCACGCGGCCCTGCTGCAGGTGTTCAAGAAGCTGGAGTTCCGGAGCCTGATCCGGGAGGTCCTCCGGGGTCGGGACTCGGTATTGGCCGACGCCAGGTCCCTGCCGACCTACCGGCCACCTTACCACCGTCCCCCGTGGGAGGAACTGCGCGCCGCCGTCAGAGGGACCGGTGAGGTGGCCCTGGTCCTGGCCGGAGACCGGAAGCAGGGGGTAAAGGCCGCGGCCGTGGCCACCGATGCCGAGAAAACCTTCCTTCTGGACGAACCCGCCGTGCTCCGGCCCTTTCTGGAGGAAATCTGCGCCGATCCCGGGGTCAGGAAAGTGTGCCACGACGCCAAGGAAACGGCCTGGCTCCTGCGCCCCCACGGTACGGCCCTGACGGGCGTGGGCTTCGACACGCTGGTGGCCGCCTACCTTCTGAATCCCGGCGCCACGGCCCAGGACCTGGCAGCGGTGGCCCTGGAGCACCTGGGCCTGGTTCTGCCCGCGGAGGCTCCCGAAAGCCTTGCCGCCGGGGCCCAGGCGATTTTGCGCCTCCGGGACGACCTGCACACCAAACTGAGGCTCACGGAACAGGAAGACCTGTACTACCGGGTGGAACTCCCCCTGGTGGACGTGCTCACCCGCATGGAAATGGCAGGTGTGGCCGTGGACGCCCGCGAACTGCGCACTCTGTCCGCGGAGCTGGAGGGCCAGCTGGCCGTCGTGGCCGAGACCATTTACCGTCTGGCGGGAGAAAGATTTAACATCAATTCGCCCCGCCAGCTGGGCCAGATCCTGTTCGAGAAACTGGGGCTGCCGGCGGGCAGGAAAACCAAGACGGGTTACGCCACCAATGCCCAGATCCTGGAGGAACTGGCCGCGGAGCACGAAATCGTGGGGCACGTGCTGGAGTACCGCCAGCTGGCCAAGCTCAAGTCCACGTACGTGGACGGCCTGTTGCCCCTCATCGACGGCGAGACCGGGCTCCTCCACACCATTTTCCACCAGACCGTGACCGCCACCGGCCGACTGTCCAGCAGCGAGCCCAACCTGCAGAACATACCATGGCGCCTGGCCGCCGGCCGCCGGGTGCGCCGGGCCTTCGTGCCGCGGCGGCCCGGCAACGTGATCATGACCGCGGATTACTCCCAGATCGAGCTGCGCATCCTGGCCCACTTCTCACAGGACCCTGGCCTGGTGGAGGCCTTTCGACGCGGCCAGGACGTGCACACCCGCACCGCGGCCGAGGTCTTCGGAGTGCCCGAGGAAAGCGTCACGCCCGAAATGCGGCGCCGGGCCAAGGCCGTCAACTTCGGCATCGTTTACGGCATCAGCGACTTCGGCCTGGCCCGGGACCTCAAGATCAGCCGGGCCGAAGCCAAAGGCTACATCGACCGCTACCTGAGCCGCCACCCGGGCGTGAAGGCCTACATGGAACGGGCCGTGGCCCTGGCCCGGGAGCGGGGCTACACCACCACCCTGCTCAACCGGCGCCGCTACCTGCCGGAACTCTTCAGCGCGGACCGCGCCACCCGTGGGTTCGGCGAGCGGGCGGCCATCAATACCCCCATCCAGGGCAGCGCGGCCGACATCATCAAGCTGGCCATGATCCGCCTGGAGCGGGCCCTCGAGAGCCGCCGCCTCGCCGCCCTGCTGGTGCTCCAGGTGCACGACGAACTGATCCTGGATGTGCCGGCCGCAGAGGTTCTCGAGGTGAAACAACTGGTGAAGGAGCATATGGAGAATGCCGTGCGCCTCGACGTGCCGCTGCCCGTGGAGGTGGCCGCGGGGCCCAACTGGTACGAGGTCGCGCCACTACCCTAAGTACACCGCCACATAAATCTCTATCCGTTTTTTGGCCGGCGTGTGTCCCGCTCGCTCCAGTGCTTCGCGTAAGATGTGCGCCACGGCTCGCTGCGGACCGGCCTAAGCGGCGCTGCAAATGCTGAGCT
>Ga0272449_1003965_pt1 | contig 12350 bp, 11 predicted proteins | sample YNPCB0241_FD_198679 | JGI IMG/M metagenome (GOLD analysis project Ga0272449, IMG submission 198679) | Hot spring sediment microbial communities from Yellowstone National Park, WY, United States - YNP-CB-024-1 | ecosystem: Environmental > Aquatic > Thermal springs > Hot (42-90C) > Sediment...
CAAAGGAGAACTGGTCTCTAATAACATGGCTGATTTATTTGATCTATCTCCATTTGAGATTTGTTAAAGGATGGAGAGGTAAAAAAGCAGCATATTTTGCAATTCTTGGATTTCTTGCTGTTATAATGACCTATCTTGGAGTTAATATCCTTCCAACTGCAGAAAGTAGTCTGCACACTTATCAGTAAAATTATTTTTTCTCCTTTTTCCTCTGGATTAGCCATGCGCGGATGAGCTCATCAAGATCTCCATCAAGAATCCTCTGAACATCACCAATTTCTACCTTTGTCCTGTGGTCAGTGATTTTCTGATAGGGTTGAAGAACATAGGATCTTATCTGGTTCCCCCAGGCAATCTCTCCTTTCGATTCCTCAATCTCCTGTAATTTTTCCATTCTTTTCTTTCTTTCAAGATCATAAAGTCTTGATCTTAGAATTTTCATTGCAATCTCCCTATTTTTATGCTGGGAACGCTCATTTTGGCAGGAAACTACAATTCCAGTAGGGATATGGGTTATTCTTACCGCTGAATCTGTAACATTTACATGTTGTCCACCCTTTCCACTGGAACGAAAAGTTTCTATCCTTAAATCCTCAGGCTTTATCTCAATCTCTATATCATCCTCAACCTCAGGATAAACAAATACAGCTGAGAAGGATGTATGCCTTCTTTTGTTAGCATCAAAGGGTGATATTCTTACAAGTCTATGGACTCCTGACTCAGCACTAAGATGTCCAAAAGCATACTTGCCTTCCACCCTTATTGTTACACTCTTGATTCCAGCAGTCTCTCCTGGCTGGAGATCTACAATCTCTGTTTTAAACCCCTTTTCATCGCAGTACCGGAGATACATCCTCATGAGCATCTGTGCCCAGTCCTGGGATTCAGTCCCACCCGCACCAGGATGAATTGTTAGAATTGCATTCCTTTTGTCATCCTCTTCATAAAATAGAGTCATGATCTCGACTTCATCAAGCTTTTTCTTAAGCCACTTTATCGACTCATCCAGATCCTTTTCAACATCTTCCTCTTCTTCTCCCAGTTCAATAAGAATTTCTATATCTTCTGAATTTTTTTTCAAACTTTCAAATAAATTTATTGTTTCCTCAATCTCTTTCTTTTCCTTTGAAAGTGCACCTGCTTCCCTTGGTTTTGACCAAATATCAGGATCAGAGAGTTTTTTTTCTATTTCGTTGAGCTGGGATTTCTTTTTATCTATTTCAAAGAAAACCTCTTAACTCTTCCAATCTTCTTTTAATTTCTTCAAGCTCTTTTCTTGCCTCTCCTAATTCCATATCTCCTCCATAATGAAAGAATAAATAAAATGGAAGAAATAGTCAAGCAGGATTGTGCGAAGATATCGCCATAATTTGAATAAAATGTTTTCTCCTCGAGAGGGAAAATATCTTCAATTGAAAATTCAGTTTTTCCAATGTCAATTTTTTTCAATACCCTTCCAAAAGGATCAACAATTCCACTAACTCCTGTTGATGTTGCCCTCAGAAGAAACCTTCTATTTTCTACAGCTCTCATTGAAGCAATTGAAAAATGTTGATAGGGAGCATCACTCCTTCCGAACCATCCATCATTGGAAACTGTTACAAGGAATTGGGCGCCTTCCTTCACAAATCTTCTAACAAGATCTGGGAAAATTATCTCATAGCAGATAGGGGAACCAAATTTGTATTTCTTTACTGAGTGAAGAACAAGTTTACTACCCGCAGTATAATCTCCAACTTCTTTTGTAATGCTCTCGAAAAAACCGAAAATCTTCTTGAACGGGACATACTCTCCGAAAGGCACAAGATGAATTTTGTCGTATACAGAAGATATTGATTTCTTAGGCGAAATTAAAAAAACAGAGTTATAAAAATTTCCTTCCCTCCAGTCAGTAAAACCTGCAAGAATAAAAATTCCCTTTCCCCTTGATAGCTCCATGAGGACATCCTTTCTTGGATCATAGCGGAAAAGTATTGGGACTGATGTTTCAGGCCAGATAATCAATTTTGCATTTAAATCTATTGCTTTTTTTGTAAGCTCAATGTAATCATTGAATTTCTCCTCAAGTTTTTTTGAATTTCCAATAAGATCATCATCCATGCTTGTATTTCCCTGTATAATCGCCACCTTTAATGGTTCACTTTTATTATAACCTTTGTTTATTAAAAAAAATCCGTAAATATTGCAAAAAAGAAAAAGTATTATAGATAAGATGAGCCATCTAAAATTTTTTGTTTTTATTGAGAATGATATTGATGAGTTAAGGAGTATTATTAAAAAGGAGATTCCGTAAACTCCTGTTATCGATGAGATTTGTATTAAAGGAAGGAAATGAATCTGGGAATATCCTATCAAGTTCCATGGGAATCCTGTTAGAAAAAAGGTCAGGAAATATTCAAGGGAAACCCAGAAAAGGGGGAATAAAATAAATTCAATATTGGGAAAGGTTTTAGCTACATAGTTAATTATCAAAAAGATAAGACCGAATAGAGAAGAGAGGGAAAAAACAAGTATTAGAAAAAAAATAATTGAAAGAAAAGAACTTAGATTTCCGTAATGGGACATGACCCTAACAAGCCAGTAAAGAGAAATTGTATAGAAGGGGAAAGCCCATGAAAACCCAACGAGGAATGGGAATTTCCTTTTTTTAATCAACAGAAAAATTAGGATTGATAGGGAAAACCATGAGATGGGGAAAAGGGAAAACCTTTCAAAGGAGAGATATGTTAGAGCTCCTGAAAGAAAAGGAATAATAAAAAAACTAAAATTCTTCATACTTAAGAATAAAATCTATGAAGGATTCCATTTCTAAAATCCCCTCCTTTACTTTTTCCATAGCAATCTCTGGAATTTTGGGTTTGACAAGTAAAATTTGCTCAGGAGCATCCTTTTTTGCAGGAATGAAATCAAGAATAAAAGTGTAAGGAAATACTTCACTTGAGCAAAGATTACAACCTTTGTTGATCCTTACCTTTCCTTCCAGTCCAAAATATCTTAGTTCCTCAGGAACATCAATTTCTTCAGAGCATTTTGGACATGCATTTTTAAAAACCCTTAAAAGGCAAATTCCATTTATAACCCCAGCTTTAATAGCAGGTATCAACCTTGCTTCCCTTAAAAAAATTTGAAGCTCGTCGAGTCTTTGAAAAGGAGATTTGACAAAAAGGAATGTTCTTGAGGAGTAAACAAGAACTGATTTTATATCCTTTTTATCCTCAAGCTCCAAATAGGTTAATTCTGGTTGTGTTTCTATTGCTTTACTGAGTAATTTAAGGAGAAAGCCTGGCTCATATTGTAGCTGGTGGATAAGAGGAATGTAAGAAAAAATTTCCCTTTCTAAAGAAAGGACCTTTTTTAACTTGTATTCCCTTCTAAGAAAAGTAAGGAGTTCGTAAAGAAATGATTTTTCTATGGAGCTTTCTCCTGATAGGAAGAATAAAGTTCCCTTTTTCTCTTTTAAAAGATTTTCAATCAGTACAAGGAATTCTTTAACAGGCTTTATCGCCTCTATAAATCCACTATGAACTGTATTTGGATCCCAAATTTCAAGAGATAGAACAGAAGAGTTAACAAAGGGGAAATTGATTATATTCAGGTAAAAAAATTTGTTTTTCACAAGTAATTTGATTCTTCTGGAAAAAGGGTAGGAGAAATCTCTAAAAAGAAGATTGGCATAAAAAGAAATCTTTTTCAAAATCAATTCGTATATTGATTCCTGCAAAGAAGCAATTCTTTCTATTCCCTTTTCTCCATTTACCCAGACTTCGATCCCCTCTTCATTTTTTATAAAATCTATTTTTCTCCCTCGCCTCTTTATGGCTTCAGCTATTATAGACCTTAGCCAGTCCTCTGCAGGTGATAGAGTAGTAAGAGAGGTTATTTTTTGAGGGATAACCCCCCTTCTCTCATCAAGAACAGTAAAGATCTTTTCCATAAATTCCATCTCGCCATAGTTTTTAGCTATGGCTTCTTTAATAGGTTTTAAAGGGAGATAAACAGGTTTTATTTTTGAATCAATTAACTCTTCAATAGCTCTCAAAATTTTAGATGAAGTATTAAAGGGTACTCCTAAGACTAACTTATCCCTTTCTTTTCTTAAAGGAATTACCCCATAGGAGGTAGCTATATCCTTCGGGATAAGAGAAATTAAAGATCTGTCAACAGAAATTTCTTTTCCTTCGTAAAATCCAAGTCCAATTTCATCCTCAACAATTTTGAGAAATTCAGTTATATTGAATTTCTTCTCACAAAATAGAGTTGAGAGAAGGGGGAACTCCTCCACATTTAAATCCTTCGTCCATGGGAAAATTTTTTTTAGAAAGTCTAAGCAAACTTTCTTTAAACTCACCTTCCTCCTTCACTAACAATAAAGTAATTTTCCTTCCCTGTCTCTTTTAACCTATTTAGAACTTCCTTAACTTCCTCCAGTTTTAAGTATGGACCAATCCTTACCCTGTAAACTCTGACTTTATCATCGGAGAGAGGTGGAACAACCTTCACAGGATAGTTCTTTTCCCTGAACTTTTCAGCGAAAGAATTGGCTGAACTTTCTGAGGAAAATGCTCCTATCTGAACATAATAGAAACTTGAAGCTGAAATGCTCTCCGTGGCTTTCTCTTCCTTCTTCTCAATCTTTTGAACCCCTTTTTCGGGTTCCATCTCTTCTTTTACAACAACTGGAGGGAGCTCTTCCTTAACCTGAGTTGAAGCTGTCTTCTGTCTTTTTCCAACAGAGATTCCCAGAACAAAGACCACACTCAACAATATTACAAGCAGTAAAAGTATTATGAGAACTTGAGAGGAAGTAAGAACAACTTCCCTATCAGATCTTCTCTCTGTCATAGAAAAAGTTTATTCCTTTGTAAATAGAGCTTTAAGAAACTCAATTGGAACTGGGAATATTATTGTTGAGTTTTTCTCTGTTGCAATTTCAGTTAATGTCTGGAGATAACGGAGCTGTACAGTAATTGGGTTCTTTATAAGAGTATCTGCTGCTTCCTTCAATTTTTGAGATGCCATTAATTCTCCCTCAGCATGGATTATTTTTGCCCTTCTTTCCCTTTCAGCCTCAGCCTGTTTTGCAATGGCTCTAACCATCTCTGCTGGCAAGTCCACATGCTTTATCTCAACTGCCTGAACTTTGACCCCCCATGGATCAGTGTGCTTGTCTATTATCTCTTGAAGTTTTATGTTGAGCTTTTCCCTCTCTGCAAGAAGCTCATCAAGCTCAACCTGTCCGAGAACAGACCTTAAAGTTGTCTGGGAAATCTGGGATGTTGCATATAGATAATCATGAACAGCAGTTACAGCAAGATTTGGGTCAACAACACGGAAATAGACAACCGCATTCACCTTGACTGAGACATTATCCCTTGTTATCACATCCTGGGCAGGAACATCAAGGACAATTGTCCTGAGAGATATTCTTACCATTTTATCAATGGGTGCAAATACAAGGATGAGCCCCGGTCCCTTTGGCTTTGGGAGAAGTCTCCCCAGCCTGAAAATTACCCCTCTCTCGTACTCCTTCAGAACCTTAACCCAGCTGAAGAGGAGTATCACAATCAGAACCAAGATTACATAAAGAGTAGTTCCCATCTTTCCTCCTTCTATCTAAGGTTTTAATTTACTCCGTTTCTTTGATTAACTCAACCTCAAGTTTCAGACCTGAAACTTTAACAACTTTAACCCTTGCTCCCTTAGGAATTTTTGTTGATGAGTGAGCATCCCATATCTCTCCCTGAATAAAAACCTTCCCTCTTGGAGAAATCTCTGTAATTGCCTCACCTTCGCTTCCTAAAAGACCTTCTGCCCCAGTCGAAACTTTTTGAGAATGAGCTTTAAGAGAGATGTAAAGGAAAAATAGGAAAAGTATTCCAAAAATTATGGAGATTGTAATAACCACTGAAAGGTCAGGTTTAAAATCAGGGATTGGTGAATTGAATAGCATTAGAGAACCAAAAATCATTGATATTATACCTCCAATTCCGAGAATTCCAAAACCCTGAACTTTTATTTCCGCCACAAATAAGCCAATTGCTAAGAGAATTAAGAGAAGACCTACATAGTTAACAGGAAGAATTTGAAAGGCAAAAAAAGCAAGAAGAAGGGATATTGCGCCTATTACGCCGGGTAAAATTGCCCCGGGGTTACTGAACTCAAAGTAAAGTCCGAGAAGCCCAAGCATCATGAGAATAAGGGCTATATTGGGATTTGCAACTTCCGATAGGATTCTCTGCCTAAGGTTCATTTTAAGTTCTTTTATATTCTTGCCCTTCAATTTCAAAATAGTCTCTTTTTGATCGAATCTTTTTATCTTTTTACCATCAAATTTTTCGATTATTTCCTCTAAACTCGTTGCGATGAAGTCAATTAATCCACCATTGAGAGCCTCTGTTTCACTGTAGGAGAGACTCTGTAAGACAGCATCTACAGCCATTTTAATGTTTCTTCCTCTTTTTTCTGCTATGGACTTAGCAAAGGCTGACGAGTCCTGGGCAGCCTTTTCTTCCATTGTCTTGTCAGGTTTCTCTCCACCAATTGGTATTGCTACAGGATGAGCTGCACCAATTGAAGTACCGGGTGTCATTATTGCAATATCAGCGGATATAGTTATGAAAAAACCAGCAGAGGCAGCTCTTGCTCCCTGAGGGTAGACCCATATAGCAATAGGAACCTTTGAGCTTATAATTTTTTTAATTATCTCCCTCATTGAAGTTTCAAGTCCTCCCGGTGTGTCAAGTTTTATCAAGAGGAGATCTGCATTCTCCATCTCTGCTCTTTCAATAGATTTTACAATGAATTCAGCAGATATGGGATGGATTGGCATTGAGACTTCAATTGTTATTATGGAAGAATAGCAATAGCTCGATATCAAGAAAGTGAAAATCAGAATAAAATATTTTCTCATTCCTTTAACTACCTTTTCTATTAAATCATCAAATTCATTTATAGTCAAGCAATAAATCTTAAAAAGGATTTTTAGGAGATATTTAAAAGAAGTGTTATAATGGAAATTGGAGGTTTAAATGAAAAAAAGTTGTGTTTTTCTGTGGGCTCTCTTCTTTGCTCTCCAGGCAGGATTAGTTTTTGCTGGAATAGAGTGGCAGACTAAGACTGTTTTTAAATCAGGAGAGAAGGAAACAAATTATATTCTCTCCCATCTCTATGCCCAGGGAGGAAATGTGAGGGAGGAATTTGTTGAAATGGGAAAGAAATCAGATCCTACTCGAAAAGAAGGAGGTTACTGGATCTACAGAAGCGGAGCGAATACGATTATAGTTGTTGATCCAGAAGAAAAGACATATATGGAAGTTGATATGGATAAAATTTTGCAAATGGGTGGAGCAATTGCAAAGCTGATTAAAATAACCATAACAAATCCCAATGTCGAGGTATCAAAAGTTGAATCAGAAATTTTGGGAAAGTATAAATGCGATCACTATTTGATTAAGACATCCTATGATATAGAGACAAAAGTGGCTTTCCTAAAATCAAAAAATCATGTGGAAGAAATAAAGGAAATATGGGCGACTAATGATATTCCATCCATGGAATTAGCAGGAGGCTTCAAGAACAAATCCTTTAAAACAGGGATGGAAGATATTGACAGACTCATTGAAAAGGAGATGCAGGCACAAAGGGATATGGGATTTGTTTTGAAGTCAATTACAACTCAGAAAAATACAGACAAAAAAGGTAAGGTCGAGACAAATATAACAGAGACAAATGTCACAGATATAACATTTAAGAACATTTCCGATGAATTATTCAAAGTTCCTGCTGGCTATAAAAAGATTGATTTTACAAGCCCAGAAGAGTAAAGAAAGGAATAACTATCGGATAAAATTTATAAAGATTCAAATTAATCCATACTCTTTATTGATTTTTCAATAATTATTGAGTAAAATTTATCTTTTAGAGAAAATGGGTAAGGATTATAAAGACACATTAAATCTTCCAAAGACTCCCTTCCCGATGAAGGCAGACCTGCCTCAAAGGGAGCCCCTTATTTTGCAGAAATGGGAGAAAATGGACATATATAGGAAAATCCTTGAGAAAAGAAAAAACTCCCCCCTCTTCATCCTTCATGATGGTCCACCTTATGCCAATGGGAATATTCATCTTGGACATGCATTAAATAAAATCTTAAAGGATTTTATTGTAAAATCAAAAAGCATGGAAGGATTTAAATCCCCATTTCTTCCTGGCTGGGATTGTCATGGTCTTCCCATTGAGCATAAGGTAGATCAGATTTTAAAGGATAAAAAGAAAAAACTGAGCCCTTTAGAGATAAGAGAAGAGTGCAGGGCTTATGCTGAGAAGTATGTAAATATTCAGAGGGAAGAGTTTAAGAGGCTTGGTGTTTTTGGTTCCTGGGATACCCCTTATCTCACAATGGATCCAGAATATGAAGCGGATATAATTCGTTATCTTGCAACATTCTTTAAATCGGGAGAGGTTTATAGAAAGAAAAAACCAGTTCTATGGTGCATCCATTGCGAGACTGCCCTTGCAGAGGCTGAAATTGAATATCACGAGCATACCTCTCCTTCAATCTGGGTTCTATTCCCATTAAGCTCTGATTTTTATGAAAGATTTTCCTTTCTCAACGGGAAGGATTCCTTTGTAATAATATGGACAACAACTCCATGGACATTACCAGCAAATCTCGCAGTTGCCCTCCATCCTGATTTTATTTATTCCTTTTTTGAGGCTGATGGGAAAATTTATCTTATTGCGGATTCCCTTTTTGAAAGTATAACTAAAAAGTTGCAGTTTAAAGAGCCAAAGATAATAAAGAAAGTCAAGGGAGCTGAGCTTGAAGGTTTAAATGCAATTCATCCTTTTTATGAAAGGAACTCTCTAATTATCCTTGCGGATTATGTTAATCTTGAACAGGGAACTGGATGTGTCCACACAGCTCCAGGGCATGGGGAAGAGGACTACTATTCAGGAGTAAAATACAATCTTGAAATTTATAACCCTGTAGATGAAAGGGGAAGATTTGTAAGCAATTTGCCCCTTTTTGGCAGTTTACAGGTATTTGAAGCAAATCCTTTAATTGTAGAGGAACTGAAAAAGAGGGGTAAGCTACTTATCTCTGAGGAAATTACCCACTCCTATCCCCATTGCTGGAGATGTAAAAATCCTGTAATCTTCAGAGCAACTGAGCAATGGTTTATTTCCATGGATTCAGGATCTTTAAGAAATAGAGCCATAGAGGCTGTAAAAAAAGTAAGATGGATTCCAGAGTGGGGGATGGAGAGGATAACAAATATGTATCTTTCAAGCCCTGATTGGTGTATATCCCGTCAAAGGACATGGGGAGTTCCAATTCCTGTATTTTTCTGTAAGAATTGTAATGAAGTTCTTGATAAATGGGAAATAATGGATAGAGTAGCCGAAATTTTCAGCAGGGAGGGTTCAAATAGCTGGTTTATAAAGGATGCAGATTATTTTATTCCTGAAGGAACGAAATGTGGAAAGTGTGGAGGAAAGGAATTCAGAAAGGAAACAGATATCCTTGATGTATGGTTTGAGTCCGGCTCTTCCCACTCTGTTCTCGAGAGGGATCCTGATCATAAATGGCCTGCGGATGTTTACATTGAAGGTAATGATCAGTATAGAGGATGGTTTAACAAATCCCTTCTTGTTGGTCTCTCTGCAAAGGGAGATTCTCCTTTTAAAATTGTAATAACCCATGGCTGGGTTCTTGACGAACAGGGAAGAACAATGCACAAGTCCCTTGGTAATGTTATATCCCCTCAAGAAATAATTGATAAAATGGGAGCAGAAATCTTAAGGCTCTGGGTTGCAAGTTTCAACTACAAAGAGGATGTTAAACTTGGCTCTGAAATCCTCGAAAGGCTCACTGAGGCTTATAGGAAAATAAGAAATACATGGAGGTTCATGCTGGGTAACCTATATGATTTTGATCCCAAAAAACATATGATCCCGAAGGAAAGAATGAATTATTTTGACCTTTTCATTCTTGAAAAGTGGAGGGGGAAGGCAAAGAAGATAATAGAAAGTTATAGAGATTTTGAATATCACTCAATTTTTCATACAATATTCAACTTTTTTACAGTTGATCTTAGTGCTCTATATCTGGACATTATTAAAGATAGGCTTTACTGTTCCCATCCTGAGTCAGAAGAAAGAAGATCAGCTCAAACTGCTATTTTTACCATTTTGAAAGAGAGCCTTCTCCTTTTTTCTCCCGTTCTTCCCTTCACTTCAGAAGAGGCTTGGGAATTCTTACCTTATTTTGAAGGTAAAGAAGATTCCATCTTTCTCCATACTTTCCCTGAATTTGAAAAGGTCTGGCTTGAAGAGGAAATGGTAAGGGAGTGGGAATCTATCTTAGATATAAGGGATATGGTTTTAAAGGCTCTTGAAATTGAAAGAAACAAGAAAACCATTGGTAATTCCTTAGAGGCAAAGGTGATTTTAAAATACCCTGAAAGCTATGAAAAATTGATTGAGAAGTTTAGAACTATTCTTCCTTCAATTTTTATTGTTTCTCAGGTTGAAACCATGGCTGGAAATGAATGGGAAGTTAAAGTTTTAAGGGCTGATGGTGAAAAGTGCCAGAGATGCTGGAATTACTCAGTGAGTGTTGGAAAGGATAAGGATTTTACAGATCTCTGCCCAAGATGTATAGAGGTTATTAAAAAACTCCAATGAAAAGATTGGTTTGGATTAGTGTAATAGCCAATGTTTTCTTTCTCGATATTTTTTCAAAACTTCTTGTAAAAAGGTATGTTCCCTTTTATGGAGAAAAGGAAATAATACCAAATTTTTTCTCAATTACAAATATAGTAAATAGGGGGACTGTTTTTGGCTTTTTTTCAACCCATGAAAGAGGATTTCTTTACTTTATTTTTTTAGCCCTTTCTATTTTTGCCTTCATTTTAATTCTATATGTTTTCTTCAAAACATCTCCTAATGAAATAATTGCCAACCTTTCCTTTTCCTTTATAATTGGAGGAGCTCTCGGTAATATTTTCGATAGAATTGTCAATGGAGGAGTTACTGATTTTATAGATATTTATTATGGTTCCTTCCGCTGGCCCACTTTTAACCTTGCTGATTTCTTCATTACCATTGGAGCTATATTAATAATTGGAGAGATGATTTTGCACAGAAAGAGGAGAGTATGTTCCCTGTCCTCATAAAAATTGGCTCCTTCACAATTTACACTTATGGGTTCCTTTTGGCTATAGGATTTCTTCTCGCTTTATTTTTGTTTGAGTGGAATCTAAAAAAAGCGGGACTCCCTGTAAAGGAATTATCAAATCTTGTTTTTTATCTTTTCATAGTAGCCTTTTTGGGAAGTAAAATTTTGATGATTCTGGTCGAGTATAAGTATTATATTACCTATCCCAAAGAAATCTTAAGCTCCCTTAGAGCAGGAGGACACTTTTTCGGTGCTCTTTTATTCGGCATACCCTTTGCTCTAATTTATCTAAAGAAAAAGAAAATACCTTTTTTACCTGTTTCTGATGTTTTTGCTCCCTCCATAGCTCTTGCCCATGCCTTTGGAAGACTTGGATGTTTTTCCGCAGGTTGTTGTTATGGTAGAGAAATCAATTGCCCAATTTCTGTTACCTTCACAAATCCCATAGCTCACCAGAATACAGGTGTCCCCCTTGGAGTTCCCCTATTTCCAACCCAACTTGCTGAGGCAATCTTTAATTTTGCCAATTTCTTCTTTTTATTTTATCTTTTAAAAAAGAAAGTAAAAGAGGGTAAAGTTTTTTCCTTTTACATTCTTAACTATTCTATATGGAGATTTTTAATCGAATTCTTCAGAGGTGATCCTGATAGGGGGATAATTTTTCAAAAACCTTTTACCTTTTCAGTTCCACAATTTATTTCAATAATAGGAATTATCTTTTCAATTTTCCTTTTTTCCTATATAAAAAAGAAAAAATGATTCTTTATGGCTAAGGAAGGGGAAAGGAAAGAGTTTATTGTTGGAAGAGAAGATGAGGGGAAAAGGCTTGACCTATTCTTATCTTCGAAACTTTCAGAATTTACTCGTTCAAAGATTCAAAAGCTTATAAAAGAGAAGAAGGTATCCGTATCAGGAAGGTTTGAAAAAAGTGGATATAAAGTAAAAAAAGGTGAAAGGATTGAGGTAATAATTCCTGAAAAGGTAGAATCAGGAATAATTCCAGAGAATATCCCAATTAGAATCCTTTACGAAGATGAAGACATAGTTGTTATTGATAAACCCTCAGGGATGGTTGTTCACCCAGGAGCAGGAGTGGAAAGGGGAACTATTGTTAATGCATTGTTATTCCACAGACCTGAGATTGCCAATGTGGGTTCCGAAAAAAGAC
>Ga0272449_1003969_pt1 | contig 12340 bp, 8 predicted proteins | sample YNPCB0241_FD_198679 | JGI IMG/M metagenome (GOLD analysis project Ga0272449, IMG submission 198679) | Hot spring sediment microbial communities from Yellowstone National Park, WY, United States - YNP-CB-024-1 | ecosystem: Environmental > Aquatic > Thermal springs > Hot (42-90C) > Sediment...
TCGAGGTCTTCGGGTTTGTAAACGAGTCCGTATTGTTGGGAGAGGGAGTTGAAAGAGTCACGAATCATGGCAAAATCGGGGCGAGTTAACGACGGAACTTGAGCGACCTGCGATGGACCGAGTATCGAGACCCTGAAACCCATCAATCGCTCGACTATCGTTTTGATGATTTCCTTTTTGTCTCCAAGCATCCGGGCGAGTTTGAGTGCATAGTGGATTGCTGGACCCTGCCGAGGGTCATCCCGCTCGCGTTCGGCGTGCCTCAGAACGGTCTCAACTATTTCGTTTATGTCTTCGTTTGCCTGCACCATGCCGGGCACTAACTCTACGAGCTCATTCAGTGCCCACTCCCTAGCGTACGCGTTACCGTGGTCCGCAAGCGAAATCAGAAATCGCGCCCAGCGACGCCTGCCGTCCGGGTGGGTTACCATGGTTTGTCCAAACCCGTGCAGGAGCTCCGACACCCCGCCACTGACCGATGCCGCGCACGTAGTTGCGTCCTCGAGACTCTCGACTAGCACAGCAAATACCGTCTCGTCTCCTAGCTGCTCACGCACGCTCTGGGAGAGCAAGAGCTGAACGCCAGCTGAAAAGTCCTTTCGCAGTCGTCTGACCAGCCACGACAGCACGCGCCGACCGTTTGTTCCCTCGCGCTCGAGCAGCTCTTTGACTAGGTCAGGCTGCCCCCAGCTGCCGACCTTTTCAAGACCCTCGAGGATAGGCGTGATGATCTTGTCATCACCGCGATTCAAGCGGATAAGGGCACGCAAGAGGGCGTAGCGATTCCAGTCCGATCGTATGTTACCGCGCAGCTTCGCAATCGCTGCGTCTATAAGGCTTTGATCGTTTTTGCCCCACTCGGCGACAAGCTTTTCAAAACATTCCTCGGCACGGTTTCGCAGATAGTCGGGACTGTTTGGGTCCAACTGTATCTGGTCAAGCCTCTCGAGCACAGTTCGGCGCACTTCGCGCTTGTGCAGGTCCGCTGCTATGGTGCTCATCGCCGACAGGAACCTCCACATGATCCACTGTACCCTTCTTTTTCGGTACTCCGGGAGGTCGTACGGGGGGTCCTCGAGGTAAGTTGCAGCGTGCTGACAGAGCCGCCACCATACATCAGCCGGTGCCTCTGTTAATAGGACTAGGTCTAGAAAGCGGTAGAGCGTGTCCAGCGCGGTGTGACGAGGGTCTTCGAAAAAAGCCAGCACCAATAGTTCCGGCCCCCATTCCTCAAGTCGTTCAGCGAACCATGCCTCGTCCATGTCCGTTAGGAAGTCATCCAACTCGGGTACAGTCATTTCTGTCACCTCCTTTGAATCCACGACTCAAAAATCTGCGCAATTTCACCGCTAGATTCGCCCTTCTTCCTCGGTCTCATCTCTACTGCCCCAAACCTGTGCCTTGTCTTCCATTCCCAGTCAAATGGTTTGAAACCACCCTGTTTGCCTGCGTGAGGGGCTAGAAGGAAAGCGCCAAAGACACAAGGTTTACCATTTCGCACAATGGCATCACGATATTTGTGTATGTCATGGAATGAGCTAACCCCATCCCGACTCCCGATAAGGTCGATGAAATGCTTGAACTTGGCATCGAAGATCAAAACAGATTCTTCGTCATCAGAGATGAGGCAGATGTCAGGAATCACTGTCGTGCTCAGAGAACCCAAGCCTCCCTCCCTCTCGAAATAGTCAAAGTGCTTTTGATAACAAATCCTAAAGCCCTTCATCGGAACTTCGAGGCATTTGGGTTCTTCATCCGGTCGGGAAAAGACCTTTTCAGACCATAGCCAGTCATCAAGTTGCTTGGGTGTATCCTCTAGCCAATATTCGTTGAGCGCAAACACTATGCTCAAAAAACACCAGAGTTCATACAACCGCCACCACTCTGAAACTTTCAAAATCTGGCTCTGTAAGTCTTTAGGTAAAATCATGCCTTCAAACTGCCGATACAGGCGCCATAGTTTCGAATATGTGGGATGGAGCAAAAAGGAAAGCGGAGGGTTTTCAGGATAGGAGAGAGGGGTCAGGCCAATGTCTTCTAAGCCTCTAAGCAAAAAAAGCAAGCGCTGTCTGGAGTCCCGAACTTCGTTTCGAACACGGGCTGACCATTTCGCTTCCTCCTCGTCCTCCTGCCCAAGCTCAAGGAGCTCTGGCAAGGCAAAGTTGGCATACTCGATAAGGCTTAGAACGAACCACAAGAGGAAGCGCATCTCGTATGTATCCACGGATGTAGATTTTATCCCGCAAAGTATCCGCCGTGGCAAGAGCCTGGGGTATCCCTGCTTTATCATCTCGGTCGCAGTTGCGCCGTCCGCTCGAGAAACACTCAACAAAGGAACAAAGCGCCTTTCCCGAACTATCTCCTTTCTGGGCGCCCAGATCATCTCTTCTGGCACCCCCACGAACTCCCGAAAATACTTCAGAAAGAACAAAAGTTTCCCAAGGTTTGTGGGCTTCTTTTTTTCGCTAAGCACGACCTCTGCGCTCTTTCGGCTGAAACCACAAATCCGGTTCGTCATCAGGCAGATGTCCATTGTAAGGTCCAGCATCTCCTCTTTCGATAGCGCCAAACGCTCGCTACCTGCCTCTTGTTCAGTTGGAACTGGTGCTTCAAAAGGTTGTTCCATGCTGTAAGTGCCTTTATTGGCTCACAAAACGCCTCTGTTCCCCTGTCCCATAAATGACAGCCATAGTATCACCCAAATAGCCCAAGCGAGTCAACCATTGACAAAAAGCAGGCAAGAGGAAAGCCTGAAAAACTTTCTCCCCTCCCCTCACAATCCCTTTGACACAACCGCTCCTTGACGCTAGACTTGGCAAGCCTTTTTGGCGGGGACCGCATGGCGCAGAGGTGGCAATGGAGGTTAGACCTTGGCGGAAGACCTTTGCTGACTATCTACGACCTCCCTGTTGCTGTCCTCATATTCGCAGTCATTGCGACCTTAGTCCACCTTGCGAGCACCATCACATCGCCCCCCCCGCCAGAAGCGCAGGCGATTGACCTTTCCCCTTTGAAACTCCCTTACTATGCATTTCGCTCGCTCGTGCGCATGTTCCTTGCATACGGGCTTTCCCTTGTCTTCACATTCGTTTATGGCTCGCTTATGGCTTCTAGCAGAAGGGCTGAAAAAGTCTTAGGTCCCCTTCTAGATGTGCTCCAGTCTGTGCCCATCCTGGGTTTCCTTTCGGTCTTCGTCGCCTCGCTCTCTGTCTTGATGCCCAATACCGCCTTGGGCTTCGAACTTTCTGCAATCCTTGCAATCTTTACAAGTCAGGCTTGGAACATGACCTATGCCTTCTATCAGGCAGTGCGCTCCATCCCTCGAGACCTGCAAGAAGCAGCCAAGATAATGGGCTTGTCCCGCCTTCAGCGCTTTTTCAAACTGGAGGTCCCTTCTGCAATCGTCCCGCTCGTCTGGAACACCATGATGTCCTTCGGAGGCGGTTTCCTTTTCCTTTCCGCAAGCGAAGCCATCACAGTCCTTGGTCGAGACATAAGGCTCGAAGGCATGGGTTCTTACTTTGCGACCGCTGTTGAACAACTGGACTATCAAGCCATAGCATGGGCGATCTTCGCAATGATAGTCCTTATCGCACTCCTCGACTTTTTCTTCTTCAGACCCCTTCTTTCATGGGCGCAAAGATATGGTCAGGGGAGCGCCCTTGAAGCAAACTATGAATCCGCTGTCCTTCTCGCTCTAAGGCGCTCCCGCCTCGCCTCTATCATAAAGGATAAACTTCTAGTGCCATCTTTGAACTTCTTGTTTTTCAGGATGACCAGGCCCCCAAACCTCCCCGTTGTCGCGCAATCCTCTCGCCTGCAAAGGACTTTGCTTATTCCCGGACTTCTTTTGCTCGTTGTTTTGCTTGCGATTTTGCTTTATCAAACCGCACTAGCGCTCAACGACATGCTCAAAGAGATTTCCTTAGAAATGGTCATTCGTCTGACCGGATTGGGCTTTTTGACCTTCCTGCGAGTTCTTGCATGCGTCGTCCTTTCGTCGGCTGTGTGGCTGCCCGTGTCTTTTTATGTGGCTTTGCATCCTGACTTTGCAATGAAACTTCGTCCCTTGCTCGAGTTCGGTGCGTCCTTCCCTGCAAATCTCTTCTTCCCTCTCTTAGTCATGGCTTTCCTCGCGCTAGGCATCCCCTTGACCTTTGGAAGTGCGGTGCTCATGTTTGCTGCAAACCAGTGGTATATTGCCTTCAATGTCATTGCGGGGGCTGTGTCAGTCCCTCGAGACCTCGCCGAGGCAAGCGAAGCCATGGGGCTTTCCTTTGCTCAGAAGGTCAAAAAACTTATCTTTCCCTGCATCTTTCCCTACTGGGTAACTGGTGCGATAACTTCTGCTGGTGGGGCGTGGAATGTTTCCATCATCTCGGAAACCTTGCAGTTTGGCTCCCAAACGCTCGAATGCGAAGGACTTGGCGCTGCATTTACGCAAGCCACGACATCCAACCATTGGCCAACAATAATCCTGAATATTGTGCTTATGAGCACATTTGTTATCCTTGCAAACAGGCTTTTGTGGCGACCTCTTTACAACTATGCCATAACGAGATATGGCGGGGAGACCTAGAAGATGAACGAAAGAATGCAAAAGAAAACCGTGCCCATAATAGAGCTCAAAGGGGTTTCGAAGTGGTACGAAGTGCAAGAGAAAAGCGCAAAGGTCGTGGTCCTAGACAATGTCAACCTGCAGGTAAATGAACACGAGTTCGTTGCAATCCTTGGGCCTTCTGGGTCAGGCAAGAGCACGCTTTTGCGCATCATCACAGGGCTTGTGAAGCCATCTTCTGGGGAGGTGCTTTATCGTGGAAGCCCGCTTGTTGGGTTGAATCGTGGAAGCGCCCTTGTATTTCAGTCCTTTGCACTTTTCCCATGGCTTACGGTCGTGGAAAATGTGGAGCTCGGGCTTATCGCTCGTGGGGTAAGCCCAAAGGAGGCAAGGGAAAGGGCGGTTTCTGCGCTAGACATGATAGGGCTCGACGGGTTCGAGGAGGCTTTGCCAAGGGAACTTTCGGGGGGCATGAAGCAGAGGGTTGGGTTTGCAAGGGCGCTCGTGATGCAGCCAGAACTTTTGTGCATGGACGAGCCATTCTCGGGTCTGGATGTGCTGACAGCAGAAAACCTGCGTGGGGAGCTACTTGATTTGTGGCTGGAAAGGAAGATCCCGACTTTGTCCATGCTCCTTGTGACTCACAGCATAGAAGAAGCGGTTTACATGGCTGATAGGGTCGTGGTCTTGTGGCAAAACCCAGGGCGCATAGCGGACGAATTCAAGATTGGGCTTTCGCACCCACGAGACAGGAAGTCGCCAGAGTTCAAGCGCTATGTTGACCGCATATACACGGTGATTACAAGGCAGGCAGAGGTCGAGACAGCATCAAAACTGAAGCCCTTTACACTGAGAAGGTTTCAGAAACTGCCCCATGTCCATGTTGGTGCGCTGTCAGGATTACTTGAGTTGCTCGAAGAAAAGGGCGGGCGGTCTGACATCTATGCCCTTGAGGCTGAACTTGGGCTCGAGGCGGATGAGCTCGTCCCACTTGCTGAAGCCGCTGCTATCCTTGGTTTTGCTCAGGTTTACGAAGGTGACATCTTGCTTACCGAGACAGGCAAGGCATTCGTATCCAGTGACATCCTTGAAAGCAAGGAGATATTCAGGCAGGCTGTGGAAAATAATGTCGTCTTGATTCGCACCATCGTCCAGTCCTTGAAGACATCCGCCAAAAAAAGGATGCGAGAAGAGTTTTTCCTTGAACTTCTGGAGAACCACTTCACAGAAGAAGAGGCAGAAAGGCAGTTGGACACTGCGATAGACTGGGGAAGATATGCAGAACTTTTCGCTTACGATGACGAATCGGGGGTTCTTTACCTCGAGGAGGCTGAGGCTCAAGAACAGTCATCTGTGAACGAATGATCGAACTCATAGAGGTTTCAAAAAGTTTTGGGTCGAAAAAACTGTTCGAAAACTTCACTTTGCGCATAGGCGCAGGGGAGAGGGTTGCGCTTGTGGGTCCTAATGGGTGCGGAAAAAGCACGATATTCGGCATAATCGTTGGCAGTATTAGCCCTGATAGCGGTCGAGTCGAGATGAAAAAGGGGTTGAACATAGGCTATTTGCCTCAGGAGGTCTTTGAAAGCGCCCGTTCAGACTTTAGTTTGCTTGAATACTGCGTTCGCAATGCTCGTGGGATTGGGGCACTGCTCGAAGAAAAGACCATGCTTGAAGACAAGGTTTCGCAGGGTGGGGCAGGGCAGGGCGAGATGGAAAGGATTTTAGAGATCGAAGACGCCTTGAATCTGCGAGGGTTTCAGGAGATCTGGGGGGAAGCGGAAAGGGTGTTGCTTGGGCTTGGTTTTTCTTCGGATGACCTGCGCCGTCCTACGAGCACGCTTTCAGGTGGGCTTTTGATGCGCGCTGAGCTCGCAAGGCTCTTGCTCGACCGCCCAGATTGCTTGCTTCTTGACGAGCCTTTGAACCATCTCGATCTGGAAGGCATTCTTTTTCTGGAAGATTTTGTCCGCTCCTTCGATGGTGCGGTGGTCTTTGTTGCGCACGACCGAGAGTTCATAAATAGGGTTGCACAAAAGGTCGTGGAGGTTACGAAGGACGGCGCTGTCACATACAAAGGGCGCTCTGGCGAGAACATCTACGACAGATACAAGCAAGAAAGGGAAAAGGCGATTGAACTTGCGTGGAAAAGATACGAGGAACAGCAAGCGAGGATAAAGGAAATCGAGGAGTTTATCGCCAGAAATAGGGTGAGGAAGGACAGGGCTCAGGTGGTGCAATCCAGAATCAAGATGTTAGAAAAGATGGAAAGGCTTGAGCCTCCAGAGCCTGTTCGCCGTGTAAAGTTCAAGTTCCCGCAACCCCCCAGAGCGCCCGAGATAGTGCTGAGCCTAGAAGATGTTGGCCATGCTTACGGGGACAGATGGGTGTTCAGGCACATCTTCTTGAGTCTGAGGCGGGGAGAGAAGGCTGCGCTAGTTGGGGTGAACGGCGCTGGAAAGACAACGCTTCTAAAGATTTGCGCAGGGGTTGTGGCGCCAAGCCAGGGGAAGCGAGTGCTTGCGGAAAATGTGTCTGTTGGTTATTTTTCGCAAGACCAGCTCGAGGTGCTTAGAAGCGACCGCACTGTGCTTGAAAACATGATGGAGGTTGCAGATTCCCAGACTGCTTCGTTTGTGCGCCCGATACTTGGGGCTTTCTTGTTTGGCGATGATGACATCGACAAGAAGGTGTGCGTGCTTTCTGGGGGTGAAAGGGCTAGGCTTGCGCTATCCAGGCTACTTCTTAGACCAAAAGGGCTTCTTGTGATGGACGAACCAACCAATCATCTGGACATCGCATCAAGGGAGGTGCTTGAAACTGCGCTCAAGGAATACGAAGGCACTGTGCTTTTTGTTTCCCATGACAGAAAGTTCATGGACAATGTGGCGACATGCGTTTTGGAACTGAAGGATGGCAAGCTTACGAGGTTCGAGGGGAACTATTCTTATTACGCATCCAAGGTTGTAGGTGCCCGGGAGGAAAGCACGCTGGCGAAGCGGGGGGATGAGGGAGGCGCCAAAATGCGCCGCGAACTAGAAAAACAGAGGAGGCGTGAGGAGGCGCAAAGAAGAAATCTGGTTTATGCCATGATGAAGCCACTGAAAGAAAAAGTGGCTCAGATAGAAGCGAAGATAACCAGCATCGAGGAAGAACTTCGGCAGATAGAAGCAGAACTTGTTTTGCCCGAGCTTTACAAAGACACAGAAAGGGCAATCGCCTTGACCCAGAGGGCGAAGGAACTTCGCAAGACCCTCGACGAACTCTACGAAGAATGGTCAAGGGCTGCGGACGAGCTTCAGCAAATAAGCCGTTGACCAGAAAATGCCAGTACGAAATTTCGATTTCCTGGCTCCCCACATCCTCCCCGAAACCCCTGCCTGCCACGACGCTTCACCATAGATGATGCTTGAACAAACCCATAACGCACACACCTGGAACATGTGCGCCCTCTACATGTTTTCTTGACCGGAAATCACAGCCCCCTTGCAGTGCATGACTTTTTCGGGTGTTTTGGCAGGGTTGTCCTTTATGACGAGTGACTCATAGGCTAGTTTGGCTGGGATTGACGGAGGGGATTTTCGCAGGGGCAAGACTAATACCTGTCAAACCGGGCGCTGGCGTCTAAAGGACAAAAGTGTTATGCCTGTTTCTTTTCCTTGTCCTTTGGCGCTTCGGCGATTGCAGCCTCGGTTGTGACAAGCAGGGATGCGATGCTTGCAGCATTCTGCAGTGCAAGCCTGACGACCTTTGTTGGGTCTAAAATCCCTGCCTCGATCAGGTCTTCGAACTTCTGGGTCTGTGCATTGTAGCCAAACCCGCCTGTGCCTTCCTTGACCTTCTCGACGACAACATCCCCACGCTCGCCAGCGTTTTGTGCGATCCAGTAAAGAGGCTGGCTCAAAGCGGACTTTACAATCTCGACCCCGTACTTTCTATCGTCATCGAACTTCAGGCTTTCTAGCGCAGGCAAGCACCTTAGAAGCGCCACCCCACCGCCTGGCACCACGCCTTCCTCGACCGCTGCCCTTGTCGCATGGAGCGCATCCTCGACCCTTGCCTTCTTCTCTTTCATCTCGGTTTCAGTTTGGGCACCCACGCGGATCACTGCTACGCCGCCAGCCAGCTTCGCGAGTCTCTCTTGCAGTTTCTCCCTGTCCCAATCGCTTGTTGTCGTCTCGATCTGAGCCTTTATCTGCTTGATGCGCCCTTTGATCTTTTCAGGGTCACCTGCACCCTCCACAATCGTGGTGTTGTCCTTGTCAACGATTACCTTTTTCGCCTTGCCCAGATCCGATATGGTCACATTCTCGAGCTTCACACCGAGCTCCTCGGAAATCACCCTACCGCCTGTCAGGATTGCTATATCTTCAAGCATCGCCTTCCGCCTGTCGCCAAACCCAGGCGCCTTCACAGCGCACACCTTCAGCACCCCTTTCAGTTTGTTGACCACCAGCGCTGCGAGCGCCTCACCTTCAACATCCTCGGCGATCACCAGAAGGCTCTTGCCCTCCCTTGCAACCCTTTCCAGCACAGGCAGGAAGTCGTGCAGTGCACTTATCTTCTTTTCGTGAATCAACACATACGCATCTTCGAGCACGCACTCCATCTTGTCTGGGTTCGTGACGAAGTAGGGCGAGATGTAGCCCCTATCGAACTGCATACCTTCAACTACCTCTAGAGTGGTCTCTGTCCCCTTTGCCTCTTCTACCGTGATGACCCCTTCTTTGCCCACCTTCTCCATCGCGTCAGCGATGATCTTCCCTATCTCTTCGTCCTGATTCGCAGAAATGGTTCCGACTTGCTTGATCTGGGCGTGGGTATTTGTTGGGATTGACATCTTTTTCAGTTCCTCGACCACCTTTTCGACCGCTGCCTCGATGCCCCACTTCAGGTGCATGGGGTTGTAACCTGCTGTGACAAGTTTCAATCCTTCTTGATATATTGCCCTTGCCAGCACGGTCGCAGTGGTGGTCCCGTCACCAGCCTTGTCTGAGGTCCTCGAGGCGACCTCCCGGACCATCATAGCCCCCATATTTTCAAACTTATCTTCTAGTTCGATCTCTTTGGCTACGGTGACCCCGTCTTTCGTGACGACAGGGCTTCCCCACGATTTTTCGAGGATTACATTGCGGCCCCGCGGACCCAATGTAACGGTTACTGCATCAGCCAAAAGATTGATACCTTTCAAGATTTTTTGTCTCGCTTCAGACGAGTATTGGATCTCCTTTGCTGCCATGTTTGTCCTCCCATGTTAGTGGTCTTCTCAACATACCAAAACCAAGAACATCGTGCGACAGGCACGACTCGATGTTGATAGATAATCACTGTTGCCAAATGGTCAAGGGGTCACTAAAAAAGAAAAGGGATCAAAGCCTTCCTGTTGCGAGGATAGTCTTTGAAGTTGGCAAGATAATAACGATGAATGTGCAAAGCGCGGGGTGCAAGGTTTGCGAATGTCCACAAGGCAAAGACCAACGCTGGAAGCGCCCATGTCATTATTGCAAAACCCAACCATTCCAAGCATTCCCCAAAATAGTTCGCCTTTGTTACTAGCATGAAAAGCCCACCTTTTGGGATTTGATATTCTCCCTGTGCTTGCTTGGCAAAACGACTAAGTAAAATGTCTGAGTGCCAGTTTATTGCCATTCCTGCCACAAAGAGGATAGCGCCAGCGATGAAGTGGGGCGTAAAAAAGATATCTGCGCTATTTTCTGGCGCTAAATGAAAAAGATAGCGTCCGATAAGATAGGAGTTCACGCAGTTGAAGGCAAAGCCCATAACTGCGACCCCCAGGGGAGTCTTTTTGCCTGACCTCCGCACAGCAAAGGGATAGACGAATGTGCGCAAGACATAGTGCAGTTCGAATGCAAGAAAGAAGACGGTTTCGACGATGCTATGGTTCTTCCCTGTCCAGAACCAGTAGGCCATGAGAGTGGGGGCAGGCAGTTCCATGATGACCCAGGCGAAGCGGTCAGAAAGGATTGGACCAAAGCCTTTGCGAGCGAAGCGCCCGTAAGGTGCTGGAAAAAACAGGAGAGTCACAAATATAACCACCGAGAGAAACGCAAAGGCAGCAAGCAAGGCGTAGTAAGAAGTAATCTCGTCCATGGTGTTTATACCTTAGTAAATGTAGCCGTTCTCCATGAACCACATGACCGTGTCAGAAATCGTTTCTTCAAGGGGTCTTGGCGAGTAACCAAGCTCACTCTGTGCTTTCAAAGTCACAATGTTTTTGTTTGCATTCAGTGCGATCATCGCTTCCCTCGTGAAAAGGGGTTCTGTTTTGGCTATTCTTGCGACCAGCTCGCCGATAGGGGCAAAGACCTTTGCAAGCTTGAGAGGCACGCATACAAAGGGCTTTCTAACCTTGCCATTCATCGCCTTGTGAACAAGACTTGCAAGTTCTTTGACGCTTGCCCATCTACCACCAAGAAGATAGTGTTCGCCACACCTGCCACGCCTTTCTGCACTGATTGCCCCTGCCACGACATCTCTGACATCAACAAAATCAAAGCCACCTGAGACGATTATGGGGAGCCTGCCCTTTGCAAGTGCGATGATAGTCCTCCCCATCCTGCTGGGGCGAAAATCGTTTGGACCTATGACCGCTGTCGGATGGACTATGACTGCGTCAAGCCCCTTTTCTATGCCCTTTTTGACTTCGAGTTCACCCAAAGCCTTCGACCTATCGTAAGCAGGGGCGCCACTTTCAACCCTTTTCCTTGTTTCGTCGAGAGGTTCGTCGAGCGGTTGCTGGGAAAACGCATGAATACTGCTGAAATGGACAAGTCTTTTGACCTTGCATTCAAGACACGCACGAACGACATTGCCTGTGCCCTCGATGTTGGTCTTTGCAACCCTGCCATCCCTGTCTCCAATGATAGAGATGATGGCTGCAAGATGAAACACAGTGTCAGCCCCATCAAATGCCTTGCAAAGGGAGGCATAGTCAAGGACATCGCCTTGCACCCGCTCCAAATCGAGTTTTTCCAGTCCCTGGTCTGAGCGATGCACAAGCACCCTTACCCGACGCCCTTCATTCAAGAGCGCACGCACAAGGTTGTTTCCAATATGTCCAGATGCACCTGTAACTACAACCACTGCAAATCCCGCAAAAAGTTGCAATACTAAAAGCACAAACACAGGAAAATATCAAGTTGTGGTTTTTGACCCAAAACATTTTACCCAACTCTTAGAGTTGCTTGAGGACATTCTTGTTCCTCGTGGCTCGCCTCTCCTTCCGTGTTCGGCACCTTTTCTTGTCACACGCAGTTTCTTCAGTCTCTGCAGGCGTGTGCTTTGACCAACTATGTCAGCGCTTTTCGAAACGGCGATTTGTGTCCCTATATGTGTTGGGACACTGTTTTGGACATTTTGGACATTGTCCAAAGTTGTCCAAAATGTCCAAAGCGGGCGATTTCAGAAAAGATAAGAAGATTGCGGACTTCTGGACCTCCCGTACTTGGCACGCATCTTGCAATCGAGAACATTGGAATCCGAGCAGACCCGGATTCCAGTCGTCATGACCTGGGTGTGGCGATAGCCTCGGTCGCACTCCCAATAGGGAGTGTGAAGGGTCACTGAAACCCCGCAAAAAGCGAGGCGTGTGGGAGTGTGCCCAGTGGTCAAAGGGACGAGGCAGGCTGGTCGGCGGGATTTCCTAGGGTTTGTCAAGTATTTTTTTCGCGTGGCTCGTACCCACGCCAGATAAGGGGAAGATGGATTTTTAGGAGAGGCAAGAACTTTATTGAGACCTGACAGATGACAATTTTTTGACGA
>Ga0272449_1003972_pt1 | contig 12334 bp, 15 predicted proteins | sample YNPCB0241_FD_198679 | JGI IMG/M metagenome (GOLD analysis project Ga0272449, IMG submission 198679) | Hot spring sediment microbial communities from Yellowstone National Park, WY, United States - YNP-CB-024-1 | ecosystem: Environmental > Aquatic > Thermal springs > Hot (42-90C) > Sediment...
TGCAATAATCTTTCGGCGAATCGACCCGAACTCGACGGAACGGATACATGGAACGCGACCATCTCCCGCCACGAAGAATTCTCCGTCTACCACACATATCTCGGACTGCTGGCGTGTCCGTGCTACTGCAACGATGCGGTCAACGGTTCCGCGACATTCCGCGTGTATAAGCGTACCACAACTGACAAGAACCACTCCGCGTCCGTGTGGATTGTCCCCGATTTGCCCAAACGCATGGTGGCGATTGGCGAGACGATTCCCCACGAATACTTGATGTACCGACACAGTTTCCCCAGCGTCGGCGTTCTCCGCTACTGGTGGGGCGTGCATACAGAATCGCGCTGTCCATCCCCCGATCCCATCACGATTTGCAGTCAGAACAACATTGACAACCCCGAAACGGTCGTGTTGCATGACTCGCGCGATCCGCTACTCTGGGTACACGACGGCGACACGGGCAACCCGTTGAATGAACCGACATCGGAACCGACCTACTGCCCGTACACGGCAAGCGTGGATGTCGGGGTCTATGAAGAAACTTTCTATTGTCTACCTGACCCGCCCGAACCGAGCGCGTGCCCCGTTTGTGAAGCGGTCGAGAACCCCGAACTGCCTCCGCCGACACCGATTCCGTGCTGCACTTTTGACGGCGCGGGCACAGTAGGACGAACACGGGGCTACGGCGAAACGCATACTTGGGTCGTGAACGACAACTGCCACCCGTATTATCGGCACAGCAATCCCGCCGCGCGGTACTTCAACACGCACGCATCCCCATACTGGAACTACATCTGCTGGATGCAAGACTGGGAATTAGACCGCAACGGGGACGGTGTGGCGGAGCCGACGCCTGTAGCGGACTACTGGCGTTCCCACCAGTGCCAGCACATCGAGCATCCCGCGCTGCCAAGTGCTATCCGCAGCAGACGGCGGAGCTACTTACTGCTCGATGCGCTCGCGCATGGCACATGGAGCGCGTGGATTGATGCGCTGTTCGGTATCCCATCGGGCTGGGTGGGTAGTGTGCGTCCTGCGCTCGTCGAGTGGCTCCCGCCGAGCAACCTGCAGCTCACATCCGCCTCCGAACCGCGTTGGAGCGCCACTGGCGCGACGCTGGCGTTTACCCCGCTTGGCGTTGCGGTCACGCCCACAACCGCGACGCACACGATAGAACTCGCGCTCGCAGACTGGAACGCGCCGCCGTATCTGTACCCTGCCGTTGCTGACCGCGTGCGTATCTGGCTGCCCGACACGGCGTACGCGAGTCTCACCATTCAACTCGTGAGCGCCGAGAACGAAACCGTCACGATTGCCACCACGCGCGGCACGCATCCCATCCCGCACGGGGACGATACGAAGTACGCTGGGACATGGCGCAGGCAGTACGCCGCGCTTGCAGCAGGCTATTCCGAACTAGGCAGCGACTGGGACGCCGACGGCGTGAGCAACGCGATCTTCGGCGACCCCGCACGCGCGACGCTCTGGCAACTACTGGGCGCACGCGCAGGCGCACGGCTGCGCATCACCATCACGCAAACCACGCCGACGCCGTATGTGATGGAGTACCCCATCTTCTATCGCGACGGCGTCACGGACGCGATTGCCATCGACAACGGAGCGCATACTTACCCGCATGTGCGCAATCCGCAAATGCTCAACTGGGGGCTGCTCGTCTATCCCGTCGCGAGCAACACGCCGAGCGTGCGATTGCCTCACCAGCCCATGACGCTCTACGACGCCGCCGCGCTCTATCGCCAGCTCGAACGCGGACTCAGCGCCAGCGACACTATAGACATCATCGACCAGATACGCGCGTGGGGAATCGATGATGTCGAGACAGGCGGTCATCCCGCAGGCGTGCCGCGCGTCAGGCAGATGTGCCGCGCCGTGATGTTGCCGTACCACCAGCGACTGGCGCTGTGGCTCATCAACGACCTGCGCGAGTGTCCCCCACTTCCCACACTCCCCACACGACTGCTCCGACTCGGTCCCGAATTCGGGTTCAGAGACGACTGGGGGCAGTGGTGCTACTTCGCCGCGCCGAGCAGCCGCTGCTATCTCGCCCCAACCGAGCCCGCGAAACTCATGGAGGTGCAAGGCGCGTCGGAGACGGAACTCACAAGCTACGATCGCGCGATTGGACGCTACCACCTTACGCGCCAAGCGGTTGCGCTGGACGGCACAGAAACGCTGCAGCATGCGACCAAGCAATGGCGCATCCGTGCGGCGAGCCGCGACTTAGGGCGCACGACGCCGTTTTTCTCGCACGTGCTTGTGCCCCCGCGACTCGTCAAGCCCGAAACGGGCGCGAAACTCGCGATTGACACGCGCCGCCAATACTTGCATGTGGCGGTTGGCAGCACCCTGCGCACTTACCACCTGCACTCGCGCACGCTGCTGTTGCAACGCGAGTACGACGGGCGCATCGAGTGCTTGGAGCGCGATAGCAGGCTGGACGCGCTGCTGATTGTTGTGCGCAGCGCGGGCGAGCGCACGCTGTATCTCTCACGGGATGCTGGTGATACGGCTACGGAGATCTTGCGTATGACAACGGCGGGTTTAGTGGTGTGCGCCGTGAGTCCACATGCGACTTGGTGCGCGTTTTATCAGGGCGCGGGTGACGCGCTCATGCTACGCCGCACGCGGGATGGCGGCGCGACTTGGGATACGCCGCTGCAGGTGCAGGTGGATGGCGCAAACGCAAGTGGCGTACCACTGGACGCCGAGTATGACGCGCGGTATCACGGGCTGCTACTGGCGTATGAAACGGCGGGCGGCGACAGACGAGTCGCGCTTTCGTATGATGACGGGGAAACTTTCGTGACGATTCTCAGCTAACATCCTCGTCGAGCCACTGCTGGAGTTTCTCCAGCGCGGCGCGCACGGGTTCGGGCGGCGGCGCTCGCGTTGGATCGCGCACGCTGCTCAGCCACTCTTCCAGCGCGGCGCGCTCGGACTCTCCCAGCCGCTCCAGCAGCTCCCACGCGCCGCGAGGCAGCAGCGCGTACCACAGATCCCAGATGCACTCATGCTCCGCCGCTGGCATACCGAGCAATTATACGCTGCAGCTCGGTACGCAGTCGCTGCTCGGCTTGCTTGGACACGCCCAGAAACGGGCGTGCGGGCAAATTGCGGCTGGGATCGCCCTGCTGGTGCGCCTGCGCATACGGCACGCGCGTACCCCAAATGAGTGTGAGCTGATCTTGCGTGCGCACAGCGTCCGCACTGGCAGCCAGCACGACCACGCTCTGCTTGAGACGCCCCGTATCCACGAGGATCTTACTCGCCCGCGTGCGTCGTACCGTCGCTGTGCGTTGGAAACCAGGCTGTGGACGGCGCGCTCGCACAACGAGTCCCCCTCTTGCGGTTGTGCGCACAACGGGACGCGCCGCGCGACCGCCGACCTTGCGGATGGCTTGCTGCACGCTCTTACGCAGCGTGCGGGGCGAAAGCGGCTGCCACGGACTGCCGTCAGGCGCGACGCTCCGTTCGAATCGCTCCGCGTGGTCTTGCGCCAGCACCAACCGCGCGCGGCGGAAAAACTCCGCCAGCGCGCCGCTGCTGAGCCGCTGTGGATTGGCAATCAGTCCCGTGAGCTGCAGCTGCACATCGGCGGTGATCATGGGGCAAGGAGTTGTGTTGGACGCAAGACGCGAAACGGATAGCACTGAAAAACGCCATCGTCCGATTGTATAGTCAGAATGCACAGCCCGCCAGCGGGCAGCGTGGATGGGAACGGAACGATGAACGTGGGTGAGCCGATGCCCAGCGTTACAATAACGCCATCGGGTCGGATATACCGAGCGTCGAGCACACCCACTGTGCTTAGCGGTACGCTGTCATTCTCACGGTAAAACTGGAACGGCACATCTGCATCTAAATCATACGGTAACACGAGCGGTTCGTGAATCCCGTCGTCCCCCAGCAGGCGCGGGTATCTGCCTACAACAGTTGCGTAGACCAAATTGGTGGCAAGCATTACTCGCTCAGCTCCCCGTAGCCGACGCGCACGCGGCTGCGGCTGGGCACGCCGTCCAGCCGCGCGCCGCCTGTTGAGTACTCTTGCACTTGCGCATCCACCATTTCAAGGATTTCGGACAGCACGGGCTGCTCCTCGCGACTTACGGAAACGCCTTGCAAGCCGAGCAGCTCGCGCACGGCGAAGTAGAACGCCCAGCGCTTGAGCAGCTGCTGGGTGTGTTGGGGCGCGTCCCCTATCGGGATGGGCGTCTCGTAGCGCTTGGCAAGTTCGGCGTCGAGTGCGGCGTGCGCTTGCTCAAGCGCGCGGGCGACGAGCGTCCGCTTATGCTCGCCGCCCGTAATCGCGCTAAGCGCCGTGAGGCGCTCCGTGAATTCCTGAGCCGTCAGGTACATGGCTTAGAACTGTGATGCGTACACAGCGTACCACGCGCCTGCGCCAAACCCCACACGGGCGCGCGTGCCGTACTCGTAGGAGTCGCGCCGAAACACGCTCTCGTGGTCGGGGCTGGTGTGCGCGGCGAACTCAACAGGCACATCGGAACGCTCTACCATGATGACGGGTCGGTACTCGTTCGCGCCTGCGGCAATCAAGTACCAGTCGTTGCCAGTGATGTAGCTGCTCACCAGCACGGTCATGGTGCCCGCCCACGGGTTCGCGCTGCCTTGCAGACGATCCGTATTGCCCGCAATAATCAGCTGTTGGGATTGCACGATGGTTTTGGCTGTGAACTCGTTCGCGGGTCCGACCAGTAGATGCGTCGGACGCATGCCGATCGGGCGCCCGTCGGGTTCCGTGTATAGCCCCATCGCCCGAATACCCGCTGAGAGGTTTTCAATAGACAACTGCTGCGCGGAGACAAGATTGACATTATTCGCGCCGCGCGCGTTGGGGTTGGAACTCAGCAGCGGCTGCCCATCGAAAGTGGTGAGCGTCTGACCGTTTTGCAAGATATTGATGTAGCTCTGGTGTAGGAAACGGAAAAACTCGCTCGCCAGCCCGCGCGCGGCGCGCTCGATCGCGCCGTACTGGTCGTCTTCAACGGCTGTGCGCGGCACAGCGACAGTGGCTTCGTAGGTGCGTGTGGGGATGATGTGCATGCCGCCGTCGAGCGAGCCGATGAACCGCTCCCCTACCCACTCGCGCATGCGCGGCGGGTACCAGAGGAACGGGATCCGCGCTTCGCCTTTTTGCGTGCGCTCGATTGTGCCGATCTCAGCAAACAGATCGTTTTGCTCGTACATCCTGAACGACGCGATAAACGCCGCCGACGCGCCCGCGTCCACTACGCTGTTGATACCCCTTGTTTGGATGACTCGTGGCATAATCTATCCCCCCATCAGACCGTAATAAGTTGCACCAGCACGGTGTTGCCCGAAACGGCGACCACAGTGCCCAGCCGCGTGCGACCCGAGCTCGCGCTATGTACCGTCGGACGCTGGTTGGTCGCGTCGTACCCGTCAAGGTACGCATCCGCGCCAACGCTCGCTTGGTTAAAGATAGCGCCGCTGGCAACCGTCGCATCAACGATCCCGCGCTTATACACCGAGACCGTGCGTGCGCCGTTGCCTCCAGTTGTGTTCTCCGCATGCTCCGCCGAAACGCCCAGAATGCGCTGACCTGTACCTGCTGCGCCTTCTACTGCCCAGCCGCCCGTGCCCGCGATCACCGCTGCGCCAACGCGGATGGTGGCGTTTGCAGCAACGGGATACTCCCAGACCAGTCCTTGTGCGTGTTTCATGCGCGTTCACCTCCCCGAAAGAGTTGCGCGATGATCTCGTCAGGCAGCTGCTCCGCGCCGACGCTGAAGCCCAGCCGTTGCAGCTCCTGATCGAGTTCGCGCTTGCGCTCCGAGAGCTCGGTGTCGGTGAGCCCCACGAACCGCGTCGCGCGCGGGGCGGGCTGCGCAGGTAGCGCGTCAAGCAGCGCAATCACGCTCCGCACGGCGTCTGGCAACTGCTCAGCGCGACCGTCATCGGAAAACTGCACGATGGCGTCGGGCGCGCCCGTTGCGAGCGCCATCAGCAACTCAGTTACATGCTTGGCTGCGGCTGGGGTGAGCTTGCCCTCGCGCTGGTATCGCTCCACGATGCTCTGCACGGCGTTGCGCACAAGCTGCGTCTGCGCACGGCTCAGCTGCTCGGCGAACTCCAACAGCTTGGCTTCCAGCTTGATCGCTCGCGCGCGTTCGACTTCCAGTTCCTCGCGAATCGCCTCGATGTCCGTAGTCATGCGATCGTCCGTCATAGCCGTCTCCACCTGCGACGGGTTGCCGTCGCACGCGATATACAGCGATGGGGGGTTCAGCCCGAAGAGTTGTGCGTTCTGCACGCGCGGGCTGGTCGTGAGACTCACCTCCTGCAGCGCGTACCCGCCATCGGGCGTGCGGCGCAGCCCGACGCTCAGCCCCTTCACAGCGGACTCCTCGATCAGCTGGTTCGCATGGGGCTTGAGCGCGAGTTTGCCCCAGAGCTGCCTGCCTTTGCGCCACAATTCGCGGATCCAGCCCAGCACCAGCGTTGGGCGATGCTCCACAATCACAGGCGCGCCAACGCCCGACTCCGCCATCTGCTGAAGCGACTCCTCCGTGATAATCGCGCCCTTGTCGGGGTACTCGCCCGCCTCCATCAGCAAAGCGTCGCGCTCGACGGCGTCCTCACTAAACTCGCGCTCGGCAGACTCGACTTCCAGCGGCTCGTAGCCGTGCTCCTTAAGCCACTTACGCACCTCGTCCAGCGTGTAGCGTTTCGCGTCGAATCGCAGGGCTTGGAGCTCCGCTTTGCCATCCTCAGTGATGCCCCAGATGGCGTCGATGCCCGCGCCGAACTTGTCGTTCTCTCTGCGGAACCGCTCATACTTGCTCGGCGGCTCCAGCCGTACCGCGTGCTCGGTCAGGTATGGCATAGCACGCGATATACAGCGTTGCCATCCCGTCGCGAGGATCGCCGCGCCAACCGTCAGAAGTCCGCGTGCATAGCGCCCTCGCGAGCCGCTACGCACGAACTACAACGGCTCCGCATCCGCAAGCAGCTCGGCTTCAACTGTCCCGAGAGCCAGCAGATCCGCAATTGCAGTGGCTGGCAGGTGGCTAAGTTCGAGCGGGTGTCGGTGCAGGTAGCGCACGCAAAGCGTCATTATCGCTTCGCCGCCCGCGCGGATGGCTTTTTTTTCGCGTCTGCCTGCGTTTCAATATCTGCCAGCCCGAACGCTGTCGCTATCGCGTCCCCAACGCGCCGCAGCAGCGCAATCGCGGTTTGTGGGGGCAGCCGCTGCAGCAGCTCAGCATAAAACTTGCCTGTCGGCAGCTCGGCAGCAGGCGGGCTGATATGGAGCCGCGCGATCAGCTCCAGCGTGGTGGCAAGATCGCGTGGAATATCGGGCATCACGCGCTCCCACTCCGCCAGCGTGCGCATATCGCTCGCTGCAAACAGATCCGCCACGCTCGGCTCGCGATACTGCATGACCCAGCCGTCGCCGAGCAGGTCTGTCAAGTCCACCTCGCAAGTGCGCGGCTCGCGTGCAGTAGGTCGCGGCAGCTCACCCAGCAAAGATTCCAGCGTTTTAGACATCGAGCGGCCCCACGATTTCTATCTCTTCAACCTGCTCTTGTCCCGCCTGCGCCGACCAGCTCCACTTGTTGATGACGCCCGTATACTCGGCATCCGTCTGGAGCGTCGAGCGCGGCTTAATCCGCACACGCGCCCGCTGGTGCAACGGGGGGTTGCCGCTCACATAAAAGTCGTAGCTATCGGTCGGGATAAACGCGCGGATACGGATCGTGTATTCCGCCGCGCCAGCGGAGCGCATGCGGGCGTAAGCGTCGGACAGCCCAGCAAGGTTGACACTCTGTGAGCGGTAGTCGATGCTGATCTCGCTGCACTTGCCCTCGATTTGCGTCGCGGCGCCCCAAGTGATGGCGCTGCCGTCATCCACGCCGCCAAACTGGATGGCAATCGTTGCGTCCCGCGCTATCCTGCGTGCCATAGCACCCGATATACAGCGACGCCATGCGCTGTATATCGGGCGATGCGGCTCCGTGAACTTGAAGCGTACCTGCGCAACTTTCTCGCGCGTGTGGTGGGCGTGCCGATTGTGAGCGCGCCTACCGCGCTGCCTGTTGGCAGCGCGGTTGCAGGCGTGCTGTCGCTGCAATCGCGCGAGGCGGGCAAAGCCGTTGGCGGCATGCGGGCGGTGTACCAGCTGGAGCTGCTTGCCAGCGACGCGATACCCGACGCCGAGCGGCGCAGGCTCTATGAAACGCTTGCAAGTCAGATTATCCGCACGGAGCTGGCGGCGGAACGCGATTGGCTCCCGATGCTGGATTATCAGGTGTTCCTCGAGGAACTCAGCGTCGAGCGCTTGCGCGTGCGATTGGAGGTAGAGTGGGATGCGGATCGATAAGCCCCAGCCGCGCGTGCGCGTGCGCACGCATGCGACGCCGATGCTCACCCCCGCGTGGGGACTGCATGAGCAGCTCTACCACCCGCTGGTGCAAAGCGTGCTACATATCCTGCGCGAGCTGGTCGCCAGCGGCGGCGTGCGGCTTGTGGGCGATGCGCCCGAAGAGGAACGCGAGCTGTTCGCGCAGCTTGTTCGCACTCGCGGGTACACCAGCGCGGTACGGCACTTAGCGACGGCGCATGTGGCGGGCGTCGGCGTTGTGGAGATTGTGTGGGATGAGGAGTATATGCCCTACGAACTGCGCCCTGTACCGCCCGAAGCTGCGCAGCTGGGGCTGGACGAAAGTGGCGAGATTGTGAGTGTGCGCGTCACGACCAGCACGGGACAGCAAGATCTCCCTATCACGCACGCTGTGGTTGTAAGCGCAGCCCCAGCATGGTATGTCTACGGCGTGCGCGAGCTGCCCATCCGCGCCTTGCGAAAGTACCTGCAGGCGTATGACCGCGTGCTGCGCAGTATCGACCTGTACCTGCAACGGCACGCGATACCGACCACGATTGCCAAAACGCCCGCCAGCTACACCGAGCAGGAAACGCAAGAACTGTACGACGCGCTGAGCAGGATGCAAGATGCGCTGGTGGCGGTGCTGCCCGATACCGAGACGCAGCTGGAGTTTCTCGAGCCGCGCGGAACTGGCATGGATCTCGGCTTGCGGATGCTGGAACTGCTCGAACGACTGGTCGCCCGCACGCTGCTGGGCGGGATCCTTGCAGTCTACGAAGCGCAGTACGGCACGCGGGCGCAAGCGCAGGTGCACTGGGAGGTCATGCAGCGGTTGATCAGCGCTGTGCAGCAGCCCATCGAGCATGCGCTGCATACGCAGCTGTGGAAGCGCGTATGCCAGTATCAGCTGGGACGCGAGCCTGTGGGCGTGCTGGAACTCAACGAGCTGGAGACCGTGCAGCGCAGCGAGATCCTGCGCAACATCGGCGACCTCGTGGCGCTGGGGATGGTCGATCCCGAACGCGATCGCGAGTGGCTACGCGCGTTGATGGGGATTAGCGATACTGGCGAGGGCTAATTGCGCTCGTATGCGAAGTCCGTGAGTACCTCGCGCAAGTCGCGCTTGCGCGTGTTGAGGTGGATTGACCGCGCGATATGGTACACCCATGAGGTAAACGCTGAACGCGCGGGATCGTACTGGTAGTACCGCTCGTGGGCGCGCAGCATGGTGGCGGTGTAGAGATCCTCTCCGCGCACTTGATCGCCTCGCGCGACGCTGAAGCACAGCCTGCGAATGCTCAGCTCGTTCTCCAGCCAAGTATCCCAGAATGATTGCATCGGCGAACTGCCGATGCCGAAGAGCCGTTCCAGCAAGAACGCGGGCACGCGGGCGAACATGCGGTTGAAGACGCCCAGCTGCTCCATATCGGGCGGCTGGTTATCGGCGGGGATATCCTCCGCCAGCAGGGGCACAAGCACTGTGCGGCAGTTGGGGTGCAGCGGCGGGATGTAGCGCAGCTCGGCTCGGCGCACGATTTTGTTTTCCAACGGCTTGCAGATGCTGCTTGTGTGGTCGTCCACCACGACGCTGTACCTGTACCCCGCGACCTCTGGGTATGTTGCGGTCTCCCACACAAGCGCGTAGTTGTAGTAGCGCGTGGTTTCCGTGCGCACGATACGCTCCAGCTGATGATCTTTGGCTTGCCCCAGAATCTGCTCGACGCCGTCCATCAGCTGCCCCATCGTCTCGCCCGTGCGCAAGCCATCGACGATGCGCTGCGCGATACGGCTCGCAAGTCCCGACGCTACGGATTGCCAGTGGCGCTGCAACTCTTGCGAGTGCCAGTAGCCGATCTCGGCGGGCAGGCTCGACTCGTCCTGCGCCATCGTTGCGCGAGTGCGCCAACTTGAAAGCGCGGCTTGGATGGATTTGCCCCAGTCCGCATAGCGGCGTCGCATGATGGGCAGTAATACGCGGATACCAACGCGGGTGAGCAGCTCGCGCAGCTCAAGCTCAGTCATGTAGGGGTTGCGCTTGACCGTGCGCAGGATACGCTCCACGCTCACGCGCATGACCTTGCGGAGCGCGGCGGTCAACTCCTGCGTGATCGGCTCGGTGTCCAGCACCATCGCGCGATATACAGCGATGAGCGCGGCTGGGTGTATATCGTGCGTGGCACGACCATCCAAAAAACGGCTGCAAGACACGGTGCTTGGCTATCTGGAGCAGGGGCTATGTCTAAGCACGGCGTGCGCACTCGCGGGCGTCGGGCGACGCACAGTTTACAGCTGGCTCGATAGCGACGCGCGGTTCGCCCAGCGCGTGGCGGCGGCGCGCGCCCAGCCGATCGCACGCGCGGAGCTGATGCTCCAGCGCATCATCGAGAGCGGCGACGCACGCGCGGTGATGTGGTACTTAGAACGCGCCTGCCCCGCTTACAGATTACCCAAAGACGCCGCCCCAGCTACCGAAAGCTACACTGTCGAGCTGGAAGTCGTGCAAGCGCCAGAGGTTAGCCTCGACGACCTGCTAAGAGGTGAGTAGCGTTGCGCACGCTGCGATTCACCGCCACAGCCGCACAGGCGGAGTTCCTAAACGCCGCACACCCGAAGATGTTCGTGGGCGGTGTTGGCGCGGGCAAGACCCGCGCGGGCGTGTTGCAGACGCTCATGCAGCCCGAAGGCAGCACGGGCTGCATCGTTGCACCCACTTACCCCATGCTGCGGGATGTGGTGCTGCCCGCGCTGATGGAGACGGGCGCGGTCGCCAAGCATAATCTGCAATCCATGCGGCTGGTGCTGGCGGGCAACCGTACCGTGCTGCTCCGCTCAGCGACGCATCCAGACCGCTTGCGAGGGCTCAACTTGGATTGGTTTTGGATAGATGAGGCGGTCTATTGCTCCGAAGCGGCGTACGAGGTGCTGCTCGGACGCCTGCGGCACGATCCCACGCGCTATTGGCTCACGACCACCCCCAAGCGCGACAGCTGGGTCTTTCGGCGCATCGTGGAGCCCGAAAACAGCGGCGCGGCGATTATCACCGCGCCCACCACCAGCAACCCGTTCATTTCGCCAGAGTTCGCGAAACGATTGATACGCGAGTACGGCACGCTGCTTGCGCGGCGCGAGGTGTTCGGGGAATGGATTGATGTTTCGGGTGCGGTGTTCAAAGCGGAGTGGATACGGCACGGCGACGCGCTTACGGGACGCGCAGAGTGCTTGCGCGTTATGGCAGTGGATTTGGCGATTGGACGGAGCCAGACGGCGCACTACACTGCGATTGTGGCGCTGAGCTATCACCCCCATGAGCGGCTATACCAAGTGGACGCCGCTGTGCAGGGCAGGTGGAGCTTTGCGCAGCAGGCGGAGCGCATCAAGCAGCTGAGCGAGTGGTACGAGCCGCGCGTAGTGCTGGTGGAGAGCAACCAGTACCAGCGTGCGCTGGCGGAGCATCTCGCCACACAGGGCGTGCGGGTACGCGCGATTACGGCGCGCGAGCGGAAAGAGGAGCGAATCGCGGCGCTCATCCCGCTCTACGAGCTGGGGCTAATCACGCACGCGAAGCGGTTCAGCGAGCTGGAAGCACAGCTGCTGGGCTACCCCGACAGCGAGTACGACGACCTCATCGACGCGCTCGCGCACGTAGTGCGGTACGCGCAGGCGCAGGGTGGGCGCGCCGAGCCGCCGAAGGTGGTTGCGCGGCGGGAGAGTGTTTAGCCCCAGCGCTTTGGAGCGGGGCACAACATGCACGCGCGTTGTGCCGATTGTGCAGATTGCAAAGGCGCGTGTGGGAGTGGAGCCAGAGCAGCCATTTTGCCAAAATCCCCCCAAAAAGTATGTGGAATCAATCTGAACCTTGATACCACATACACCCTGTGCATTATTATATGTGTCGCTATGTTGGCGACACGCGAACTGTTGGGCTGGGACGACGCCCTGTATGAGGCACTG
>Ga0272449_1003974_pt1 | contig 12331 bp, 13 predicted proteins | sample YNPCB0241_FD_198679 | JGI IMG/M metagenome (GOLD analysis project Ga0272449, IMG submission 198679) | Hot spring sediment microbial communities from Yellowstone National Park, WY, United States - YNP-CB-024-1 | ecosystem: Environmental > Aquatic > Thermal springs > Hot (42-90C) > Sediment...
AATTCTTCTAATTTACTTTTATCTTTTTCATATTCTTCTGAATTTAGCCAATCAATTTTTGGTTTATAACCTAAATACCAACTTGCATGTTTAACAGCTTCAATTACAGAAATATAAGCATCAGCTAAAACAAAATCTCCTGTCTTAAAATATTTACCCACAATACCAATTTTTACTTCTTCTTTTAATTTTTCAATCTTTTCGATTTCTTTTCTCCACACCACGGATTCACGCTGATTCAACGCGGATTTACGCGGATCATTACCACGCAGATCTACGCGGATTTTTGTATCTGCGTTCATCCGCGTATTATTTAATCCGCGTTCATCCGTGTTAGAATCCGCATGTATCCGCGGTAAATTTAAGCTTCTCAAAATCTTCTCTCCTAATTTTTCTTTTTCAAAATTTAAAGGAATTTTATAAATTATTTTTTCATCAGGAGCAGAAATTATATTTTCTTTAGGAATTCCGCAATTAAAAGAAATTTTTTCTTTCCTTCTATCATCTAAAGGATAGATAGCTCGAGCTAGAACAAAATCTGGATGAAGCCCCGCAGAGTTTAAGATTCTAATAGCATATTGGGTTGGTTTTGTTTTAAGTTCCATACCTTCTCCTTGATAAGGAAGATAACTAACTAAAATTAAAAGAACATCTTTTGGTTTTTGAATTTTTAAAATTCTTACTGCTTCCAAAAATAAAATATTTTGATACTCTCCTACAGTACCGCCAATTTCGGTTAAAACAATATCTGCATTTGTCTTTTTTTGCGCTTGATTTATTTTTTCAATTACTTCTAATGGTACATGAGGTACAACTTCAACACATTTTCCATCAAAATATAAACTTCTTTCTTTTTGAATTAAAGATAAATAAACGCTGCCAGTTGTCATATAATTCTCTTTTGTTAGTTCCTGATTTAAAAATCTTTCATAATGCCCCATATCTTGATCACATTCAGTGCCATCTTTTAAAACAAAAACTTCTCCATGCTCAATAGGGTTCATAGTTCCAGCATCAACATTCACATAAGGATCAATCTTGATACAAGTAGTTTTATAGCCATACCAGGTTAAAATTTTAGCAATTGAAGCAGTAGCTATTCCTTTCCCTACTCCTGACATTACTCCTCCACAAACAAAAATATATTTTGGCATAATTTATAATTATATAATAAAAACTGTGTTAAAATTGATTTTTAAAATTGATAAGGATTATTTAATTTATCATACTCTAAAATCTTTTGGTAAAGAGGAATTTTCTTCAAAAAAATACAAAAAAGATATAGTTTCCTTTCAAAATTACGCCTAGGAAAAGGACCAGACTCTTTATAATTTATTAATAGGTAGATTTGAGTTTAAACCAAAAGATTTTAAAGAAAAGAAATACTTAGAAATTTTTAAAAAATTAAAATATACAGAATCTTATCTTAAAATTCTTAAAAAAAGCAAATATTTTAAAAAAATTTATAAGCAGACTAAAAATTATTTAAATTTTTGCGAAAAGAAGTGGAAAAGGAATTATCTAAAAACGATAAAAATTATGAACGAATTAACAGGAATTGACTTTACTAAAGAAAATAAAAAATTTATTGTATATATAACTCATCCATCTTTAAAAAATGGAAGAAATTTTCAAGATGGAACTATTACTTGGGGACATAATGAAGACTGGCCAAATTATACCGTTGTTTATTTATGGCACGAAATTTTGCATTCTTATTTTTCTAGAAATAATTTAGATCATGCAATTATAGAACTTTTAACTGATAATGAGCTTAAAATTAGATTAAATGGTGGTAAGTATCCTCCTTTTGAGGGACATTTTCATTTAGAAGAGCTGAAGTTTAAAATTTTACCCTACTGGAGAAAATACTTAAAACAAGAAAATAAAAATATATTTGAATTTAGAAAATTAATAAAAAGTAAAATAAAATCTTAATCAAAAAATTCATAACGTAAGGCTAGTAATGTAAAGTTGAGTAATTAGAAAATTAAATATTAATTTATATAAGAGTAAAAAATTTTAAAAATAAATATGTTAAAAACAAACACCACAAAAATGAACCTAATAAAGTAAACACGCAAAATAAAACAAAATTTAATCTTAAAAAACCAGCAGGATAAGAAATTAAATGTCTTACTCCGGGCAAAAATCTTCCTAAAAATACACCCAAAATTCCATATTTATTTAAAATTTTTTCTGATTTTTGAATTTTTAAATCAATAAAAGAAAATCTTAAAAAAATTTTTTTAAAAACGTTATAAATTAGATAGCCAATAAAATAAGAAAAGATACTTCCAAAAAGAGAACCTAAAGTTGCACTAAAAACTACACCCCAAAAATTTAAAATATTTTTCTTAATAAAAATACTTGCAACACCTAAAACAACCTCGCTTGGTAAAGGAAAAATAGTAGATTCTATTGCCATTAAAATGAAAACAGAAAAATATCCATATTGAGATATAAAACTTTCAACAATTTGATTCATTAATAATTATAAAAAGGCAAAAGTTAAAAGGCAAAAGTTAAAAGATATAGAATTTATGGAATACATGAACCTATATGAACTTAAAACGAACTAATGCGAATTTTTTAATTAATTTATCCTTATTAATCAGCGTTTATCCGCGTTTATAATCTGCGTTCATCTGCGTATTTTTGTCCGTGTTTATCCGCGTATTTTTATCCGCGTTAATCCGCGTTATTATCCGCGTTCATCCGCGGTAGCATTTATCGCTAGTTATGTTATAATTTAAACTATGGCCGAGAAAAAGAAAAAAACAATTTTAATTAGATTGAAATGTTCAGAATGTCAGAGGGTAAATTATTATAAATATAAAAATAAAGCTTTAGATAAAAAATTAGAGTTTAAAAAATATTGTAAGTGGTGTAAAAAGCATACTACTCATAAAGAAAGTAAAAAATAAATTATGTTAACTAGTGCTGGAATTTTAGTTTATAGAATTAAAAGTGGCAAAATTGAAGTTCTTTTAGGAAAAACTGGTGGGCCTTTTTGGAAAAAAATAAAAAGATCTTGGCAAATTCCAAAAGGTAGAGTCGAAGAAGGAGAAAGTTTAGAAGAAACTGCAAAAAGAGAATTTTTTGAAGAAACAGGAATTAAAATAGAAGAAAATATAGAATTTTTAGGAGAAGTAAAATCAAAATTAGGAAAATTATTTAAATGTTATTTTTTAGAAAAAGATTTTGGATGGGACGAAAAAATACCAGAAACAAAACCAACAGTTGAAATTAAATTCAAAAATAAAAATATAAGTTTTAAAGAAATAGAAAATTTAAAATATTTTGATATAAATGAAGCTAAAAAAGTTATTTATGAATATCAAATTCCTCTTTTAGAAGCCTTAGAGAGAAAAATTAAAAATAATGATTAACTTTTCAAGCAACATTTTTAAATTTCTATTTATTGTCTTTTATAAATTTCGTAAACTTCATCTATTGTTGTTGCTTGGGTTGGATCTTTATCGTCACGCCATCTTATAAACCTTGGAAATCTTAATGCGATTCCACCTTTTTTAATTTTATCCTTCAAAACTGTATGAACAGGACTTATTGTAAGATCTGCTCCTTTTATTTCCATAACAACTTTTGGCTCAAACCAGACATCAACATCAATTTCTGCTTCAACTAATTTGCTTTTTTCTTTAATTTTATATTTATCTAATATTTTTGGTAAATTTTCCAAATCTTCATCAGTAAAACCAGCGCCAACCTTTGTAAAACTATAATATTTATTTTTTTTAGGATCATAAAGAGCAACCAACAAAGAACCATATGTTTTTGCCCTTTTACCTGTTCCATAAATCCCACCAATAACTACAACATCAAAAGTATCTACTAATTCATCTTTGTAATCTTTTTTAAATTTTATCCATCTCCAAGCTCTAACTCCAGCCTCATAAACACTTTTTGAATCTTTTATCATAACACCCTCTCCACCAATTTTTATAGCTTCTATAAATAATTCTTCTATTCTATCTTCATCATTGCTTTTAACTTTTTCATATTTTGCTAATTTTATTTTTTCACTTTCTTTTAATTTATTTGATAAAATTTCTTCTAATTTTTCTTTCCTCTTATCAAGCGACTCTTGAATTAAACTTTTACCATTTAAATAAATTAAATCAAAAACAAAATAAACGATCGGTATTTTTTGAGAGTACTCAATAATATCATATTTTCTTCTTCTTTGCATTAAAATTTGAAAAGGCTGCAAATTGCCATTTTTATCTATTGCAACAACTTCTCCTTCTAAAATTGCATTTTTAACATTAATTTTTCTTAATTCTGAAACTAAATCCGGGAATTGATGAGTTATATTTTCGTGCCTTCTTGAATAAAGAAAAATTTCTTTATCGCCTAAATGAGCTTGAACTCTTTCTCCGTCATATTTTACTTCTACAAAAACATCATTTTTAATATTTTCTTTAATTTCTTTTATTTCTTTAACTCTTTGAGCAAGCATCATTCTAACTGGAATTCCAACTTGCGGATCTAAATTTTTCAATTTATCTATACCAGAAGATAGCGCAATATAAGCAACTTGACCCAAATCTGACAAAACATTAAAAGCATGCTCTAATATTTTTTTCCCTTCTTTAGACCCGGTTAAAACTTTAGATAAAGCATACAAAAATGTCATATCTGATGCTCCAAGCCTTAAAGTACCCAAAACTGATCTAATTAAATATTTTGCTTCAATTGGTAAAGATTTTTTTATTAAAATTGCTAAAAGTTGAAGTTTTCTTTCTTGAGATCCTTTTCCTTGAGATAAAGCTATTTTTTTTAATTCTTCAAAAACCTCTTTAATTGTTAATTCTTCTTTAGTATTTTTAATTAATTTTTCTGCTACAAGACCAAGATCCCCAGTTTCTTTATATAATTTTTCAATTTTATTTATATCCTCTTTTAAACCTAAAGCTAAAGATCTTATAACTAACTTTTCTGCTAAACCCAATTCTAAACCTTGATAATCAGGAGCAATTTTACCTTGTAAAAGATATGCTGTAATTTTAGCCTCTTCAGGAGAAATTTTTTTCAAAAAATCAGCCAAAATATCAATCATTTTTAAATTTGAAGAAGTTTTTTCTAGTTCTTGAAAAAGTTCAGCTAACTCTTTAAACTTTCTCATAGCTGCCGGGCCTGGACTCGAACCAGGATTTCCAGGTCCAGAGCCTGGCGTCCTACCATTAGACTACCCGGCAAAAGTTAGAAACTTTCTAAATCTTTATCTAAATTATCTTCAGGAATTTCAATTGTAGATGTTATCACTTCTTCTAATTCTTGAACAAAATTTTCTGTACTTTCTGTAGATGTTTCAGTAATTTCTAATGTACTTGTTAAATTTGTTGTAGTTGTTTCTCCAATTGATGGTTGAGATTCTTTGACTGTTGTTTTTAAAGAAGATTTTACTTTAAAAAAATAAATTAAAATTATTAATAAAATTATTATTAAAAAAACAAATAAAGAAGTTAAATTTTTCTTTGGTTTTTGTTCTTCATTCATTTTACTATTGAGAAGGAGTTGTTGTAGCCAATAGTTTTTTAATTTCGTCTAAAACATTCTTAACAACACTCCTTCCCTCTTTTACAATTAATTCTCTTAAATTTTTATGAGTTTCTCTAAATTCTTTTACTTTTTGAGCAAAGTATTGTTTTACTGGAGTCGAAGTAGAAAGATCTTTAAAATCATATATTTTATTTTGTTGATTTAAAACTTGTTCTCTTAGTTCATTAATTTTATTTTGTGCTTCTAAAAGTTTCTTCTCAGCATTCTCTGTATTTAATCCCCTTGATTTTAATTCTTTAATTTTCTCTTCTGCTTTTACAAGTTTTTCCTCTATTTGACTAATATATTTTAAGTAATTGTCTGTGAAATTTTTATTAAGATCATTAATTTTATCATACATCTTTAATGATGCTTCTCTTTGTTTTTCTTTTAACATTTCAATTTTTGGTAATAAATTTTCTCTTGTTTCTTTTATTAATTTTTCTTTTTGTTCCCTAATTTCCTCAATTTTTTTATTTATTTCTTCTCTTAATGCTTTTTGTTCCTCTTTTAATTTTTGTATTTCACTTTTAAATTCATCAGATGACTTTATATTTTTTATCTTTTCTTTTAAAATTTGAATTTTCTCTCTAAAATTTGGAGTTTCTGTTGAAGTTTTGCTTGAAGTTACAAATTCTATAGTTATAGTAGCAGGAGAAATTTCTTCTTCTGTTGGAACTATTTTAATTTGATTTGGTTCTGTTTGGGCAAAAATTAAAATTGGTCCCAAAATAAATAATAAAATAAATGTTTTTTTAAAATTAATCATATTTTAGAATTTAATCATTAATTAATGACCCCAATATAATTATAGCACAATATATTATAAAGATATCCATCAAATTATCCTAAAATAACATTATGAAAACCACTTTCTTTAATACCGCCAAAAGAAATTTCTACAAATTCAGCATTTTTCCATAATTCTTTAATATTTCGAGCACCGCAATAACTAAAACCAGATCTAATACCTTTTTCTAAATCTTCTAAAATAACATTAACACTGCCTTTGTAGGGCACATAACCTATATCTAAACCTTCTGATGTGGGAATATAATTTTTTTCTTCTTTTGTTTTTTCTGTTTTGTTCTCATAAGCTAAAACAGAACTCATACCTCTAAAAAGTTTCACCCTTCTCCCGTTTATAAAAAGAATCCTTCCTGGAGCCTCTTTTGTGCCAGCAAGTAAGCTACCAAGCATCACTGCATTAGCCCCAGCTGCTAAAGCTTTAACTATATCACCTGAATTTTTACACCCTCCATCAGCAATTAAATAAGCATTTTTCAATTTTTCCCTAATCCAAATTAAAGCGCCAAGTTGTGGTACACCAACACCAGTTACAACTCTTGTTGAACAACTACTACCAGGCCCAATACCAACTTTTACAATATCGGCTCCTGATTTTATAAGATCCTTAGCACCGTCCGGAGTAGCAACATTTCCTGCAATTAAAGGAATCTCTTGAAATCTCTTCTTTATCATTTTTACAGCTTTTAAAGTTTTTTCTAAATGACCGTGAGCAACATCAACAACTAAAATATCGCAACCCGCTTTTACAAGCTCTCCTGCTCTTTCCAAAAAATCACCTCTTATTCCAATAGCAGCACCAACAAGTAATCTTCCTTTTTTATCTTTCAAAACTTTTGGATTTGTAACATTTTCTACATCTTTTGCAGTTATAAGCCCCAATAATTTTTTATTTTTGTCAACTATAGGAATTTTTTCTATTCTATACTTTTTAAAAATATTTTTTGCTTCTTCTATAGTTAAATTTCTATTACTTACAATTAATTTTTCAAAAGGAGTCATTATTTGATAAGCTTTTTTATTTTCATTTTCAAAAAGATAATCTCTTTTACAAACAAGCCCTAATAATTTTTTATTTTCATCTACAACCGGAAAAGTATTAAAACCATAAAAATTTACAAGTTCTAAAATTTCTTTAATGCTTGTTTTAGGAGAAATAGTTATTGGATTTTCAATTAACCAATTTTGAGCTCTTTTTACTTTTTTAACTTCTTCTACTTGCTGTTCTATAGAACAAAATCTGTGTAAAATTCCTAAACCACCATTCTTTGCCATTGCAATAGCCATTTTACTTTCTGTTACAGTATCCATTGGAGAAGAAATTATAGGAATATTAAGCTTAAATTTTCCTAAATTAGTACTTAAATCAATTTCTGATCTTGAATTAATTGGAGATCTTTTGGGTAATAAAAGAACGTCGTCAAATGTTAAAAATTTCCCTATTATTTTTTTCTCAAACACAATTTTAAATTATAACATAATTTGTTATATAATTTAATTTATGAAAAACGAACTTGAAAATAGGCTTAAAAAAATACTTAAAACGAAAGAAAAGCCACAAGTTAAAATAATTTTAAATCAACATGGAGATTTAGCATCGAACGCTCTTTTTATTTGGGCAAAAGAAAATAAATCTAATCCTTATAAAGGATGGGAGGAAAATAAAGAAAAATTAAATTATTACTTTAAAAATATTTTTGATAAAATAGAATTTGAAAATGGCTATTTAAACTTTTTTATTAAAAAAGATATTCTATTTAAATTTTTCAAATTGCTTTTGAAAAATAAAAAAAATATTTTCGAATTAAATTTTTTTAAATCAAATTTTGGACACAATCAAAAAATAATTTTAGAATTTGTATCTGCAAATCCAACTGGCCCTCTTCATCTTGGAAACGGAAGGAATGCTATTTTAGGAGAAATTCTTTCAAGAATTTTAAAAGAAACAGGATTTTCTGTTTTTAAAGAATACTATAACAACAATAGAGGAAAACAAATTGAAACACTTGGATTGAGTGCTTTAAATTTTTTGGGTTTTAAGATAAATAAAGAAGATCTTTATAGAGGAGATTATTTAAAAGAACTAGCCGAGAAAAATAAAGGGCTTTGTTTAAAACTTAAAGATCAGCCAGAATATTTAGGTTATCTTTTAAGTAAAAAAATTTTAGAGTTTTATATTAAGCCGACATTAAAATCTTTAAATGTTAGTTTTGATAATTTCTTTTCAGAAAAAAAACTTTATGAAAAATTAGATAAAGAGGTTTTAAATAAAATTAAAAAATTTACTTATGAAAAAGATGGAGCTTTATGGTTAAAATTACAATCAAAAGATGAAGTTTTAATTAAAAAAACAAAAGAACCAACCTACTTTTTTTCGGATATTCTTTATCACTATAATAAATTTAAAATAAGAAAATTTAAATACTCTATAAATATTTTTGGAGCAGACCATTTAGATCATGCACGAAGATTAAAAGAAGCCCTTAATTATTTTGGAATTAAAGAGAAACAATTAAAATTTATAATTTATCAGCTTGTTTATGTTAAAAAAGGAGAAAGTACTTTAAAAATGTCAAAAAGAAAAGGTGATTTTGTTTTACTTGATGATTTAATAAAAGAAGTTGGTCCTGATCCAATTAAATTTTACTTTGCGCTTCATCCTCCAGAAACACATCTTTTATTTGACATAGATTTAGCAAAAAAGAAAAATGAAGAAAATTTATATTGGTATGTTGTTTATACTGGAGCGAGATTATGGAGTATTTTAGAAAAAGCAAAAAAAGAAAAAATAATAAAAAATTTCAATTTTAAATTAGATCCAAAAAAAGCATGGGATTATTTAAAAGAAAATGATGATGTAATTAATATTTTAAAAAGAATTTATTTTGTAAAGGATATTTTAATAGATATTTCGAAAAATTTTCAAATTCAAATTTTGCCTCAATATATTGTAGAAATTTCAAAAATAATAAATAGTTTTTATGAAAAAGAAAAAATAATAGAAAATGATCTTAAAAAAACTCTATCAAAACTTGAATTTGTATATTGCATAACTAATGCGCTCAAAAGACTTTTTTATTTAATAAATATTGAATTTAAAGAGAAAGTTTAATATAAATAGACTACGCAAACTTAGGAGAAAAATATTTTATAATTTCTCACCTCTCATCACTCACTACTCACCTCCAATTTTTTAGTTATCTCTTTTATTATATTTTTGTGAATTTTTTTAATTGATGGCTCACCATCGATTTGTAAAAGTTTATTTTCTTTTTTAAAGATTAAAATTGCTGGCCAAATATTTTTTCTAAATTCTTGTATTCTTATCTTTATCTTTTCTTTTTCATCTAATCCTTCTTTTCTTTTTCTTTTCAATGCTCTTTCATATACTGTTTTTTCGCTTACTTTAAGGAAAATTAAAATAAAATTATCTTTATAATATTTCTTTAAAATTTTCAGCATAACACGAGCCTCAAATCTTGATCTTGGAGAACCACTAATTATTAAACTATTACCCTCTTTTGCTGCTTCCTCTATTTTATTTTTAATTAAATAAGATACAAAACCAAAACTAACTAACTTGCCAGAGTAAAATTTTTTTATTTCTTTATCTTTAAAGTATGTTTTACCAAAAAATTTTATTTTTTTAGGACATTTTTTGAAAAATTTAAATAATTCTTCAGATGAACGAATAACTTTAAATTTTATTTTTGGATTATTTTTTTTAAGCCATTCTGAAAGTAAATTAACTTGGGTATCTTTTCCTGAAGCTGGTAATCCAGTAAAAATTATCGCAAACATATTAATAAATTATAAAATAAACAAATAAGGATTGAAGCAAATCTTGTGGAAAAATTTTAATAAATTATTTTTTGCGTTATAATATCTTTATTATGGAGGAAGAAAATAGAGTTATAAAAGATAATCTTAAAAAAATAAATAAATTAAAAAGTCTTGGAATTGATCTTTATCCGTCAAAAACTAAAAGAAGCTTTAGCATTAAAAAGGCTGTTGAGAACTTTGAAAAAATAAAGGAAAGTAAAAAAAAGATTCATCTTGTGGGAAGAGTTATAGCAATAAGAATAATAGGAAAAATTTCATTTTTAAAAATTTCAGATGAATTTGATAACATACAAGCTATACTAAAAAAAGAAATAACAAAAAATTATGATTTAGTAGAATATATTAGTTTAGGAGATATAGTAAACATAAAGGGATATTTAGATTATTCACAAACAGGAGAAAAAAGCATTATAGCAGAATCTTTTAATTGGTTAACTAAGGTTATAAGACCTCTTCCAAAAGAATACTATAAAATAAAAGATGAAGAAATTTTAGCAACAAAAAGATATCTAACTACCCTACTTTGGCCAGAAAAAAGAAAACCTTTTTATATAAGAGCAAAAGTTTATAAAGCTTTAAGATCTTTTTTAGATAAAAATGGCTTTATTGAAGTTGAAACACCTATATTACAAACACATTACGGTGGTGCCTTAGCAAGACCATTTAAAACATATTTGAACGCATTAAAACTTCCACTTTATCTTAGAATTGCACCAGAACTTTATCTTAAAAAAATGATTGTAGGAGGTTTTGAAAGAATTTATGAAATTGGTAAAGATTTTAGAAATGAAGGAATTGATAGAGAGCATAATCCAGAGTTTTCGATGATAGAACTTTATGTTGCCTGGAAAGATGTTAATTGGTTAATAAAATTTACAGAAAAAATAATAAAAGAAGTTACAAAAAAAATTTATCCTGATCTTATTATTGAATATCAAAATAACAAAGTTGACTTAAAAGAAAAATGGGAAATAAAAAGTTATATTCAAATTTTAGAAGAAAAGGTTGGGCTTAATTATTTTAAAAATTCTTTGGAAGATTTTAAAAAAGTTGCTATTGAAAATAATATTGAGTTTAAACCAAAATTAGTTACGAAAGCTAAATTAGCAGATGAAATTTTTAAAAAATTGATAAGACTAAATATTATAAAACCAACATTTTTAGTTGACATACCTAAAGATCTTTCTCCTCTTGCAAAAAGCAAAAAAGAAAATCCTGAAATAACAGAACGTATGCAACTTTATTTGTTTGGCTTTGAAATTGCTAATGGTTTTTCTGAATTAAATGACCCAATTGATCAAAAAGAAAGATTTAAAGAACAACAAAAACTTTTAAAAAAAGGAGATGTAGAATCTCACCCTTATGATAAAACTTTCATAGAAGCACTTGAATATGGATTACCACCAACAGCAGGCCTTGGCATTGGCCTCGATAGATTGATTATGATTCTTTCTAATGAAAGGTCAATAAGGGATGTGATTTATTTTCCTTTTGTTAAGAAGAGTTGACAAAATTTAATAAAAGAGTATAATATTAATATATTAACAAACTAATTATAGTAAATAACAAAATTGTGGAGGGTGCCATGGGATGGATTTCCGATTGTTTCTTCCTAAGACATTTCCATATTGTAGCTTTGGGAGCCGCCTTGAAGGCCCAATCTAAAAGTAGAAGATTCGAATTTTCAAGAGATGACTCTGAGATTTTTTATTATTATGACGAGTATGGATTAAGGGGGACTACTAGAAAAAGTACTTACCGCAGTAAAAGAATTCTTCCCCCTCCAGAGGATTTCGAGGAGTGGAGAAATTTTATTTATGGTTAATGCTTGTAATTTTCGCCCCGATTACGGGGCCTTTTTTATTTTCTCGTATACTCAATATTAAACTTTTCTTTCAATATTTTCTTTATTTCCTCCATAACTAATTCTTCTGGCATTGTTTTTCTTAACTCTGATTTTTTCTTTCTTATAAATTTTCTAATACTTTTTGGAAGCTTCATAGTTTTAAAAATTAATTAATATTTAAAAATTTCATAACCTTCTTTTACTTTATCAAGATTAGAACCCTGAATTACCATACCACAAAGACTATTTTCTACTTGCTGACAAGGAACT
>Ga0272449_1003978_pt1 | contig 12320 bp, 13 predicted proteins | sample YNPCB0241_FD_198679 | JGI IMG/M metagenome (GOLD analysis project Ga0272449, IMG submission 198679) | Hot spring sediment microbial communities from Yellowstone National Park, WY, United States - YNP-CB-024-1 | ecosystem: Environmental > Aquatic > Thermal springs > Hot (42-90C) > Sediment...
GTAAAGAAAACATAAAAAATATTTTAATTTTTTAATTTATTTCTTTTTAAGTCTGAGCGCTTGTGAATTGCAAAATATTAGCAATGGTAGCTTTTGACAGGAATGGATTTTGATTGAACACACCAAAAATTCCTAGTTTAGCTGGAGGGATGTCAGATGTCAAATAGAATCCTAATAGAGTCAATTTGCTCCAAAGCCGCCGGCGGGATTTGAACCCGCGACCTGGTGATTACAAGTCACCCGCTCTGCCAGCTGAGCCACGGCGGCTTCAAATTTCTTTTGCATTTCTGTATTTAAAGTCTTTTCTTTTCACTTAGCAAATTTAAAAAGCAGATCACACACGCAACTATATGCATTGGGCCGATGTGATAGCTTCAGAACTCATTGAAATTTCTAGTTTTCACCGAATAGGTACTGGTATATCTCCTTCCGGACATATCCATCTAGGCAATTTAAGGGAGATGGTTACAGCAGATGTGGTAAGAAGGGCATTGATAGAAGCGGGCGGGAAAGCTGAAATAGTTTACATAGCAGACGACATGGACCCTCTAAGGAGAAGGTATCCTTTCTTGCCAGAAAAATATTCAGAATTTGTTGGAATGCCCCTATGCAAAATTCCTGATCCATCTGGCTGTCATAAAAGTTATTCAGAACACTTCTTGCAACCTTTTCTTGAATCTCTCGAAATATTAGGCATTCCTGTACAAACGAGAAGAGCTAGCGAAATGTATCGGGAGGGATTATACGAAGAAGCCATAAAGATCTCCTTGAAAAATAACGAGAAAATAGCGCGTATAATAAGGGAAGTAACCGGAAGAGAACTCGAAGAAGACTGGTATCCTTTCATGCCAATCTGCGAGAGTTGCGGAAGAATAAATTCAACAAGGGTAACTGGATTCGATGATAAGTGGGTTTACTATTCATGTAGCTGCGGAAATATTGGTAAGGTCAGCTACAAGGGCGGTGGGAAGCTCAGCTGGCGTTTAGACTGGGTTGCAAGGTGGAAAATCCTGGGAATAACCTGTGAACCATTCGGAAAAGATCATGCAACGGCTGGAGGAAGTTATGATACTGGAAAAAGACTTGCAAGAGAAATATTCGATTATCCTCCTCCATTTCCAATTCCATACGAATGGATTCACCTGAAAGGCGTTGGAGCCATGAAGAGTTCAAAAGGAATAGTAATTCCAGTAAGAGACCTTGTCGAGACTCTGCCACCAGAAATTGTTAGGTATATCATAATAAGAGCAAAACCGGAGAGACATATAGAATTCGATCCAGGACTTGGATTGCTTGAAATTATAGACGAATTTGAGGAAAAGTTTAAAGAAAAAGACAGGAGTGTTCAGTTAAGTTTGGTTCATGAAGTCAACTACTCAGAAGTCCCCTTCAGACATCTGATAGTTGTTGGCCAGATAGCTAACTGGAATTTGGAAAGAGTACTTGAAATTCTTGAAAGGAATGGATACAAAAGGGAGGATGTAAGATCGGACGTTGAAAGAAGACTGAAGTACTGCAAGGTTTGGTTGGAGAAATATGCCCCAAAAAATCTAAGATTCGAATTGATAAGTGGAAAAGTGGAGATCAGCGAAGAGGAGAAGAGTTTCATCGAAAGATATTCGGAAAGATTAAAAGAAGACATGAACGCAGAGGAAGTCCACAAACTCGTTTACGAAGTTGCAAAGGAAGTAGGAATAGATGCGAACAGAGCTTTTAAGACAATTTACAGGATCCTGATAGGCAAGGATTATGGACCAAGGCTAGGTTATTTCATAAAATCACTTGGAGTTGACTGGGTCAAGAAGAGGTTTTATGAAGCGTATTGAAGCCGGTAGCTACTACAGTTACCTTCCTGAAGGTTGCAAACTTTGCAGAAGGGGTTCAAAGCTTGTGCTTTTCATTACAGGAATGTGCAAAAATTCATGCTTCTACTGCCCAGTTTCTAGGCAGAAATTTGGAAAAGATGTTGTTTTTGCCAACGAAAGAGAAGTTAAAAGTAAAGAGGATTTCATAGAGGAAATTGAAGCCATGAGCGCTGAAGGTGTCGCAATTACGGGAGGAGAACCGATGCTCAGGCTTAACAGACTGATCGAGTTCGTAAAACTATCAAAGGCTCTGGATTTGCATGTTCATATTTACACTTCCATTCCAGTCAAGAGAAAACTCTTAGAGAAAATAAAAGTTGATGAAATCCGCTTTCATCCCCCGGAGCTCAAAGGAGTTGAAAAGTACGCTGATTCAATAAAAGATGCAAAAAAAATCGGAATGGATGCTGGATTCGAAATTCCGGCTTTTTCATATGAGGAAAAAATAGTAACAATTGTAAACGAGCTTGATGCTTTCTTAAATGTGAACCAGCTTGAAGCCACTGAAGCTAACTGGCTTGCACTTGAAAAGAGGGGTTTTCAAATCCGAGATTATTATGTTGAAACAGATGAAATTGTGAAGCTTTATGAGAGAGCCAACAAGTTCCATTACTGTACAGCAAGATTCAAGGATTCTGCACAGTTCAGAAGAAGACTGATAAGAATGGCCATGAACCTGCCCGACTTTTATTTGGTGACTAGAGATGGAACCGTACTTTGCACGAGGATTGAAGGAGATCTTGAAAAAGCGGAGAAAATATTAAGAATGAAGGGGTTAGGGTACCAGCGTTTTGAGGATTGTATAGAAGCTAGTCCCGAAATAGCTGAGGGGAAGTTAAAAGAAGTTCTTAAAGCAGAGGGTCTGAAACTTGCACTAGTTGAGAGATATCCAACAGTTAACAGAACCATAATCGAGCTGATGTGGATATGAATGTAGAAATTAGGGTCAGAAAATACCTAGAGAACGATAAGAACGGGATAAGGAGGGAGTTACTACTAATATTTCTCGATGGGAAAAAGCATACAAGCGACGAAATATATGAGATCCTGAAAGCAAAGGGTTACGAAATAAACAAGAAAAGCGTTTCCGCAATGCTTGGAGTTGTGAGTTCAAAGCTCGGGATAGTCAAAACAGAACTTGGAGAGAAGAAAAAATACTACATAAAGAGCGAATATGCAGATCTCGTGGAAAGGGCTGTTAAAGCCAGCCTATAAGATCTACGAGGAAATGCTTTATAGAGAAGTTATGAAGAATGAAGTTCCAAAGCACATAGCTATAATTATGGATGGAAATCGAAGATTTGCAAGAAGGAAAGGAATGAAAGAAATTATGGGTCACGAATTCGGTTCTAAGAAGGCTGAAGAAGTATTAGAGTGGTGCTGGGAGCTGGGAATAAGAATGTTGACGCTGTACGCCTTCTCCACAGAAAACTTCAGGAGGAGCGAGGAGGAGAAGAAGAACATTTTTAGAATATTCGAAAGAGAATTAAAGAGGCTTTTGACTGACGAGAAAACCTATGAAAGAGAAGTAAAGGTGAAGGTTGTCGGCAGGAAAGATTTGCTTCCAAAAAACATTTTAGATTTGGTTGAAAAAGTTGAAAAAGCCACGGAAAAGCATAAGAGGTGTTTCCTAAACATTGCTGTAGCATATGGGGGAAGGCAAGAGTTAATAGATGCAGCGAGAAGAATAGTTGAGAAGGTGATAAGGAGGGAGTTAATGCCACAAGAAATAGATGAGAGGGTGATAGAGAAGAATCTCTATTACGACAACGAATTGTACGCCAAAGTAGACATAGTTATAAGAAGTGGCGGCGATCAAAGGCTTTCAAACTTTCTACCGTGGCAAACGGCAAATAGCGTTGCATACTTCTGCGATGTTTACTGGCCAGAGTTCAGAAAAATAGATCTGCTCAGGGCTATAAGGGAGTGGCAGAGGAGGAGAATATGTCCAAGAAATTAATGTACGAGTTCAAGAGAAAACTCGAGGAGCTGGAAAAATACCGGGGAAAAGGTACTGAGCTTATAACGCTGTATATTCCACCAGATAGAAACATTGCAGACGTTGCAAACCAGCTGAGAGAGGAGCTCAGCCAAGCTGCAAACATAAAGTCGAAACAAACGAGGACTAACGTGATGACTGGACTCGAAGCTATACTGAACAGGCTGAAATTATACAGAAAACCACCAGAGCATGGAATGGTTATATTTAGTGGCCTTGTTACGATAGATGGAAAAGAGAAGCACATAACAGAGATTCTTGAACCTCCAGAGCCTGTTCCGCTCTACAAGTATCACTGCGACTCAAAGTTCTACTTAGATCCCCTGAAAGATATGCTCAGGGAGAAGAAGCTATATGGCCTAATAGTGCTCGACAGGAAGGAGGCAACGATAGGCCTGCTGAGGGGGAGAAGAATAGATGTCCTAGATTACGATACCTCCATGGTCCCCGGAAAGCACAGACAAGGGGGACAGAGTAGTGTAAGATTTGAGAGACTGCGAGAGCAGGCAATTCACGAATTCTACAAGAAAGTAGGAGAGATGGCAAACAATGCATTCCTCCAGTACAAGGACAAGATTGTAGGTATAATCATCGGAGGGCCGTCACCAACGAAAGATGAATTCTACCAAGGCGAATACTTGCATCATGAGCTCCAGAGAAAGGTTCTAGGCCTATTTGATGTTGGCTACACCGACGAAAGTGGTTTATACGAGCTCGTTGATAAGGCAAAGGATTTACTTTCAGAAGTCGAGCTCGTAAGGGAAAAGGAGCTGATGAACCGATTTCTGTATGAAGTTTCCCACGATGGTTTGGCGGTTTATGGAGAGGAAGAAATTAGGAGATATCTAGAACTTGGAGCAGTCGACATTCTCCTGATTTCTGAAGATCTCAGATACGAAAGGGTACGCTACCGTTGCCCAATTTGCGGAGAAGAGAGAGTTTTAACATTGAGAGATAAAGCCGTTTCAAAACAGGTTTGCGAGAAAGACGGAGTGGAAATGGAGGAAGTCGAAAGAATCGATATAGTTTTAGAGCTTTCAGAGATCGCTGAAAAGATGAATACAAAAGTTGAATTCCTATCAACTGAAACAAAGGAGGGCGAAGTGTTGCTGAAGGCATTTGGCGGTATAGCCGGAATCCTAAGATTTAAACCCAAGTGAACCCATGCCTGACCTCCTCTCCGCCTGAAGGGCGAAGGTTCCCGCTAAAGCAGAGAGGTTTGGGACTACATCCCCTCTTCCTGAGGGTTCAGTCTCAGGTCGGGTCTTCAGCCCATTACCCCTATCCCAATCGGGACTCGGGTTATGAGTATGTTGTATGCTCCTACTAAGTCCGCATTAAATACTTTATTCAGTCTTGTGCATTTGAATAGTCCACGTTTAACTCTACTGCCACATCTCTCGCCATGAATCGGGCACCTAGATGATGTATATGCCTCATTTACATAGACTACTACTATCCCGTATTCTTCTGCAACCTCATAAATTCTTCTCAGCAAGTAGCCATATGTCCATACGTGGACATTGTTAAAATCTCCATTTTCCTGTGCAATGTTCTTAGGATAGCCAACCTTTATAGTAGAGACTTCCACACTATAAAGCCACTCAATAGCTTGTCTAACTCCTGAATCAACATATGACTTTACTTGTCTCCTCCACTTGGAGTACATAGTTCTAAGCCTTCTAGAAGTCTTCAAACCGTATTTGTTCAACATGGACTGATATTCAGCAATCCTCATCCTCCAATAGTGAGATATAGCTTTCAATGGTCTGCCATTAACAAGCTTCGCCAAGCCATTCTCGACGTATACAGCCATGAGATTGTTGGTACCAACATCAATACCCGCCACTAGATTCCCTCTCGGATTCCTATGGACGCTAGTCCATACTCTGGCAGCCTTCTCGCTTACCTCAAACGATATATGGGCATACCATCTCTTCCTATCTGGATCATAATGTATCTCCAGCCTACCTTGTTCTCCCCTCAAGTGTATCAATCCTTTGTATCTCACCTCTATCTTTCCAATAACACCCAATCCTTTGAGAACTATTTTATCATCTTTTATCTTATACTGATCTTTCCTTAGAACAATCCACAGAGACCTCTTATTATTTTTCTTCTTATACCCCGGCGGGTTGATTTTCGTGATAAACGGTGGTAGCTTACTTTCTTTCTTAAGTTTTAATAGTTTGAAGAAGCTTTTCCAAGCTTCGTCATTCTTGTTTAGGATCTGTTGTGTTGTGGCGGAACCAATTAATACTTTATACTTCTCATAGAACTCTTTGTATGTTGCTTTGAGGTCTACTTTCTTCTCGAAGAACATCCTCCTCCTGGCGTAGTTAACCTCGTTCCACAGCTTAGATGATAAATTGCAGAGTAGCTTTAGCTTTTCTTCAACGTTTTTATCGACTATGAGTTCTACTATGCTGGTTCTCTTCATCTCTCCTTCTCCACTGCTCTTCAACGTAGTAGCTCCTACTCCACAATTTCCCATGAATAGTTGTCTTCAGCTCCGGGAAGCTCTGCAGTATCCTAGCGCTCTTGCCCTTAAGGTAGTTCACAATATAAGCTGGAGAATGCCTTGGAGGGCATAAAGCATGATCAGGCATAACATCTAGAGCTAGTGGTTCACATCCCAGCTCCCTGAGTATTTCACTTAAGACCTCTCCCACAAGAATATCCCTACGATACTTAGGGATCCAAACAAAGTGATAACCGCACCAGTATTTAGTAGTGCTTCTAAGTCTCATCCACTCTAGAGATTCGCCCTCCAAGGCACTCACAGAATAGATTAAAGGATACATATCTTATAAATTTTTTCTATTCATCCCCGCCCTGAAGGGCGAGGCTTTCAGTTTGTAAAAAAATTTATATTTCGGTCTGCAATTTTAGGGTAGTAACATGAAGCATTCAAAGAAATTTAAGGAGTACTTTGAGGATATAAAGCCAGTAACGGACGAGGAGCTTGAGGAGCTTCTGAACGATCCTCCCAAAAAAGAGGAAAGGAAAAAGAGCTTGAAAAAGGCCAAAAAAGAACTTTATAGACGGGAATTTTAACGGAGACCAACAAGCTCCTCAAGCGCCTTCTTTCTGTCTTTGGCCTTCACTATTCCGCTCGCAAGTAGTACGCCATCTGCTCCGAGCTCAAGAGCTTTCACATAATCTTCATAACCCGTAATACCAGCACCGCAAAGGACTTTAATTTTTCTACAAATTTCCTTTGCTGCTCTGACCGACTTTTCAACAATTTCCGGTCTTACCTTACTCACAGCCATTCCGGAACCTATGAGCTCGGGAGGTTCAACAGCTACAAAATCTGGCTCCAGAGCTGCAACTGCCCTTGTTGTTGAGATATTATTCGTGCAAACAATTGAAACGAGACCAAGAGCTTTCATCTTCGTGATGCAGAAGTCGATATCGGCTAGCTTCATTCTCCTTTCTGAATGATTCAAAATGCTTCCTTTTGCTCCATATTCCTTTATCATTTCTGCATTGACTGCTCCGGTAAAGCTTCCAAATTCAACGGCATCGACGTGTTGCGAGAGAACGTCTATTCTAACCTCCCTAGCAATTGTTGGCAAATCAAGATAATTAACTGCAACTGCAATATATATACCACTTTTTTCAGCGACTTCTTCAGCGAGCTTTGCAAGTTCAAGCGCGCTCCTTCCGAAACTTTCCCTATATGCTTTGAAATTGATCACGATCATATCCAAATTCAGAAGTCCGTCATTATTCTAAACTGATCAGTATCAGGCTTAAGGTATGCCATGAATCTCCTGACCGCCCCTTCCACATCTTTGGATTTAGTTATAGCTCTTCCCACGACCACTATATCTGCACCGGCCGAGATTACCTCAGACAAGTTTTCCGGTCTTATTCCACCGGCAACTGCAACCAAAACTTTAAACTTCTCTTTTATCTGTTTTGCAATGTCCCAAGGTGGTTTCAAGTGCTCGGCATCAATGGCCCTATGCAGCTCAACCACATCCGGCAAAACATTTCTAGAAATTTCCTCAAGCTTCGCAACGGGGTTTTCAACGTTGAGCATATCGATGAAGGCCATTATTCCTGTTTTTTTCGCCTCGTTTATTCCCCTAATAATCGTGCTTATGGGTGCCAAACCCGAAATAACAACCGCATTTGCCGTGGCATCGGCAGCCATTCTTGCTTCCAGATTTCCAACGTCGAGTGTCTTCATGTCTAAAATGAAGAATGCATTTGGTTTGACTTCTCTGAGTTTCAGAACAATTTCGCAGCCATATTTTTTAACAAGAGGTGTTCCAATTTCAAAGATTATGTGATCACTTTCAGGAATCTGGGAAATTATAGAAATTACTTCCTCCAGATCAGGTATGTCAAAGGCAATTTGTAAATAAGGCGGATCCCAAAGTTTTGTCAACTTTCTGCCAACAAAGGGATGAACGCTCCTATCTTTTTCATAGAGCACAGTTTCCACATCGGGGAAATTGCTCATAGCCCTTTTTATTGCAAGTTTTGTTGCACCGTAGTTGTAGTAGTATATTTTGTGCTTGTTTTTTGCCATTGGATGAATAAAGACACTGACTATAATCACGTAGTCCTCAGCTCTCTCTTTCGGAATGTAGCCTTCCTCAACAGCATCGGCTATTGCTTTTGCAACAGCTGCTTGAGCAACACCAAAAATTAGCTCAGCTTGCTCCATAGTCTTAACTGTAACTTTTGGAACTATCACAGCAGGAGGTTTAGTTATCAGATTAGGTCTGAGAACTGCGAGGAGGGGCGTATGTCCTGCGGACAAGTTTGAAAGAGCATTCGCAAATGCTATGCCAACCGGGCTATCCTTTGTTCCTATAAGAAGATCGACATGAGCGACCTCATAGCCCTCTCCGATCAAAGCCTCTCCTACTCTGAATTCCATGCACCCAATTCTCAGATTAGTAATAAACTTTTTGTTCAATGTCCTGTTTTCTTTTATGAAACAGATCATTGTATACTTTGTGGGAATAGCCGGCTCCGGTAAAACATACCTAACAAAGGCATTTTCTGACTGGTTAGACTCACAGAGAGTCGACCTTATGACAGTAAACCTGGATCCAGGAGCAGATTTCGTGCCTTATTCTGCAGACATTGATGTAAGAGAGTGGTTCACACTGGAGAGCGTGATGCAGAAATACAATGTCGGTCCAAATGGAGCGCAGATTATCTGCTCGGATCTGCTCATTACGCTTATAGACGAAATAAAATACGAAATAGATCTCACAAATCCCAGCTTCATCCTAATTGACACCCCAGGCCAGATGGAAATCTTCACACTCAGAGAAAGTAGCAGAATACTCATAGAAAGTCTTGGAAGGGAGAGAAGTATTATGGTATACCTCTTCGATCCAGTCGTTTCAAAAACAGCTCTTGGATTCCTTTCACAGCTCTTTATGGCAAATTCGACGATTTTCCGCCTTGAATTACCACAGATAAACGTCCTAGCAAAGGCGGACACTCTGAAAGATGATGAAATTGAAAGAATAGTGAGGTGGAGCGAAGATCCCGAATATCTCGCAAGTTTCGTTGAAAGAAAAACACTCACTCTAGAACTCTTTCGAGTTCTAAAAGATTCAGGATTCTTCAGACCTCTAATTCCCGTCTCTGCTTTGAAAGGTTACGGTTTGGAAGATATATACGACGGAATTCAAGAAGTCTTCTATGGCGGGGAAGACATAGAAAGGGTTCTATTCTGAAGTTGCTTTGCAACAATTTCATCCAATATCTGCAAAAATTTTTCTTCACTCCCATATGGAATTAGAGCACCAGCAGCAACACTGTGACCTCCGCCACTTCCACCCACAGCTTCAGCCGATGTTCTCAAGGCTTTTCCAAGATTTAAACCAGAATCAACAAGCTTGTATGTTGCTCTAGCAGAAACTTTTATTCCTCTTTCACTTTCGGCAAAAGCAATTATGGGTTTTTTCGGATTTCTAACCAGGCTCATTCCAGCTACTATTCCGATTATTGTATCCCTGATCTCTCTTCCTGCATGAAAATACTGGACGTATTTTAGCTCTTTTATCCCCACCTCTTCAACAATTCTCAGACCTTCTGCAAGATTCTTTCTGTGATTCTGGAGTAAAGTCCTTGCTCTGCTGAAAGCCTTTTCGTCACCAAAGCATACGGCCATACCAACTTCAGCCTCTCCGTACCTCGCGGTTGCATTAAGCAGAGTTGAGAACTCCATTGCATCCCTCTTCTCACAGCCTTCAGGATTCCTGAGTAAAATATAGCATTCACCGGCTATCCTTTTTATTTCATCGTAACCAAGCCCAAAATTTATACAATGTCTAACGATGGCAGAAATTATCCTTCTCTTCTCTTCTTTACTGATCTCTATCCATCTAACCCAAGGATCCACTTGCAGAGAAGAAAGAAAGCGAACACAACTAGCTTCGTCTCCGGTTAATCCGGGTATTAATGGATCTATATTGTACTCAAGCATTTTGACAATCGGTCTTGTTTGCTTTCCAAAAAATCTAACATCCTTCTGAATTTCCACTAATTTCCCATCTAAGAATTGTAAAAGCTTTCTGTTAAAACCAACAAGCTTTCCGTATCTCGAATCCTGCAAATCCCCAACAGACCCAACTAGAGCTAACTCCCCAAGACTCTCATCATACGAGAGTCTGTTTGCAACCATAAGCGTTGCAACCGCGCCTGACATTTCTATGCTGCCATCCATTCCAAAATCGTGAGGGTTCAACTGCCGTTCATGCCTGCCTATGGGAGCGTGGTGATCAGTTATTATAAAATCCAAATCAGCTAGATGACTTACATGACCGCTTCCAAGATCTGTAAACCAAATAAACTTGTTTTCATCCTTGATTTTCTCTATCTCAAACTTTTCCAGTTGTTTTACAAATCTAACTTTAGCCTCGATTCCATAGTCTTCCAAAGCTTTCTTGGCAATTGATGCTGCAGTTATCCCATCTGCATCTATATGTGAAACAACCAGAACCTCCTCCTGTTTCTTAACTATTTCAGCAAGTTCAACGGCCCTTGAAATCAGTTCTTTCACGGAGAAAGTTCTCAACTCGAATAAAAATCTTTTCTCAGAGAACTACCCTCCTCAACTTTTGAGGAATTTCCTCGTCCCCTTCATATCCAATTGCCATATCCACAGCATGTCTCGCAATATAGCCGGCTACATGAAGGAGGGTTTCATCATACTCCGGATCCTTTTCCATGCTTGCTGTGCATGGAAAACTGTGATGCGCTTCGCTAACAACATTCCAGAGGTCTCTGATCCTGTAATTCAAAAAATCGAAACTGCGGAGCTTTATACCTATATACCAAGCAGCACCGCAGGGTTGTGATCTTACTATTTTAATTTTCCCCCTGCCTTCTTCGATTTTAATTTCGAACTCCGGATAGCCCAATCCGAATTCCTCAATGAAGCGGTCTATTGTTCTCTTTCCGCACTTTCTCATACTGCAGAAAGGTTTTGGTGCTAAAAATTCTATTCCAAAGTTCTCGCAGATCTCTTCAAGTTGCTTAGCAAGCCCAAGACTGCACCATCTTGGCTCCTCTACTGGAACTATTAGAGCTGAAACCTTTCCCTCAAGCTTCTTGGGCATCGCAAGCAGAATGTCTGGGTGAACGTTTACGGCAATGGCCAAGTCGCTTTCTGGGATAAACTTGGGAAGATACTCTTCAGCATTCTCCACAAAATTCGGTAAAGTCTTAGGATCTACCATGTGAAAACTGGCAACTATGTTTTTTGAAAAGCTGTATAACTTCTCTTTGCACTGGGTGCAAGCATTAATTCCGCAAGCTCCGTAAGAGGGACAAGAGTTCGTATAATTCATAAGATTAGCTATAAAACGCTCTCCAAAAAACCCGTAGTGGAAAATTAGCAATTTCAAATCTGACTGGAACATAATTGCACCAATTCAAAAGTTCTAATAAGCTTTTTCCCTTAATGATTCGTGACGTCTTAAAAGGCAGCTTCTTAGGGCAGTTCGAGTTCTCTCTCACACCCTCGCTACATCTCTGACCTCCTCCCCGCCCTAAAGGGCGAGGGCTCCCTTAGGGCGGATCATTGGTTTGTGGTTTACCGCCTTCATTTTCATCACTTCATAGCTAGATGTTTTTCACCCACCCCGCTCCATTCGTCCAGCGGTAGACTAAGCTGGTCTTCAGCCCGTTACCCCTATCCCTCGCCAGGACTCGTCGTCCCCCTCTCCTGGCTCCCAGGGACTCGGGGATATGTATGTTTATTGCACTATTTAAATCCGCATTTATGGCTTTTCCTGTGCGGGGACACTTAAACAAGCCTCTTTTAATTCGCCCATTTTTATGGGCATCCCCGCACAGGGAGCAGTCTCTAGATGTGTTTGGTTCACCAACATCGGTCACCTTTATCCCCAACTCCTCGCCAATCTCCTTAAAGCGCTTTATGATGTAGCTGTAGTTCCAGAAGTTCACCGTGA